>ENA-UOYA01003427-UOYA01003427.1-activated-sludge-metagenome-genome-assembly--contig:-NODE-3427-length-14199-cov-7.136949_pt1 | contig 14199 bp, 9 predicted proteins | sample MGYA00238163_ERZ764804 | MGnify/ENA primary metagenome ERZ764804 (study PRJEB28919, sample SAMN05720223) | activated sludge metagenome | isolation source: Anaerobic digester | place: Hong Kong...
CCGCCTTGCGGGTCTTCGATATGGATGACGGCTGTGTATCCGTTCTCCGCGGTGGGCTTCTCAACCAGCTCGGCTTTCCCGCGTCCCGCGAGTTTCGAAAGCGACCACTTGCCGCCAGCGGTTTCCGGCAAAGGGGCACTGAATGTCACGCTTTGTCCGCTCACAGCCTGGCCGGAGACAACTTCCCAGCGGCCGCTGTTCCCGGCGAGGTACAGCTCCACCGTGCCGTCGATCCGGGCCGAGATGTTCACCTGCCCGCCCGCCGTGCCAGCAGACGGCTGCATCGCCGCAGTCGCCTGGACGCTACTTGCCGGCCTCTTGTCGATGCCGAGATACGGGTTGTACACGTAGTCGATGGAGTAAGGCTTCCCGCTCGGAAAACTCATGTCGTGGCACGCCGAGTAGGCCGGATCCAGTGCCCACTGGCCTCTGGCCAGAACTCTCTTCTTGAGCGTCTGCGTGTCGTGCCAGCCCCAAAACGGCTTGGCCTTGTTCTCAGCCTCTTTCCTTCCCAGGAAGGCTCCGCCGATCTTGAACGAGAGTCCCGGCCGGTCTCCGTAAGGCTCATAGCGGAAGTAGTCATCGAAGGTGCGCTGGTTCCACTTTCCTTCCTCGGCTTTCAGCCACCACTCGTCGTAAATCGGCAGCAGGTCGTAGCCGACCAGGCGGTCGTTGGCGTGCCTCGGCCGCTCGGCCGTTCCCTTGTAAATCAGAGTGATCCCCGTGCTTGTCTGAAACTCGCCGCGCTCTAAAGTGAATTTTGATGCCGACCCTCGTGTGCCGTAAATGCCGTGCCCTCCCGACTCGATGAAGATCGCAGGGTGGGAATCCTGATAGAACTCGATTTTCCCGTCGATGTTGTGGACGCCATCGCGAATGGCGGAGTCCGCCGTGAACGAATAGACGTTGTCGTGCGCCAGCGTCTCCATCAGTTGGAGCTTGCCGTATGTTGATCCATCCTTGGCGATCGTCAGGATGATCCCCTCGTTATCGTTCTCATGGCATGTGCCGATCACGCAGCGGTCCGAGTAATCGCGCGGATGGAAGAAGTTGTAAATGAGGAACCAATGGGTCTCGGTTTCCATCGCCGCGTAATACACGTATGCCTGCGAACTCCCCGTCTCCAGCGCGTCCCAGTTGTTGTCGCCCTGCCAATCGCCGTCGAAGTCGAACCGTGCCGGGATGTCGGCTTTCGGCGTGAACCAGGTCTCCTGCGCGACAAACGGCGCGTAGTGTTCGGCCAGCGGCCGGTAGGGGTCTGCTGTCCGCGTCTGCTGCGGGAACGTGATTGTTTCGGCTTTCTTCCTGGACGGTGCGTCCGTTCTCACTTCGATTTCGATGGAAGCCTGTTTGCCTTCGACATCCGCTTCGACTTTGTACTTGCCGGACTTTTCCGGCGCGGTGTAAAGCACGGCGTCCTTGATTACATACTCAGCGGAGGACTTGTTGAAGATGTTCCAGAACGAGGATTTGCCCTCATCGAAGAACGCCTCGTCGTCCTTGCCCTGGAAGGCGAAGGGCTTGGAGACCCAGCCGCCACTCGAATCCTTTACCTTGACTCGCGTCACGCTGCGCCGCAGCCGCACTTTCTTGTCGCCGTCCTTGCCGTAGGAGCGCACTTGGACGACGAGGGTCTCGAAAGGTCTGACACGACTGTCGGCCGGATCCGTGCGCAGTGCGATCTCCGTGACCGCCGCCTGCTTGCCGAGCTTACCCAGTGCCTCCGGAAGCTTGTCGAGTTGCGCCGCAAGAGCCAGCGGCATCAGAACAATCAGAAAAAGGGTGCGCTTCATGTAGAGCCCCGTCCGGGGATGGAGGCTCCTGCCAGGAGGTCAATCCCCGCTCTTCATTTGGACCCTTGCCTGGCGGCGAGAATCCTCTGAGTGATAAGGTCGTAGATCTTGTCGCGATTCTTCTTGTCCTTGAACTGGAAATCGTACCTGTCGCCCTTGAAAGGCTTCACGCGGATTTCCTTTTTCGGGCGGGACAGTTCACGGATATCGGCATACTTCCAGCTCTTGGAATGCCTGGCGTCGGTCAGCGACTCGAAGGCTAGTTCATCCTGCTTCAACATCAGTTTGCCCTGCTGGTCGCCGTTGCGGACGTCGAAGATCAGGTCGCCCGGCAGCGCGGAAGAAGGCTGCGGAACGTTTTGGGCCGCGGATAAGCCGGCCGCCTGAAACAGAGCGAAGACAACCGCGCATACCATCACGGTCAATGGCCGTACCAGGGTAGACAGCTTCATACCAGCACCTCCGTATTCCAGACAGCATTCAGGATAACAGCAGAAACGCAAAGATGGTAGCGCGACGTTCGGCCTAGACTTCCAGCTTCCAGGGGGCGCGGTAGGGGCGCGAAAGGAACTTCCGGGCTTCCGGCTGTACAGTGGTCCAATTCTTCTCATCCCAATCGATCTTGAGGCCGCTGCGCAGGCTCACGTTGGCGAGCAGGCACATCACGCTCGAGCGGACGCCGATTTCGATGTCGCAGATGGGCTTCTTCCGAGTCTTAACGCATTCGAGGAAATTCCCCCAGTGCGCCTCGTTGGAGTTGTTGGACTTGTCGACCGTCACGGGCTGGAGTGTTGAATCTTTCTCCGGGATCACTTTGTAGAAGCTGCGGTTGACGTAAAGCGTGCCTTTGTTGCCGTAAAACGCGCTGCCGTAACCCTGCTCGAAGAGCGGCTGCGCATTAGATTCGCGGTACTCGTAGGTGGCAAGAAAGCCATCGGCATACTCGTAAGTCACCTGCAACGTGTCCGGCGACTCGGTGTTATCGGTAATCCAGTACCGCCCGCCCAGTGCGCTGATGGACTTCGGCGGCTTGTCGCCCATACCCATCTGGATGATGTCGAGCACATGGACGCCCCAGTCGGTCATCATGCCACCGGCGTAATCCCAGAAATGGCGGAAGGTAGAAAACCACTTGGGATTGACACCGAACCGGTTGGCGTTGAACTTGTGCGCCGGCGCCGGCCCCTGCCACATATCCCAATCCAGGTTAGCGGGCGGATCGGAATCCGGCGGGTTGCCGAACCGCTCCGGCTTGGAGTTGCCGACGTTCCAGGTGCGGCAGAAGGCAATCTTTCCGAGGTCTCCCCGACGCACGATGTCGGTGGCCTGCTGGAAGTGGATGCCCGAGCGCTGCATGGTGCCCAACTGCACGACGCGATTGTACTTGCGCGCCGCCTGGATCATCTTCTTCCCTTCCTCGACGAAGGTGCAGGCGGGCTTTTCGACGTAGACGTCCTTGCCGGCCTTGCAGGCTTCCACCGTCATGTAGGCGTGCCAGTGATCCGGCGTCGCGATGCAGACCACGTCGATGGACTTGTCGGCGAGGATCTCCCGGAAATCCTTCACGGCGCGCGCCTGGAAGTATCTCGACGCCGCGACACCGCTATCGAGGTTGGGCTGGTAGACGTCGCAGACCGCGCTCACCACCAGATTTTCGTGCTGCATGGCGGCCTTGATGTTGCCCCGCCCCATGGCACCGCAACCGATGAAGGCCGCGTTGATCTTGTCGTTGGCGCCCCGGACCTTGCCGGTAAAAATCGATGTAGTAAAAGCCGCGCCCGCAGCCTGCAGAAAACCACGCCTTTCGGATTGCGTATGATTCATAAGATTCCTTTCCCGAAACAGCGGGCCGCGCGTCCCGCGTTACTTCGCTACGATGTTCACGAGCTTACCGGGGACGACGATCACCTTGACGATCTTCTTCCCTTCCAGCAATGGTTGGATCTTTTCGTTCGCGGTAGCCAACTGCTCCAGCTTTTCGCGTGAAGCGCCGTGCGCGGCGTAAACGCGGCCGCGAAGCTTGCCGTTGATCTGCACAACGATCTCGGCCTCTTCCTCGCGCGCCAGTTCCGGGTCGAACTTCGGCCAGGGCTGCAGGAACACGGGACCGGTGTGCCCGATTTCCTCCCACATCTCCTCGGCGGCGTACGGGGCGAAGGGGCCAAGCAGCAGGATGAGCTTTTCGAGCACTTCGGCGATAACGCCTCCGGTCAGCTCGGCTTCCTGCGCGTGAAGCTCGTTGACCAGTTCCATGATGGCGGCGATGGAGGTATTGAAGTGCCAGCGCGTATCGAAATCCTGCGTGACCTTGTCGACGGTCTGATGCAGCTTGCGCAGCGCGCGGCGGTCGCCGGAGGTCTCCGGGGCCCGGCCCGGCTCCATTTTCGCGGCATTGCGCGTGACGAAGCGATAGACGCGGCCCAGGAAGCGGAACTGCCCTTCGGCTCCGGATTCGAGCCAGTCCATGTCGCGCTCCGGTGGGGCGGCAAATAAAGTGAACAGCCGGCAGGTGTCGGCGCCGAACTCCGCCACCATTTCCTCGGGATCGACGATGTTGCCCTTGGACTTCGACATCACCGTGCCGTCTTTCAGCACCATACCCTGCGTGAACAGCCGCTGCGCCGGCTCATTGTTCTTGATGAGCCCGATGTCGCGCATCACCTTGGTGAAGAACCGCGAGTAGATCAGGTGGAGGATGGCGTGGGTCACGCCGCCGATGTACTGATCGATGGGGAACCACTTCGCGACCTTCTCGGAATCGAAAGGCGCCGTGCCGTTCTTCGGATCGCAATAGCGGTAGAAGTACCAGGACGAATCGACGAACGTGTCCATGGTGTCGGTTTCGCGCCGGGCGTCCGCGCCGCACTTGTAGCACTTCACGTTCACGAATTCCGGCACGTTCTCAAGCGGGGAACGGCCCTTGCCAGTGATCTCGACGTTGAGCGGCAGGACGACGGGCAGTTCGCTCTCCGGCACTGGAACCACACCGCAGTGGGGGCAATGGATCACCGGGATCGGCGTGCCCCAGTAGCGCTGGCGGGAGATGCCCCAGTCGCGGATGCGGAAGGTGACGCTGGCCTTGCCGAAGCCCTCGCGCTCGGCACGCGCGTTCATTCTCTTGCGCGCCTCTTCACTCGGCAGGCCCGAATACTCGCCCGAGTTTTCCACCACGCCGTCTTCCGTGAAGGCGAGCTTCATGGTAGCCGGGTCGGCGAGTTCGCCGTCCACGGGACGGATCACGGGACGAACCGGAATGTCGTACTTCGTGCAAAACTCGAAATCGCGGTCGTCGTGGGCTGGCACTGCCATGATGGCACCCGTGCCGTAACTGATCAGCACGAAATTGCCAACCCAGATCGGAACCTTCGCGCCATTATAGGGGTTGATGGCGTAATGGCCGGTGAACACGCCCTGCTTCTCGATGTCGCCCGGATCGCGCCGCCCGCGCTCATCCACCATAGCCTTCACCCGAGCGAGCACGTCGCCCTGGGCCAGCTTGCCGACCAGCGCATGTTCGGGAGCCAGGATCACGCAGGTGGCACCGTAGATCGTGTCGACGCGGGTGGTGAACACGCGGATCGGTTCGCCGGTGGTCTCCAGCCGGAAATCGATCTCCGCGCCCTCGCTACGGCCAATCCAGTTGGTCTGCATAGTGAGCACGCGCTCGGGCCAGCCCTCGCGCAGCTTGTCGATGTCGGCCAGGAGCTCGTCGGCGTAATCGGTGATTCTCAGGAACCACTGTTCGATCTCGCGCTGTTCGACCGGCGTGGTCTCGTGACGCCAGCAGCAGCCTTCCACCACCTGCTCGTTGGCGAGCACCGTGGCGCATTCCGGGCACCAGTTCAACAGAGCCTTCTTGCGGTACGCCAGCCCGCGTTCGAACATCTTCAGGAAGAACCACTGGTTCCAGCGGTAGTACTCCGGCTCGCAGGTGGAGACTTCACGGTTCCAATCGTAAGAGAACGCAAAACGCCGGAGTTGCTTCTTCATGTGCGCGATGTTGGAGAGCGTCCACTCGCGCGGATGGCGGTTTCGCTTGATGGCGGCGTTCTCGGCGGGCAGGCCGAAAGCATCCCAACCCATGGGGTGCAGCACGTTGTACCCGCGCATCCACATGTAGCGCGCCAGAGTATCGCCGATGGAATAGTTGCGCACATGCCCCATGTGCAGGGTGCCGCTCGGATAAGGAAACATTTCGAGCACGTAATACTTGGGGCGGGCGCTGACCTCCTCGGCCTGGTAAAACGTGGCATTCTCCCAACGCTGGTGCCACTTGGTTTCAATCTGAATGTGGTCGTATGACTTCTCTGGCATAGGGTAAGCGAAGAAGGACTTCGGGTAATCTTTCATCGTATCAGAGCGCGATTGTGGAGTGCGCTTGATACGAGATCACATAGCAGCACTCAAAGCCGGGCTACCGCTGCAAGATCGTCTTCGCTGTAAACACCTTCCCGGCCAGGGCCGAAGCGCATCAACATGCGTTCCGCGTTCCCGGCGCCTAGGGCGTAGCCCAGACATTCGCCGGCCGTGCCCGCACAGAGGATGGCGAATGCGGACGGCAGGCTCGATAGCGTCAGGGCGAGCGACATCCCTGCGGCACGGCCATCGCGCAAGGCCCGCCAAGCGCGCAGCAGCGGCATGGCCGGTGATAGCAGAACGTATGCCCACCGCCGTGCCGGCTTCCAACCGCCAGCGCGCCGCATTGCGTACAGGCGCGAAGAGAAGAAGTATTCCGTCATCGCCGGCCAGATCCGCGAAGGCTGCATGTGCCAAGCCCGGCACTCCGGCGCCTGGCACAAATGATTCCCCTGTCTCCTCAACTCCGCGTGATAGATGCTCTCGGCTGCCATGGCCCCCTTCAGACGTTCACCCAGACCTTGCAGGAGTTCGGCTCGATAGGCGGAGTTATTGCTCGGCAGAGCCTTCGCCTCCTCGCCCGGACGCGGATGCGCGAAGGGTCCGTAAAAGACCAGGAAGCAACCGCGGCTTGCGGCTGTCGACGGATTCGCATTGCAGATGGTGGCACCCACCACGCCCCAGTCGCCCTCGGCGTGCCGTCGCATATACGTCTCGGCCCAATCGTGAGCTGGAAAGCAATGATCCTCGCAGAACGCAATCAGCTTGCCGGACGCCGCCATCACGCCGCGAGCCTTGGCATCGGCCTCGGAGCGAAATGCGCCAATCTCGAGAATCCGGAAGTTGAGAAACCGGCGCAGATCTTCCTCTTTCGGCGATATCGCTTTTCGCGATGGCACCACCAGGATCAGTTCCATCTGTCGTGCCGCGGTCTGCCGCGCCAGACGTGACAGCGCGATTCTGCCGTGCCGCGTCCGCCTGGTGCACACCATGATTACGGATATGCCGGGCTGTTGATTCTCTGTCACCATGCTTTACGCCCTCCTTCAGCCGCTTTCAACATAGAAACCTCCGCATTGGCTGCTTGCCCCATGTCACCGCCCACATAGCCCAGCGCGCATTCGCCGCACATGGGATCGTTTTGCCAATCGCGCGCAAACGCGGCGCGCAAGTTGCGATAAGCCTCTCCGTACCATATCTCGCGCAGGCTTTGGGGGCCGATGACACCCAGCGGCCGTTGCTCGTCCCAATCCATACAACAGGTGCAGACGGCTCCGTTCCAATGTATCGTCGGGCAATTCCAAAGATTACGGCACGGGTTGCTCCGCACCCGGATGGGTTGCAGGGTGTCCGGAGCCAGCACCGGCAGTTGATACTCGCGCTTGGTGGGAACGAAATCGGCGCCGGCCCAACTCGATCGCATCCGGTGGTCCGGCACGGCGTGGAACTTGCGCAGCGTAACCGCGTCGGCTCCCAACTCCGCGGCAAATCCATTGAGCTCAGGGACTTCGTGCTCATTGTGGCGCATCACAATGAAACGGAGATTCACCAGGGGCTTCCGTGCGCCCCCACGCTGCTTGGCCTCCACTACGTTGCGAATCCCCGCCATCACTTGTTGGAGGTTCCCCGCTGCACGGTAGTGCTGGTAGGTTTTCTGCGTCATTCCATCGACCGAGAATACCAGCACATCCAGCCCCGAATTCACCACTCGTTCGGCCATACACGGATCCGCAAAAACGTGCCCGTTAGTGCTGGCCACCACGCGGAGCCCCGCCTGGCGGGCATAGCGGATCATGCGGAAGGCATCCGGATGCAGGAAGGGTTCGCCCCAGTCCCAGAACAGGATCAGCAGAGCGTAGTCGCATACCTCGTCGATGATCCGCTCGAACAGCGCGGGCGGCATATCGCCGGCATCCCGGCCGAGGCCTGCACCCACGGGACAGACGCGGCAGTGAAGGTTGCAGCGGCTGGTGGGTTCAATTTGCAGAATGGTGGGCATGCCCCAGGGCCGCGCGGGGTGCGCGTACACGGACGACTCCGTGCGGAGCCAGTTCCAGATCTTGCCAAGTGGAACGTTGTCCCATCTGCAAGGAATGAGATCCACGTCGAACTCGATGCGCCGCCTTGCCAGCGCGCGCGCCACGCGCGCCGCCCTGATCCACGAGCGGTTCACTCGACGGTGTCCCTTCCGTCGCGCCAGCGCGACACGGGCCGGAACCATCGGAAGATCCGGTGCACTCTGAGGTTGTCGCGGGGCCAACAGCAGTTCGCACACGCGCAGTCTTGCCAGCCTCCCTGCGAGGGGGTCTGCCGCATGGCTTTGCGCCGGAATGCGCGGTAGCCGGCGCCAAGCCAGATTTCAGCCAGGCGGCTGGCGCCGAGATTGCCCAGAGGTTCCGGGCAGCGCGGGCAGATCAGCACATCGCCGGTGACGCGAATGGAGCAGGCGTACCAGGGCACGTAACACGGCATGTGGAGCAAATCGAGGCCCATGCGGACGCGATCGAGAAAAGACCCGGCGTCGTGGCGGACACCCGCCGCCTCCAACCGCGCGACTGCACGCCTGATCGCCGCGCTCACCGCAGTCCAGTCGTCCGGGCCCAGAGCCAGGTAGTCGAGCAGACTACCGTAAGCACGGTAATAGCCGAAGCCTGTCGCCCTTACGCCGCTTTCGATGATAAAATCGACGCGGCGATCCAGTGCGCCCAGGTTCTCGCGATTGATGGGGATCTGCAGCCAAACTTCAGGGACGCCGCGCGAGTCCCCGCACGCTTTCGCCAAAGCACGGATCCCGTCGAGGCGCTTGCCGTGCATCCGCGCATCAATTCCAGGATGCCAGCGCGTGTGCTCAGCCTCGGTGATCGCCCACAAACTCACGCGCAGCACGTCAATCCCCGAAGAGACGATCCGCCGGACCATCTGGTCGTCCACCAGGAGGCCGTTGGTGAAAACCTGGGTGCGCAGGCCAGCCCGCTTGAAGGCCGAGATCACGTCGAAGAAGCGCGAGTGCAGCAGCGGTTCCCCCTGCCCCGCCATGACGACCTCCGCTACTCCCAGGTCACCGAGTTCCCGTGCCAGGCGCGTTGCCAGTTCGAAAGGCATCTCGCCGCCGCCGGGTTCCGCCGCGCCCTCGCTGTGATAGAAACATCCCAGGCAGACGTTGTTGCAGCGTGATACCAGGTCCACGTTCACATAGACTGGCCCTCGCCGCGTGTCCTCGCCCCGCAGCAGGCTTGCGAGCAGTCGTGCTTTCCCAAGCAGGGATGCCATGGTCGTCCGCAATCGTCAGACCATTTTGTCTGTCTTTGCCAGGCGTTGCAAGGCGTTCAGGTTCCGGCGATCGTCTCCGGGTTGATCAATGGGTGTCTCCAGGATGAACGCCTTGCCGCGCAGCTTCGGATGATGCAGGATGCGCCGGAAGCCGTCCTTTCCGATGTAACCGTGTCCGATATGCTCGTGGCGGTCGATCTGGGATCCGAGCGGCGCCTTCGAATCGTTGGTGTGGATCACCGGGATCCTGCTTAGACCCAGTGTCCGCGAAGCAGCCGCAATCGTGTGATCGAGTCCCTCCTCGCTCGCCACGTCATAACCTGAAGCGAGGCAGTGGGCCGTGTCAAGGCAGTAGCCGGCTTCGATGCCGGCGTGCCTCGCCAACTGGTCGCGAAGTTCGCGCAGTTCCTCAAATGTGCGCCCGATGGTGGCCCCGGCGCCGGCCGTGTTCTCGAGCAGGATCGTCAACCCGTCGAACATGATGCCTTCGGCGGCCTCGGTGAGCGAAGAAACCAGGGTCCCGATCGCCTGCTCGGCAGCTTGGCCCTTGGAACTGCCCGGGTGCATCACCAGGTAGTTCGCGCCGACGGCCAGCGCACGGCCAATTTCCGCGCGGAACGCCGCGATCGATTTTCTCCGGATCGTCTCGTCCGGCGACGCCAGGTTGATGAGATAGTTGTCGTGAACCACCAGCGGCCTCAAATCGAGCTTCTCGCGCGTGCGGCGCAACTCGATTGCGGCCTCGGGATCAACGCCCGCGAAATTCCACGAGCGCGGGCTGCAGGAAAAAATCTGAAAAGCGTTAGCCCCCAGTTCGGAGGCGCGCAGGGCGGCGTTTTTCAACTCACCCGCAATGGAAGTGTGGATTCCGATCCGCACGGTATAATCACATGCTAACGGAAAGCGAGAGCCATCATGCCTGTTCACACCATTAGCCGTCGCGGTCTGCTCGGCGGCGCAGCCGCAGCCAGTGCCATCGGGCGCCTCCACGCCGAACAGGAAACTGACGCCTTCACCACGCCGGGAAGCGGAAAGCGCAGCGGCGCCGCGCAGCCCTGGTTCGGAAAGGCCGGTTTGGGTCTCATGATTTGCTGGGGACCGTGCAGCCTCGCCGGCGTCGAGATCGGTTGGGGCATGTTCCGCGACGTGGGCGGGGCCAACGGCGTGTGGCCGGTCGAAAAGTACAACGCCCTGTTCGACCGCTTCAATCCCTCCAACTACGATCCCGATCCGTGGCTGGCCGCCGCGGCGAAGGCCGGTTTCAAGTACACGGTTTTCCTTACGCGCCACCACGACGGCTACGCACTTTGGCCGAGCCAGTTCGGCGTCTACTCGACGCGCACGAAAATGGGCGGGCGCGACCTGATAAAACCGTTCGTCGAAGCCACCCGCCGGCACGGGCTTAAGGTCGGCTTCTACTATTCACCAGGCGATTGGAATTTCGCGCCTGCCGGATGGCCGCACCACGGTTTCCCGCTGCGTGATCCAGAGTTCAAGTACCGCCGCCCGGAGCGAACCATGGGCATCCCGCGTTACTCCGACATGCCCATCCCAGAGATGCAGCGCTACTTCGACCAACTGTACGCTTACGTGAAAGGCCAGATCGGCGAGTTGCTCACCCGCTACGGCAAGATCGATCTCCTGTGGCTGGACGGCTACGATTGGCCCATCGGCATCGACCACCATCCAGCCGACCTCGAAACACACATCCGTAAGCTACAGCCCAGCATTGTCCTCAACGACCGCAACATGATTTGGGACAAGGGCCGCCACTCCGGCGACTTCAGTACGGAGTGGGAGAACCGCAATCCACCGCGCCGCCCCGAAGGCGCCTGGGAGCAATGCGAGGCGGTCTGCGGCGGCTGGAGTTGGAAAGGCGAGAATGCAGCCTGCAAGAGCGCCGCGTACCTGATTTCGAGGCTGGTGCGGAACCGCGCCTGGGGAGGCAATTATCTGCCAAGCTTCGGCCCGCGACCGGACGGCACCATGCCGGCAGCCTATTTCGCGATCTGCGAACAGATGGCGTCGTGGATGAAGTTCGGCGCGCCCAGTGTGTTCGACGCCGGGGCCGGCCCGTATCCGGAGCGCGTGGACGTGCCCGCGACGGCGCGAGGACGCATCCTCTACCTGCACTTCCTGGCCGGAGAAAAGCGCAGGGCCACGCTCGCCGGTTTGGGCAAGCCAGTGAGCGCGCGCCTGCTGCGAACGCTGGCCCGCGTACCCCTTAAGGCGGATGGCAATCGGGTGGCGATCGAGCTTCCAGCCGGGGACGAGCCGTCCATCGACGAGGTGGTCGAGGTCACGCTGCCGGCGTAGCGACGCCGGCCGAAGCGCGCCGGAACTTAAGTTCAGAGCAGTTGTCGCACAGAATACGGCGATCGCAGTGCGTGCGCTTGCACGCGATGCTACCCTCCAACAGATGGCAGATGCGCCCCAGATGTTGATATGTTTGTCCGCGAAGGAGCGCCAAGTCGCCTTCGCGCAGTTCGCCCCTCAGGAACTCCGCCGCATCGGTCATGCCATAAAAGCCTCTGGCGCACCCGGGCTCCATGCCTTGCCGTCCGGTCCGCGATAGTACAGCGCTATTCGCGGGAGGCGACGTATAATGGCCCACGCACATGCGGACAAAAAGAGATTCTCTCGGCGCAGCCACGTCAGCCGCTGCAACGTGTTCTGGACCGGAGAAGCCATCGAAGAGGGGGCGCAATGGTTCGGCAAGAAGGGCACGCCGTACATGTCCAACATGGATGTTGTCTCAGTTCGACAAGCGAGCCTAATCCTATGAAACGACGTCACTTCCTTTCCACCGCTGTGCCTGCCACCCTGAGTTTCTCCGCGCGTCCGGCGAAGGGTGCGGCGGGCGCGGCCGAGTTCACGCTTCCGCTGGAGAAGGGCTGGCGGATTTGCACGGACCCGGACAACCGGGGCCGCACCGCGCGCTGGTTCGGCGCACCGCTCGCCGGGGCCGTTGAAACCAAGATCCCGGCCATCATCCAGCAGCACTTTCCCGCGTATCACGGCGTGGCCTGGTACCAGTGCGAGTTCCAGGGGCCGGTCCACCCGCTGCGCGGCGGACGTTACATTCTGCGCTTTTCGGCTGTCGATTATCTGGCCGAGGTCTGGCTCAACGGCGCGCCGGCCGGCAAACATGAGGGCGGCGAAACGCCATTTGCGTTCGACGTCACGAGTCTGTTAAAGCCCGGCGCAACCAACCGTCTCACGGTCCGTGTGCTCAATCCGGCCAAGGAACCCATCGACGGCTATACGCTGCAGGAAATTCCGCACCGGAACAAGGATGTCCCCTTCACGCCGGGCCGGTCATTCGACACGGGCGGCATCACGGAGCCGGTGGAACTCGTCATGGCACCGGCCGTCCGCGCCGACGACCTGTTCGTCCGCGCGGACCCCAAGACTGGCGTCGTACGCGTGTGGGCCGAGCTACGAAACGACACGGGCAAGGCGCTGGCGACACGGTGGAAATTCCGCATTGCCGCGGCCGCGGGCGGCTCGACGGTTGTGGCGTTCGAGCATGTAGCGAAGCTGGCTCCGGGCGCGAATACCGTGGAGGTCGAAACCATCCTCGCCCATCCGCGCCTCTGGGACCTGGCCGATCCTTACCTCTACCGGCTCAGCGTGACGCCTGAGGGCTGTCCGGTGGAGTGGTCGGTGCGTTTCGGCTTCCGGGACTTCCGCATTGTCGACGGCTATTTCCGCCTGAACGGCCGGCGCATCTTCCTGCGCAGTACGCACACCGGCAACCACGCACCCATCGGCCAGATCATCGCCCCGCGCGAGGCTCCGGACATGCTGCGCCGAGACCTTCTACTCGCCAAGACTTCCGGCTTCAATACGGTACGGTTTATCGCCGGCGTCGCTCACCCATATCAATTGGACCTTTGCGACGAAATCGGCCTGATGGTCTACGAGGAGTGTTACGCCGGCTGGGTGTTGAAGGACTCACCCGCCATGGCGGCGCGGTTCGACGAAGCCACCCTCGGCATGGTGCGCCGCGACCGCAACCACCCCAGCGTCACGATTTGGGGCCTTCTCAATGAAACCGACGACGGGCCGGTGTTCCGCCACGCCGTGGCCAGCCTCCCCGCTGTCCGCAAGCTGGACGACACGCGCCTGGTGCTGCTCTCGAGCGGCCGGTGGGACTGCCAGCGCTCGATCGGCTCGGCGAGCAACCCCGGCACAAGCGATTGGCAGCACGTCTGGGGTGCGGAAGCGCCCGGCGCGGAGCCCGCCTCCCGGAAATGGAATTCCATGCTCGGAGGCTACTTCGAGAAGGCGGGCGACGCCCACGTCTATCCCGGCGTTCCGCAATCGGCGGAAGTGAATCATTTCTTCCGTACGGTGGGCCGCGACACCAAGCCCGTGTTCCTCTCCGAATACGGGATCGGCAGCATGATGAACGTGATCCGCGAGGCACGGCGCTTCGAGCAGGCTGGCGCGAACCCGAACCTGGAAGACTTCGCGCTCCTACGTTCCATGGCCGAGCGGCTTACGGCGGATTGGACCCGGTTCGGGATGGACGGCGTGTATCCCTTCCCCGAGGACCTGCTCGAGGCCAGCCAGCGCCTCATGGCGCGTCATCGCCGTCTGGGCTTCGATCACATCCGGTCCAACCCGAAAATCTGCGGCTTCAACGTGACGGGTATGCTGGATCACGGCATCACGTGCGAGGGCCTCTGGCGCTTTTGGCGCGACTGGAAACCAGGCATGGCGGATGCGCTCGAAGACGGCTGGGCGCCGCTTCGCTGGTGCCTTTTTGTGAACC
>ENA-UOYA01003434-UOYA01003434.1-activated-sludge-metagenome-genome-assembly--contig:-NODE-3434-length-14170-cov-9.371803_pt1 | contig 14170 bp, 12 predicted proteins | sample MGYA00238163_ERZ764804 | MGnify/ENA primary metagenome ERZ764804 (study PRJEB28919, sample SAMN05720223) | activated sludge metagenome | isolation source: Anaerobic digester | place: Hong Kong...
AATAATCTTGTTATCTGGAGCACCTTTAGTGATCAAAGCCTCACGAAAACCATTGGAAATTGTCACAATTGCTTTCGCGCTTCGATAGATCAACCGCTCCTGCATACTCAACAGCTGATACATCCCCCTCTTCATTCCGCCTGGAATAGTTTGTCCCCATTCAGGCCATAAATCCTGCACTTCATGTACTAATGGGGCTTTTTTAACTAGAGCGAGCACAACACCAGGCAGCCCAATCTGATAAGTCCAGATTGCATCAGGCTTGCAGGCCATCGTTATCCCTGCAAAAATTGCCGTGAGCGTAAAAGATGTATATGAAAGCAATCTATGAAAAACAGACGCGCTATGATCAATCAAATGCGGAATGCGTAGTACATGAACACCGTCTATCATCTCAGATTGCTTCAAATGACGATGATAGCCTGCATAAATTTTCCCCACAGGATAATTAGGAAAGCCAGTAATAACGGTTACCTCATGGCCGCGCCGGGCAAGTTCCCGAGCGAAATCATGCGGCTTGAATACTGGCTCTGGCGTATACCACAGACTAAGCAGCAGCAGTTTCATAAATTTTTTCAAAACAAGTGTTTTTGCCACACCACACGATTGACATACTCCGTGTAGCTCAGGATAATCCGCACGACTTTCTCTGAGACGTTGGGCGCGGTATAATCCTGCACCGGCCGCAACAGCCGCTGCTCGCCGCGCGACTGCTGCGCCAGAATCGCCAGCCCCTCTCGAACCCGTTCCCAACTCAGGCCCACCAGCATCACCGCGCCCTCCTCCATCCCCTCCGGGCGCTCATGCGCCTGCCGGATGTTCAGAGCCGGGAAGTTGAGGATGGACGATTCTTCAGTGATGGTGCCACTATCGGATAATACAGCGCGCGCATGGATCTGCAACGCGACATAATCGCAAAAACCAAACGGTTTCAGCAGCTCCACCGTGTCCGGTAGCGCAACGGCCTCGGCCTCAATGCGTTTGCGCGTGCGTGGATGGGTGGAGACGATGACCCGGCAACCGCCCTCGCCCAGGCGCGTGAGCACCTCAACCAGGCCGGCAAATTGCGCGGGCGCATCCACATTCTCCTCGCGGTGCGCGCTGACGAGGTAATAGGCCTCCGGCTCAAGCCCGAGGCGCGTCCTCACATCAGAAGCCTGAATCTTGGGCATGTAGTAGTGTAACACCTCATACATCGGACTGCCCGTCTTGATGATGCGATCCGGCGGCAACCCCTCACGCAGCAGGTATTCGCGCGCGATGGCCGAATAAGGCAGGTTGATGTCGCTGATGTGGTCAATGATGCGGCGGTTGATCTCTTCCGGCACCCGCTCGTCAAAGCAGCGATTCCCTGCTTCCATGTGGAAGACGGGGATCTTCAAGCGCTTGGCAGCAATGGCAGCCAGACAACTGTTGGTATCGCCCAATACCAGCACCGCATCAGGGTTGATGTCGCGCAAGACAGCATCAGCGCGGGCAATCACCAGGCCGATGGTCTCTGCTGCCGTGGCGCCGGCCGCCTCCAGAAAGAAATCCGGCTTGCGGAGTTCCAGGTCGTCAAAGAAGATCTGGTTCAGCTCATAATCGTAATTTTGACCGGTGTGGATGATAACATGCTCGGTATAACGGTCCAAGAGTGTCATAATCCTGGAAAGGCGGATAATTTCCGGGCGTGTGCCGACGATTGTCGTGACCTTCATAGTATCCTTTATTCCAACGCACTGATGCCGTGGCTCTGCTTCCACGCATCATAAGGGGTAGGATCATTTGCCACTGCTTGAATCATCTCGTCCCATGTTGGAATACGGTAACCCGTCGCAGCTACAAAGCGTGTCGCATCTAAACTACGATCGCAGAACAAATTGTCGTCGGGTTCAATTTCAACATGCAGGTTCATGGCATCCCGAATCCTGACCAACAGCTCATATTTGCTAATCGGCGCGCTGGCAACTTGATAGAGCCCTCCCAGATCAGGGTAATGTTCAATCAAATCACCCATGATCCGGGCTAAAATCTGGGTGGGAAATCCAGTGTAAATAGCACGGGTGTAACCCTTGATCGTTTTGCCGCGCTGGCTGAGGAACCATTCTAACAAAGCGCTGTCTTTGACGAAGTCGCGCCCAAAGATGGAAGTACGAAGGGTCAAACAGCCAGGACGGTCTACTTCACCCAAGAGCTTAGTACGCCCATAAAGATCTTCTGGATCGGGAATGTCTGCCTCTGTATAATTTCCTCTCTTTCCACTAAAAACGCAATCGGTGCTCATGTGGAACAGGCGCGTGCCGGTTGCCGCACACAAATCTGCCAGACGATGGGGGAACAAGGCATTAAGTTGGATGCTGATGACCGGGTCTTTGGCCTCTTTCAGTTGTTTGATGATGCCAATGCAGTTAATCACAACATCAGGCCGGGTCACAGCAAAAGCTCGGATGACTGTTTCAAAATTCAGCGCGTTCACGCCGGCAAGAAGCCGTTTGGGTTCTACTTCTTTATACACCGGATAGCGTGTCCAGGGTCCGCCGGCTCGCTGAAATGTCACACACGTGTCAAATCGGGGGCTCAAGATTTGAAAGACTTTGTGCCCCAACATCCCTTCACCGCCTAAAATTAAGATCTTCATCGTTATTATCACCTGCCTCAGGATGACTTGTCTGATCCACTGGATCAGGTTACACCAGCTAGCCCAGAAGCTCAGAGCGCGCCCAGGTCAGATATTCTCTCAACCCTGTTTCAAGGTCCACGGTGGGCCGATAACCAAAAGACCTCTTCGCCGCTGAGATATCAGCCAGGCTGTGACGAACATCCCCTTGACGCGGCGGAGCATACTCTATCTCCGCCGGCATTCCATAAATTCCATACATGACTTCAGCCAAACGGTTGATGGTAATATGTGAACCGCTGCCGATATTGAAAGCCCCTGAAACACCGCGTGCCAGGGCGGCCTGATAGTTGGCCTGGGCCACGTCACGCACGTTGACGAAATCGCGGGTTTGCCCCCCATCGCCAAAAATCACCATTGGCTGTCCATGCAAAAGCCGATGGGCAAAGATAGGGATCACATTACCATATGCATCGTAGCGTTGATTGATCCCATACACGTTGAAGTAGCGCAAACATATACATTCTAATGGATACAATTTAGCATAGGCCAGACAAAGTTTCTCAGCCCCCAGCTTGCTGGCGCCATAGGGAGAATCCGGTTCCGCCGGATGATCCTCCCGAATGGGCAGCGTTTTTAATTCGCCAAAAATGCCCGCTGAGGAAGAAAATACTACTTTGCGTACCTGAGCACGGCGCGCGGCCTCCAGGATGCGCAGGGTACCTATTACATTGACTTCTGAATCTTCAATGGGATTGTCAATAGAGCGTTTATTGCCCACCGAAGCGGCCAAATGGAACACTACTTCAACACCCGATATTGCCCTTTTGACCAGCTCTCCATCACGTATATCCCCTTCAATGAATTGCGCCTCGGGAAAAGGGTCAAGATTGCAGCGGTAGCCAGAAGAGAGATTGTCCACCACCACTATGACGTGTCCCTTTTCCAACAGGAGCTTCACAATATTTGAGCCTATAAACCCCGCTCCACCGGTTACCAAAACTTTCATTTGACTCCTAAATAAACATTGCAGAGAATTAAAAAGAGGATCAGCTGCCCAACGCCGCTCGCACCTCAGGCAGGCCGAGCAGCATCTCCGCCAGCTCATCTTCGCTCAAGCGTTGCGTGTTGTGGGAATTATAGTCGCCATCCAACAACGGTTTGCGCCCTTCGCTAAAGTACAGGTTATAATTCAAGTCCCGATTGTCCGCCGGCACGCGATAATAGCCGCCCAGGTCCTCAGCGCGCAGCATTTCCTCGCTGGTCAGCAAAGTCTCGTATTTCTTCTCGCCATGCCGGACGCCGATGATTCTGACGGGGTTATTGGCTCGGAAAATCCGCTTGAGCGCATTGACCAGCGTCTCAATCGTCGCCGCGGGCGCCTTTTGCACAAAGAGATCTCCCGACTCCCCATGTTCAAAAGCGTACAGCACCAGGTCTACCGCGTCGGCAATGCTCATCATGAAGCGCGTCATGGTAGGATCGGTGACGGTCAGGGGTTGACCGGCCTTGATTTGCTCAATGAACAGCGGAATTACCGAGCCGCGCGAAGCCATGACGTTGCCATAACGGGTGATACAAATGGTACAGCCGCGATCCACTGCGACCCGCGATTTGGCCACGGCCAGTTTTTCCATCATCGCCTTGGAGATACCCATCGCGTTGATGGGATAGGCGGCCTTATCGGTGCTCAAAACGACCATGCGCCTGACGCCGGCGGCCATGGCTGCGTTCATCACATTCTCGGTGCCGATGGCGTTAGTGAGCAGCGCCTCCATGGGGTAGAACTCGCAAGAAGGCACTTGTTTTAGGGCTGCCGCGTGGAAGACGAAGTCGACACCGGCCATCGCGTCCAACAGGCTCTCCGGTCGGCGCACATCGCCGATGTAGAACTTGAGTTTGGGGTGGTTGTAAGCCAGCCGCATGTCGTGCTGCTTCTTCTCGTCGCGGGAGAAGATGCGGATCTCGCGGATGTCGGTATCGAGGAAGCGGTTCAGGACGGCATTGCCGAAGGTGCCGGTCCCGCCGGTGATAAGGAGCGTCATATTGCTAAACATCATGCCTGTATCCTTTGTCCATTCTGCCTTGCAGCAGTCAAGAATAGTGTTCGGTTAGCCTCGATAGCGGTGGGAGCGTTCGCCGCTTGCTCGCTATAGGCGCGAGCGCCATGCGACCACTCCTTGAATGCTACATCGTTCATTTCGAGCATGGCCTGGAGAATGGCCTGAAATCGTTCGGGTTGTGATAATGGAACAACCCACCCTGCCTTCTGCTCTTCCAATCCCTGCCAGGGCGTCTGATCGCTGATCAACACCGGGCATCCTGCACGTAGAGCCTCGAAAATCACATGACCAAAGTTCTCACCGCGGGTAGGGAAAAAGAATAAATGATAACCGGTAAGAACTTCAATGACCTGATCGGGAGATACCTCTCCCCGAAACTCGACTCTTACGTTTGACGGCATCCTGGCAATTAGCGACTCACATTCTTGCCAGTAGTCAGCGTCTTCAAGCAGGCCATAGATATGAAAGATGACATCCCCCTGCAGATTGGCCAAGACTTGGAGGGCATAATCGAGATTCTTCTTTCGCGCCACGCGTGAAAGGAAGGCAATCTTCAGCGAACCAGTTCCTTTAAATGCCGGAGTGGAACTCACCGACCGACTTGAAACCAGATTGGGCGCGACTACGATCTGTAGATTAGCATCTTTGAAGACATTCATGATGTCCAACCGCTCATAGTCGCTAGAAGCCTGCCAGGTAATGCCGTTGTACAAGCCTATTCTTCTGGACAGGCATAGATAGAGTGCCTTCTTGTGCTTCTTTAAATCCAACGCGCCTCGTGAGAACTCACCCCTGGGCGCCAGGATCACCGGCACCCGTGGTATCAATCTTAGTTTGCGCAAGAGCAGGGTTTTGATGGTCAATCTCGAGAAGCAGCCATTGAGGTAAAGTACATCATAATCCAGGTGTTTAAGCAACCGCCTCCAATGGCAACAGCGTTTTTCTGAAGGAGAAAGATACAGCACCTGAGCCTTCCCGACAGCATGCCAGACGCCGCTCTCAATATGCGAATAAGGATTAGTGTCGCCCAGGTCACGATCTGCAGTTAGAATATTGAACTGAAATTCATCCCCCAACCGCTCCACCATATTCATGATACTGCGAATCGGCCCACCGGCCTTGTAGCCGGGGAGGTAATAGTCTGTTGCAATCAGGATTTTCATTGGTCGCTCGCACTAACGTTTGCGCTTCGAGATGAAAGATGGTTGTCCGCACGCCACAGGTCAATGGCTTCCTCAAACAGCTCGCGATAGTGCTGTGCAACGACTTCATGGTAGTACATTGTCAGAAATCGCTGTCTGCCCGCCAGTGCTAAGGACAGGCGCAACTCTGGGTTTTCCACCAACGAACGGATTGCTTCTGCGATGGAATCCGGATCGCAGGGCTCAACCAACATGCCCGAACGACCGTAGTCAAGTATCCAATCTTGCGGGTCGCGCCTAGGACCCACAACCGCACACCCGCTCGCGAGCGCTTCAATGAAGACAAAACCAAACGTGTCTGCCTGAGTTGGCATAATGAACACGTCGCTAGATTGCATTAGGGTGATCACCTCAGCAAGTGAAACAGCCCCCTGCTTAGGTGATCGCCTGTCAAGAACAAGGCTGAGTCGAGGCGGTTTCTTCTCGGTAATGATACGCGCCGCTATATTGGAGAGATCAACGGCTCCATCCAGGAATTGGCTGACTACTGTCAGCTGAATTTTACTTCGAATCTCGGGAGGGAGCTCCTGAATAGCTTTTGCAAGGAATGGCAACCCTTTTCGCCTGGCATCATTTCCGACAAACAGACAGCGGCAGAGGCCATTGTCGTGGTGCTTGCTTACTACGTCGGCTTCTAACATAGGTTCGAGGTAAGGCAGGTATGGGAAGACTGTGCGCACTTTCTCGGCGTACTCCGGCAAGAGATGTCTGAACCGCTCTGCCCCCGAAGGCTCTCGTACGTTGATCAGTGTACATCTGGCTGCAATGTGTCTCTTCATACGCACGTTGAGCTCACGAACACCTCGTAGGTATTCACCCCTATCCATATTCTTGGGAGCGTGGTACACGATGACTTCGTCAGACTGCATGCCAGTCTCGAAAACCGTGGGGAGTAGGTCGGCTCTCACGTTTAAGGGGAAATACTCATGGCCAAACAGCAAATCAGCGCCGGAGTGTGTAATGAACCTCTGAGGTACCCAATTCATACTGGTCATCGCATGAAAAGGATAGAACCTGGATAACAGTTGCCTGTATCGCCCAGTCTTTCCTAAGAGATACTGCATCAGAAATATAGTATTCCCTATACTTATGGCTAGAGGGTCATTCACCAGAGAGAATTCCATATCGGGAAACTGATTGCGCAAATTCATTAGTTCAAAATGAATACGCCATTCGCGGCTCCGTTTTGGCAAATACCAAGGATACATATTCATTAATACATGCATAAATCCTCCAAGAACAAAGCCACATGTATCATACTATTGCCATCCGACAGTCGTAGTGACCCTCTTGATATATTCACACAGTATCAGAACATCCGACCGTCCCGGAACAACGATTGATCGAAGGGGTAGTGCTGTCCATAGTTTAGTGAAGATCAACAAAACAATCAAGACGACTACATAACTCCCCAAAGAGGCTACAGCAGCTCCCATTAATCCGTATAAAGGCAACAATAACACTAACAGGACTACAGTACAGACCAAACCCACTACCTCCGCAATCATCGCCCATTTTGGTATGCCGATTCCGCGAAAAGTCTCTTCTATGATGCTGTTAATATGAGAGACCATACCTGCTATGACAAGTATCAGTGCTGCTGGAACAGCTTCTTGAAACTCTAGGCCATATACCAGAGGAATAACGAAAGGCGTAATTGCCAAGATTGCTCCTGTCAACAAAATCCCTACCAGTACACTCATATGGAGTGTGCGCTGTAACAAGTCCTTTTGCTCTTGTGTGTCATGCAAGGCGGCCATGCGAGGGAAAAGTGTCTGTCCCAAGGAATTCATCACGGGAGCCAGTAAGCCGCTCCAAGCGACTGCAATTACATAGAGACCAAGTGTGCTAGATGGCAAGAACACAGCCATCACTAGTTGATCTATGCGCAAATTCAAGTCGCGCGGGACACTAGTCAACATAGATGGCAACCCATAACGCAAGAGAGAGGGCAACAATCTCAGATCTGGACGATAAGGCCCGCGAACAGATACAACCATCATTAGCATCCAAGTTGCACAATGGAATGCCATCGCTACCAAATATCCCTGTGCTATAAATGAGGCATTGAATTCCTCTGTCAAGTAGGCCACAACAAACACTATCAGCCACAAAATCGGGAATTGCACACGTATGATGTTCCAAATATCTAATCTACCCAACCCTTGCAGCACGAAATAGGGAAGGAAACCACCAAATTGAATAGGTATGAGCAGGAGAAAAACACGAGCATTTTGAATCACGTTGACACTTTGAGAGGGCAGCAGCTCAGGTATGAGAATATACATCACAGTGAACGCAGGGATAGCAACAACCATAAGAAATACCTGCGCTGTCGCAAAAATACGAGTTGCTTGTTTTGGGTCATTCCCAGCAAAGTAGGCAGTTGCCGTTGGCACTCCCAGGGTGCCAAAAGCAACTGCTAACAATGCCCAGTTTTGGATCGCGGCCAGTTCTCCCCGCCCCTCCGGTCCTAATAGCCGTGCCGCAACCACCGAAGTCAAAACATTAAGTCCAAAAGAAACAACATTGATTGCGACTGTCCCCTCCAGTCGCCCTAACCGTAAGAAGGCTATTATTGAACGACTAGTCCGGACAAGCTCGCTGGGGCTACTTTTCATTATTTTCGTTCGTACGCCGCTTAGCTATGAAATTAGAGGCCCGGAAAACTTCGAGTAAATGGGTGTAGCTCTGTATTAAATATAAACCATCCTGGCACACGCGGTAAATATCATATCGTCCTCGAAGCAACTGATATAAATCACGGAAGTACGTGCGCGAATCTATGTTGCACGGACCAAACTCGAATTGGATGACGTCTATTGCACCAGATTTTAGGAGATTCTGACTACCCTGTAAGGTTCTCAATTCATGGCCTTCAACATCCATCTTCAGAAAATCGATTCGGTCAATGTTATTAGCCTCACAGAATCTATCCAAAGTCTCCAATTGCACTGTCTCCATTTGTGTGAAGTGGTACCCGTATTCCTCACCATCACGGAGATATATCGAGGCAATCGTTGAATCCGCCGGATCGCAATATAAAGCACACTGACCTGGCATATTTGAAAAACCCAGGTTAAAACAGTTCACGGCTGGACTACGAACATTAGTGCGAAGCATATCAAAAGTCTTTGCAGAAGGCTCAAAAGCATATATGTGGCAGTCAGTACCAAATATGGATAAAAAGGTTCGCGTATAGTCTCCGACATTCGCACCGATATCAAACACAATAGGTTTCTCAGGTCTATTCCACTGACGGCGAAACCATCGAACAACCCATTCTTCCCCACTAACGTCTACACTTGCGCCCCTCCCACAATAGTTTAGTCCATTAACCGAGATTAGGTGCAGTGCTTCAAAAAACCCTTGAAACCTTACTTTGCCAATGAAATATCTTTCCGCCAGTTTCCCTATTAACGATTCTCTGCGCAAAAAGAAGTGCTTTGTCACCTTGTCATCTCCCAAATACATAAACCACTGATCAACGGCTGCTCTCTACAAGTTCAGCACTGCTTTGCAAATAAACCTCACCACCTTGCGGCCTTGGGCATCCCAAGTCTTGTTCGCTGCCATATATGCTCGGGCCCTGCAGCCTGTTTCCGCTCGCTCCTGGGGGTCCAGGGAGGCCACATACCTAATAGTATCCGCTAACCCTTGCGGGGTTTCGTCTTTGAGAAGATAACAGAAATCTCCAAACTCCTCTTCCATATGGCCAGTGCAGGTGCTGATGACTGGTATACCCGATGCAAGGCATTCCATCACCTTGGAGGGAAAGAAGTATTCTGTATTCAACGCCTCAGTAAGTCTCATGTTTATGAGTACATCAGCAGAATTATAAAGGGATAAAACCTGCTTAAATGAAATAAATCCGATATATTCAATGCGATGGTCTTTCGATGCTGCCTCTCTGATAGCGTATTCCAGCGGCCCCCTACCAGCAATACGAAGACGATATTGCTCTCCTTCTAATATAGTAAATGCCTGCAACAGAACCAGCACACCGTTAGCCTCATCCAGGCTACCGGCAGATACAATCACAAATGAGGCATGGTTTTCTTTTGTCGATTTGTGGACATCATCTGTTCGATCTAAAATCTCTGGCCGAATTCCACCTTCAATACGGATATAGGGCCTACCAGGTGCAAAATCATCCATGATGCGATCAGCTACCGCAATGTGACCATCAAAGTGTGGTATCAAGCGTTTATGCAACCAAAAATCTATACGGTTTGCCAGGGTGGCAGGTACAGTTTGTCCAGGTACGTTAATATCGTTGAGTGACACCACCGCCTTTGCGCCGATAAGACGTGCGCCAAGCAGCGTGAACAATCCGGGAGGCACACTCAGATTGAATGTATACACGATCCGATGCCGTTTTCGTCTCATCCGCCAGCCCCAGCAGAGCAAATTCCACACGGTGGCCAGACCAATCATTACCTGCTTGATTGGCGTCAGATTCAGAAAAGGAAGTAGCTTAACAGCAATCCCTTCTGGCAAACATGCTTCCCCTTTACTGACCCACAGCCGATGTGCATGCGGGAAAGACGGGAGGGGAAATATGGAAAGCACAAGAGAAGGTGGCAATCCGGCGTGTTTCAGTCCCAGCAGGAGGCCCTGCTGGAACATCTGACCTGCTCGACTGAACGCAGCATTGTGGAAAGCAGGTTCATCAGGTACCACGCTACCTACAAATGCCAACGCCACATCCAGAGTTAGACTGTCGCTCTGTTTTTCCCCATTGAGCGAAGAATCAGATTCGGTTAGATCGTAATGCGGAGAAATCATCACAGCTAACTCCTACAATCGTATTCGTATTCTTGCACGAGTTGTCAACCATAGCACAAGGACACTCCAAAAAGCAATGAATCCCTCTCCACCTTGCAGCAATTGATTATTAGAAGAAAAGTAAAACAACATGATCGAAAACTGAGCGAACATTACCACAGCAAAGGGATTGTTTCCTCTTAAAGTATCTAACCATGATAGTGCAAAAAGGCGTCCAATGAAAAACACCACTATAATTGTGCCAGGGAAAGACACATCCGAGGCTATCCAGGGGTATATGGTGGACCACGAACCGTAAGCATCCCAGCCATATTTTTCAATTCTTACAGGATACGGCAAATCCATGATCTCTTTGATACCCGTTATTCGGGCTGCTTGGCGAAAGAGAAACAAGGAATTGCCGACCCCGAACATCGGCACAAACGGTTCATCTAATGACAGATAGAGCGCATAATATCCGTGTGTCACATAACTGGTCAGACTCAATACTCCATCTTGTACACCTGGCGGTAAGTAACGCACCAGGAAGTTATCAATATCCGCATACGTCCCTGTAGCCGGGAAGTAATGTGCTGAAAGGGAGCTGCCTCTCGTAGATATCGCTGATGAAAAGAACACAAAAAATAGAACCAATAAAACAATACTACCGACAAGAATGCCACCCTTACGAAGCCAATTCAACCTTTGCACTCCAGAAAAATGGCCGGCAAGGAGCAACCAGGGCACTAGCAAGACAAATCGGGCTATTCCTGCGTTCGTGCCCATAGCTATATAGATTGCTACCTCTCCTAATATAGCAACCACTGCCCATTTACGTGTAGTTGGCTTCAATTTCTTCCAGTAAAAGACAGTAAGTGGCAGTAACATAGCGAAAAATGGCCCCACAAACATCCGCAGATGCATGATAATTGGTGTTCCCTCCTGCCGAAGGAGCCTCGATCTAGTATATGCGGCACCCAGATTTGTTAACGCACCCCTAACATCAGGAATCGCCCTCCCCGTTAAGAACGCTGAGGTAGGGAAGAACAACAACAGGCTTACAGCTAGGCTGAATGTCACGAGGCGTTGCGCCGACCAGTGACCATAATAGCCCCCTGGTCTATGAAACGCCATGCTGAGGTATCCAATCAATAGAGCAAGATGTGCGAAAGCAAGAAAAACGTATAGTTTCGTACCATCCACTATCGGATATGGCCAGGGACCAAAGGCAAACAAAAAAACCGTAAAACTCAAATAGGTAATAAAGAAAACAATTGGGAACAACCGCACTTTTGCCGACAAATTTGCGACGGTGTCATCCCCTGCGCATGCATGATTACCCCTTGTAGTCACAACCCCGCGATTCGGCCCATTTGAGATCATCGCGGCCTCACAAGAGTTTTGCAATTCCTGTCTCGTCGTATCAGTGTTCACCGATCAAGCTCCTCCGTATAAGCAATCGGCCTGATCTCCAGTTTACCTATCCACAATTGTCCAATCCCCCAATTCCTTACCAGAGGCATGACCGCCGTCGGTGCAGGTGGACCGTCAAATAGGAGGTGGAGAATCGTCCATTTCCCATAAGAGTTTGGTAAACCGGCATAAACAAACACCGAACCATCAAGACGGGTATATTCACCCAGGAAAACTAAGCCAGTCCCTTCCAAGGGTCTAAAAGCATAATGCAGAGAAACGAAGTATTTAGTGTTGGTAACTACGAGAGTGTCTCCGACGTACTCAGCATAAGTCGTCGCCCCATCAGACGTCGCTCCGCCCCATAGGACAATAATCCTGGCCATTTCCTCGCCTGGGACCAACGTGTCTTTACCTGCAACATATAGCCCTTCATTTCCGCTTCGGCCCAAATAAGTTCCAAATCGCCACCCAACAGGATTCGTACCTTCCCACTCCTCAAATCCCCCGTTCTCCACCAGATTCGGCCCCAGTTCCACGTCCTCCACCGGCACACCCAGCATCTCCGCCACGATACACCGGTCGTCGGTGCAGGCGTCCAATTCCTCTTGTAGTTCAGCTGCTTGGCGGCAGCTTTGACCCTCCACGCCCGCCTCCCCCAGCGTTGTGCATACCTCAACCAGCCGCTCCAGGCCAAGTAAGTCATCGGGGGCCAATGAATGATATTGCGCATACCACCGCGCCGCTTCACTCAATGACTCACCTTCTCGTCCGGCCTCCGCCACCATCCCCAGCCGTAAATCTGCCTGCGCATACGTAGGGTCTACGGCCAGCACTTGCCGGTAAGCCGTCTCCGCTTGCCGTAAGTCCCCCCGCCGATGGTACAGTTCAGCCAGATAAAAAGGCCAGTCGGGTTCGGTGGGGTAACGTGCTATCAGTTGCCCCAGCAAGCGCTCCACACCGCTCGCCCCATTGTGCTGCCACACCAGGAAAGATACCACGTTCAGCGTCTTGTCCCGGTCCCACAAGCCCTCCTCCAGCAGGTCCGGGATAGCCTCCACAGCGTAATCCAGGAACCGCTCATCAGTGGGGTCTATTGCCTCCAAAGGAAAGTAAACCAAAGTATCGCTGTAAGTTGCCGTGGTCGCTATATCTCTTTCCTCCTGCGCCCACTTCCACAGGAAATAGTTGGCGTAGAGATCACTGGGCCGCAACGCTATAGCCCGTTCCAACGCATCTCGATCCCCCCGCTCAAGATAGGCCAGTGCCACCGTGTCGCTGATCGTCTGCATAGGCTGAGGCGGCGGTGCACTCTCGTAGAGTTCGGTCACACGTTCATACTGGCCGGCGCGACCCAAAGCGATCGACACATCGCCGTACAGAAATGGATTTTGATGCTGATCAGCCAAAGGCGCCAAGGCGGCAGCTGCGGTTTCAGCGTCGCCTGCAGCCAGCGCCGCGCGCCCCAGCGCCCAGCGAGCGGTATAATCGCCGCTATCTAAATCCACCGCTCGGCGCAAGCGCTCTACAATGCAGTTTTGGCTTGCATTATCGGGCAAAACATCATAACGCGGGTAAATTTCTGGGACAAGGTCGCCCTGAGCCATCAAACTATTGCGCAAAGAGAGCACTCCCACATTGACCAGAGCGTCAGCAGCGAGAGCAGGGCCTGATAATAACCCAACGCAGATAATGAAGATAAGGCCCCAATACCATTTGCGCTGCATTTTCCCGGTACTCGATCCCTACTCTATCTGTGGTTCAGGTTTTACAACCACGGATTTCACAGCGGATATCATAACTGACGCGGCAAGCCCACATATCCCAGGCCAAGGATGCCCACCTGCGCCTCGCGGCTTTCGATCTTCTGTTTCAAATTCACGTGTCCCTCCAATGAATACAACCGAGAATTTTTTGATTTCCTGGTCGTGTCAGGCTGCATTAGAACGTCACAACTAAAGATTTAGTTACCACACTTTCCACAAATTCTCCTGGTCTACAGGTCGCGGGCTTATTTCTCTCACTATAACGCCGTTGCCCATGCCCGATTCTGCACGCTCCCCTCCACCCCCACTGCAATGCCCTGCTGGGGTGAGATCGTCACAAAACTCAAAATATTCAGTACC
>ENA-UOYA01003435-UOYA01003435.1-activated-sludge-metagenome-genome-assembly--contig:-NODE-3435-length-14168-cov-72.704882_pt1 | contig 14168 bp, 11 predicted proteins | sample MGYA00238163_ERZ764804 | MGnify/ENA primary metagenome ERZ764804 (study PRJEB28919, sample SAMN05720223) | activated sludge metagenome | isolation source: Anaerobic digester | place: Hong Kong...
GAGTTCGGCCTCACTTTGATAAGTAGTTTCCTTGCGGAAGATCGGTTGATATTCGGCAACTACCGTGCTTTCGGAATTCTCGGCAACGAGGTCATATTGCATAGCGGTTAATTTTATTGTTTGGATTCATTTGTTCCACCGTCGTCATTGCGGGCTTGACCCGCCGTCGTCATTGCGGGCTTGACCCGCCGTCGTCATTGCGGGCTTGACCCGCCGTCGTCATTGCGGGCTTGACCCGCAATCTCCTGATAATGTTCTTTTACACTCTGTATCCACTCATCATTTACGCCAATTGTTTCAGACAGGTCTTTCCAATCGGGGTTTTCCTTGTTGACCAATTCGTTCTTCCATTCTCTTTTCCAGTTTTTGATTTGCTTTTCACGAGCAATGGCATCTACCACCCATTCATATTCTTCGAAATAAACCAGTTTATCGCAATTGTATTTATAAGTAAATCCCTTGTTGATTTTTGCTTTATGCTCGGCTACACGACGCGATAAATCATTCGTAACTCCGACGTAGAGTACGTTGTTATAAGTATTGCTCAAAAAATAGATAAAACCGGTTCTACTCATTTTACTCTCCGTTATTTTGGGGACTGCGGGTCAAGCCCGCAGTGACGGGTTGGAACAACAATAATTTGCCGCGATAGTATTCGTATTGTTTGCGGCGTGCTTCGATTTCGGCAGGCAATCCTTCGGAAATATCGTTCACCAATCTATCGAATTTATCCAATATTTCCACAATCCGCTCCTGCTCGGAGAGAGGGGGGATAGGGATTTGATACTTTTCCAACTTTTCTCCATGCAATCGAATAACTTTCGTTCCAGTAACATTTTGTTTTTTATAATCAAAAAACATGGGTGTTTGCAGGTGATATGCTAAATATTTTGGATTTTGATTATGTTTGAAAATATATGTTTCTCCGCTTATGCAAATTTCTTCATCGCCAAGCCAGACTACTGTTTTACAAACATCTTCCATGTTTTCACTTGTTGTTGCAATTACCAAATCACCCTTTTTAGCCTTTCTAAATTTTGTTGCCAAATCATGAGAAACAAAGGATTTAGTTTTATTTGCAGAGAACCCATAATATGTGTAAATCTGACCATAATGAATACAGCCCACTCCACTTTCGGTAAAATCCTTTTTCTGTAATCCGTTGCCTCTGACAAATGTTCCTACTTCTCCCAATGTTTTCCATTCGACTTCTTTTCCATTCATCAACCATTTGCCATCCACCTCTACGGGGGTTAATAATTGGTTGCGGTAGTATTCGTATTGTTTACGGCGTGCTTCTAATTCTGCTTCTAATTCTGCTTCTAATTCTGTAAATTTATCGAGAATATTTACAATTTCTTGTTGTACGGGGGGAGGGGGAATGGGAATGAACATATGTTTAATTTCATTAGTATTGATTGCTTCAAATGTTGAACCACTACTTTTATTCTTAAATGCTTGAATATTATTATTGATAAAATAATACAGAAATTTCGTCATTAATCCGTTTTTTCCAATCATAGAACACAAACCTCGACCGATTGCAATTCTTCTATCGGTTAAATTTGTTGCTCCAACAGGAGCTCTAACACTCATAATTAAACTATTCGGCTCTGCAATTTTTATCGGGCTTGTAGTATAAATATTTGAATGTTTGATAATTTCATTTCCAAAAGAAGTTTTTCCTTGGTGAAATTCAATACCATCTTCAGAATTATGCGAAAAAGTATTCCCAGCAGGTGATGTCCCCATTGTAAGAATAACGACCTCTCCCAATTCTTTATATTCCACACCGTTGGGGCAATATTGTGCGATCAGTTCATCGATTTTACTCATTTTCTTTTTCTCCCTTCTCAATTTTTTTCTGAACAGCTTTGATGCTTTCAAAATAGGCTTTTTCTACCGGCGAGAGCGTTTTGAGTTGGTATTTGCGAAATTCGTCTTTGGCTTTTTCTATCGCTTGCTGATGACTGACGCTTCCTGCATTGGATAACAGTTTTTCGCCGGAGGCCGACAAAAGGTTGTCCAATTGCTTGATGTAGTCTGCCATATACATAGGACGATGTTTGATGGCTTGAATTTCGGCAAAATCGAAATAGGCAGAAACCAAGTTATTCAGTATCTTCAATTCTTCTTCATTCAAATAGTTTTTAGCCACTGTAATATCTTTTGAAGAAGGTTGCTCACCCGGAAAAACGGTTAAGCCCATAAACGGCTTGTCACTGTCGGCACGTTGATAAATGACTTCGGCAGCCGTATGTCCATGAGCCGCATAATGCAGTTTGTTCTGCACAATTTTGAAAAACTCTACAGATTCGGGTGCATGGGGATCGTAGTCCACACTGGTAGCATACAAATCGAGCACCTGCCGATACATCACTTTCTCCGAAGAACGAATGTCGCGGATACGATTGAGCAATTCGTACCAGTAACCCCCTCCGCCCAATTGTTTGAGCCGCTCGTCATCCATCGTGAAGCCTTTTATCATGTATTCCTTGAGCCGTTCGGTAGCCCAGATGCGAAACTTGGTGGCAATGCGCGATTTGATACGATAACCCAACGAGATAATCATATCGAGGTTATAGAAATTTGTCCAGTTTTCCTGCGTTTTTCCTTCTATTGCACCGTGCTTAGTGGTTGTTCGGAATTTCCGAACAACCAGTTCTTCTCTTAATTCACCTTCTTCAAAAATGTGCTTAATATGCTCACTTATATTTGATTTGCTCGATTGGTACAATTCGGCAAGTTGAGCTTGCGTAAGCCAAACATTGTCATCCTCGAGCCGAACTTCGATTTTGGTTTTGCCTTCTTCGGACTGATAAATTATAATTTCTCCGCTTTGCGCTTTATTCATGCTGCACCTCCTTCCAAATCAGCCACAATTTCGTCGATAGCTTCACGAAGTTTTTGCTGGCGAATAACGATTTCGGCAATGCGGGCGTTCAGTTTTTCGATATCCACTTCTTCGGTTTCGTTATTCTGTTCTACGTAACTGCTCACGGCAATGTTGTACTCGTTTTCGGCAATATCGCCGTTGGTAACCAGCCGGGCAAAGTAGTCGATATCGCGACGCGCAACATACGCATCGAGAATTTTTTCGCGATTGGCTTCGCTGAGCTTGTTTTTGTTGCCGCCGCGTACAAATTCAGCCGAAGCGTCAATGAAGAGCACGGCATTGTCGGCCTTGCTTTTTTTGAGCACAATGACGCAGGTGGCTATGGTAGTGCCGAAAAACAAATCGGGAGGCAGCTGTAGGACTGCATTCACATAATTGTTGTCGATAAGGTATTTGCGAATTTTCTGCTCGGCACCTCCGCGGTAGAGCACGCCGGGAAATTCTACGATGGCAGCCGTACCCGTTGTGGACAACCAACTGAGCATGTGCATGGTGAAAGCCAAATCGGCTTTGCTTTTGGGTGCCAGTACGCCGGCGGGAGAAAAACGGGGATCGTTGATCAGCACAGGGTTGCTGTCGCCTTCCCACCGGATGGAATAAGGCGGATTGGAAACAATGGCATCGAATGGTTCATCGTCCCAGTGTTTGGGATCGGTAAGGGTATCGCCGTGGGCTATGTCGAATTTTTCGAATCCGATATCGTGCAAAAACATGTTGATGCGGCAAAGGTTGTAGGTGGTGAGGTTGATTTCCTGACCGAAAAAACCCAACCGAACGTTTTCCTTGCCGAGGACTTTGGCAAATTTGAGCAAAAGGGAACCCGATCCGCAGGCGGGATCATACACCTTGTTGACTTCGGTTTTTCCCACCACGGCAATTCGGGCAAGTAGCTCGGAAACTTCCTGAGGGGTGAAAAATTCACCTCCCGACTTGCCGGCATTACTTGCATACATGGTCATCAGGTATTCATAAGCGTCGCCAAAAGTATCGATGGAATTGTCTTGATAATCGCCCAGTTGCAAATCGCCAACGGCATTCATGATCTTCACCAGCTTTTCGTTTCTCTTGGCAACCGTAGGTCCGAGTTTATTGCTGTTGACATCGATATCGTCAAACAGACCTTTGAAGTTTTTTTCACCGGGAGAACCTTTTGCAGAATCTTCAATGTTCTTGAAAACTCGACTGAGCGTTTCGTTGAGGTTAGGATCGTTTTTTGCGTTACGGCGCACATTCTCGAAAAGCTCAGAGGGCAGTATGTAAAACCCCTTTTCCTTTACGGTTTCACTTCTTCCTAATTCGGCTTCCTCGTCGGAAATGCTTGCATAGTTGAAGTCGGGATTTCCTGCCCGCCGTTCTCCTTCGTTAATGAAGGAGGTGAGATTCTCGGATATGAAACGGTAAAACAACATTCCCAGCACGTACGATTTGAAATCCCATCCATCGACACTGCCTCTGAGGTCGTTGGCTATCTGCCATATCGTGCGGTGAAGCTCGTCGCGTTCTTGTTCTTTGGTCATTATAGTGAAAGTTTTATTTGGATTGAAATTATTATTTTTGATTTGTTAACTGAAGGACAATAAATTAAGTTTCGTCCTTTGCCTTAGTATTTTTTTTAATCCATTTCTTGTCAGCCATTTTTAAACTACTTTCATTTTCGTTTGATTTTTAGGTTTCTATTTTCAGAAATTTTAATAATAAGTAAAGATAAACGATTCTTAACAAATATAAGACTAAAAAACAACCCTTATAAATATTGTCAAGAGTCCTGCCTTTCCCGTCCATGTTTATTGTTATTCCTTTTGGGATGTACATCAAACCGCTCGCTGAGTGTCTCTTGTTCCTTGATTTTTTGAGAAAACTGCCATGGTAAGCTGATGCTTGGATGCTGGGCTCATGCAAGGCGCAAGTTTGACGAGGCGCTGGCAGAGAACAGGAAGTTGGCGACAGAGGCACTTCTTCAGATACAATCACTTTATGCAGTAGAGAGGGAGGCTGATAAGAATGGCAAAGGCTATATCATACACATATAGCATCTTTCCCAAGTTGTCAAGGTATCACCTTGATGGACGGTACAGGATAGACAACAACCTTGTTGAGAATGCCATCCGCCCGCTGGCAATAGGGAGAAAAAACTACCTTTTCTGCGGTAATGCAGATGCAGCAATTAGGGCAGCTATGATCTACTCCCTCCTTGTATCCTGCAAGGCCGCTGGAGTAAACCCATCTGAATGGCTCGAGGATGTTCTTTCAAAGATATACTCCTACACAAAAGAGGGCAGAAATCTGGAAGAGCTATTACCTTATTTGTGGAAGAAGTAGTCAAACTTGTATCGAATCGTGAAATGCTTACAAAGAAACAGTAAAAACAAGTAAGAAAATAATGAGTGAATTTTTGATGATTTATGCAAATCGTATGCAAATGAAAAAGAGTTACGAAGATTTTATCTTGTAACTCTTTGATTTTAAAGTGGGCCCAGTTGGGCTTGAACCAACGACCCCCTGATTATGAGTCAGGTGCTACTGACCAACTGAGCTATGGGCCCTAATTTATAATGGCAAATATAATTATTAATTTGCCGCAAATGTATACTCAGACTTTGATTTCAACCTCAACTCCGCTTGGAAGTTCAAGCTTCATCAATGCATCCACTGTTTTGGGAGTGGAACTGTAGATGTCAAGAAGGCGACGGTATGAACTTAATTCAAACTGTTCGCGGGATTTCTTGTTAACGAATGTGGCACGGTTAACTGTAAAAATCTTCTTGTCTGTAGGGAGTGGAATAGGACCACTGACAACAGCCCCTGTTGCTTTTACGGTTTTTACAATCTTGTCTGCCGATTTATCAACCAGCATATGATCGTAAGATTTAAGCTTTATCCTTATTTTTTGGCTCATTTTATTTATTATTAACCAATTATTTTACTAAAAATCGTCGTTATCCTCATTAAATTTCTTGCCACCGGCTCTTTCGATTACCTCTTTAGCAAGATTTGGAGGGAGTTCTGTATAATGAGAGAATTCCATAGTACTTGTGGCACGTCCGGAAGTAAGAGTTCTAAGAACTGTAACATATCCAAACAGCTCTGCAAGAGGCACTTTTGCTTTGACAATTTTGGCATTACCCTTGGAGTCCATGTTTGTAATCTGTCCCCTTCGTTTGTTGAGGTCTCCGATAACATCTCCCACGTAGTCTTCAGGAGTAACTACTTCAACAGACATAATTGGTTCCTGGATTACCGGATTGGCCTTAGGACATGCCTTGCGGAACGCTTGTCTTGCACATATCTCAAACGATAGAGCGTCTGAATCGACAGGGTGGAATGAACCATCCTTGAGGACAACCTTGAGTGAAGTTACTTCATAACCAGCAAGAACTCCGTTTGCCATTGCTGCTTTGAAACCTTTTTCGACAGATGGAATAAACTCTTTCGGGATGTTACCGCCTTTTACCTCGTCGATGAATTGAAGTCCTGTAACTCCTTCGTCAGCAGGACCTATTTCAAAAATGATGTCTGCAAATTTACCGCGGCCACCTGTTTGCTTCTTGAATACTTCACGGTGTTGAATGGTAGATTTTACTGCCTCTTTGTAATTAACCTGAGGTGCACCTTGATTGATTTCTACTCCAAACTCTCTTTTAAGGCGGTCAACAATAATATCGAGGTGCAATTCGCCCATTCCGCTTATTATCGTTTGACCTGTCTCTTGATCTGTTTTAACTGTGAATGTAGGATCTTCCTCTGAAAGTTTTCCGAGTGCTATTCCAAGTTTGTCGAGATCTTTCTGGGTTTTAGGTTCAATCGCAAGTCCGATGACAGGATCGGGAAATGTCATTGATTCTAGAACAATAGGATGGTTTTCATCACAAATTGTATCACCAGTACGGATATCCTTGAATCCAACCGCAGCGCAGATATCCCCGGCTTCAACAAAATCAATCGGGTTTTGTTTATTGGAATGCATCTGGTAGAGTCTTGCAATTCTTTCTTTCTTGTCGGAACGTGTATTTAACACCGCAGAACCTGAATCCAGCCTTCCGGAATATGCTCTAAGGAATGCAAGCCGGCCTACAAAAGGATCTGTAGCAATTTTGAATACAAGACCACAGAATGGATCTTTTGGATTTGCCTTGCGAACTTCTTCTTTTTCTGTTTCTGGATTTATTCCGTGAACGTCTCCAATGTCGAGTGGAGATGGCAAAAAGCGAATAATAGAATCGAGTAGATATTGAATGCCTTTGTTTTTGAATGAAGAGCCGCAACAGACAGGAACAATAGCCATATTTATCGTCGCCTTCCTGATTGCAGAGATTATTTCATCTTCGGTTATGGAATCAGGATCTTCAAAAAATTTCTCAAGTATTGAATCATTATATTCAGCTATTGACTCAATCATTTTACTTCTCCACTCTTCAACTTCGGATAGCATAGTTTGAGGAATGTCACCCACGGAATAGTTTATCAGATCTTTACTTTCCTGATTGTAGAAAAATGCCTTTTTGGATATTAAATCCACTATTCCTTCAAATTTGTCTTCAGAACCAATTGGAAGTGAAATCGGTATAGCAGTAGCCCCTAATTTTTCCTTTATTTCGCGAACCACAGCCAAAAAATCAGCTCCCACACGATCCATCTTGTTGACATAGGCTAGTTTAGGGACATGATACTTATCTGCCTGACGCCATACAGTTTCTGATTGAGGCTGGACTCTTCCAACCGCGCAGAAAGTGGCTACAGCTCCATCAAGTACACGGAGTGACCTCTCAACTTCAACAGTAAAATCGACATGGCCCGGAGTATCGATAAGGTTGATCTGATAATGTTCGTTATTATAATTCCAAAAAGCAGTAGTCGCTGCAGAGGTTATTGTAATACCTCTTTCCTGCTCCTGGACCATCCAATCCATTGTAGCTGCGCCTTCGTGAACCTCTCCAATTTTGTGTGTTTTGCCTGTATAGTAGAGGATTCGTTCGGATGTAGTTGTCTTACCGGCATCAATATGAGCCATGATGCCAATATTTCTGGTATATTTTAAATCTCTTGCCATCAATTATTTCCTGGAACTTAGAAACGGAAGTGCGCAAATGCCTTATTTGCTTCTGCCATCTTATGCATATCTTCTTTTCTCTTGAATGCACCACCTTCGTTATTGTATGCTGCCATTATTTCGGCTGCGAGTTTTTCGGCCATAGAGTGACCGGAACGTTTGCGTGCGTACAGAATCATGTTTTTAATCGACAATGAAATTTTTCTTTCAGGACGCACTTCTGTAGGGACCTGGAAATTTGCACCACCTACACGGCGGCTCTTCACCTCAACCTGTGGGGTGATGTTTTCAAGAGCTTTTTTCCAGATCTCCAAAGGAGCCTTGTCAGAATCTTTCATCTTCTCGCCGATGATGTCCATGGCATCGTAAAAGATGCCGTAAGCGATACTCTTCTTCCCCTGAAGCATAAGGTTGTTGACAAACTGTGTTACCAGTGTATCATGATACTTTGGATCAGGAAGTAGAATCCTCTTTTTAGGCTTCGTTTTTCTCATTGGTTATAAATTTGTTATTTAAGTAAAATTACTTTTTTGCAGGAGCAGCTGCACTTTTCTTAGGTCTCTTTGTCCCATAAAGGGAACGGCCTTGCTTGCGTCCGTCAACGCCTGCTGTATCAAGGGCACCACGCAGGATATGATAACGAACACCGGGAAGATCCTTAACACGACCACCACGAACAAGTACGATTGAGTGTTCCTGCAGATTGTGTCCTTCTCCCGGAATGTAAGCGTTAACTTCCTTCTGGTTGGTTAGGCGTACACGAGCTACCTTGCGCATTGCAGAATTAGGTTTCTTTGGAGTTGTTGTGTAAACTCGTACACATACTCCGCGTCTCTGTGGGCACGAATCCAAAGCGCGAGATTTGCTCTTTTCTACGATTACTTTGCGTCCATTGCGGACTAACTGTTGAATTGTAGGCATAATTTGTTGTTGTTCTTTGCTTTAAATATTTTCGCCAAATAAAATTGGGTTGCAAAGGTAAGATTATTAATTCTAATAACAAACATCTTATTGACATTTTTGAGGAAAAAAGGGCTATCTTTGAGAAAATTCAAAATTATGAAATTATCAAACAAAGCAAAACATTTTATTGAATGTGAGGAAAAATATGGAGCTCACAATTATCATCCGCTTGAGGTAGTACTTTCAAAAGGTAAAGGTCCATATGTGTGGGATGTTGACGGAAAAAAGTATTTTGATTTTTTATCTGCCTATTCTGCTGTTAATCAAGGTCACTGTCATCCAAAAATTGTAAATGCACTTAAAGAACAAGCAGACACTCTATGTCTTACATCAAGAGCATTTTATAATGACTGTCTTGGTCCATATGAAGAGTATATGCATAACTATTTTGGATATGATAAGTTACTTCCCATGAATTCTGGTGCAGAGGCTGTTGAAACTGCGCTGAAACTTGCCAGAAGATGGGGATATGTCAGAAAGGGGATACCTGAGGATAAAGCTATTATTATCTGTTGTGAGGGAAATTTTCACGGAAGGACTATTACTATTATCTCTCTTTCCACAGACCCTGACGCATATGATAAATACGGTCCTTTTACACCTGGATTTATTAAAATACCTTACAATGATACTTCTGCACTTGCATCTGTTCTTGAAAAATATGCTGATGTAACAGCTGGTTTTCTTGTTGAGCCTATTCAGGGAGAGGCTGGAGTCAGGGTGCCGGATGAGGGATATCTGAAAAGCTGTTATGATTTATGTAAGAAATATAATGTTCTCTTTATTGCAGATGAAGTACAAACAGGCATAGCGCGTACGGGAAAAATGTTGTGTTGTGACCATGAAAATGTGAGGCCGGATATCGTTATTCTGGGTAAAGCTATTTCGGGAGGAGTATTGCCGGTTTCAGCCGTACTTGCAGATGATGACATAATGTTGACCATCAAGCCTGGAGAACATGGTTCTACATATGGCGGATTTCCTTTGGCTTGCCGGGTTGCAGTAGCTGCTCTTGAGGTGGTAAAGGAAGAGAAACTCGCGGAGAAGGCTGAATATTTAGGTAAAATTTTCAGAGAGGAATTAGGCAAATGTAAATCTCCATTTATCAAACAGATAAGAGGCAAAGGATTACTCAATGCAGTAGTTATTGAGCCTCAAAACGGTAAGGAAGCTTGGGATGTTTGTGAAAGGATGGCTGAAAATGGTCTTCTCGCTAAGCCTACTCACAGACATATTATTCGTTTTGCTCCTCCTCTTGTAATAACTGAAGCAGAATTGAGGGATGCTATAAAAATTATTGTCAGCTCTCTCGAGTCACTATTATAATCATTTATTTAATTAATATGCAGACAACTTCTAAGGTTGTGATGGTAAGACCTGCTAACTTTGGATATAATCCTGAGACAGCAGCTAACAATGCCTTTCAAAAACGAGGATTTGAAGATGAAGCCCATTTGAAAGCTCTGAATGAGTTTGATAATTATGTCAAACTTCTAAGAGAGAATGGAGTATTTGTGACTGTAATACAGGATACTCCAGAACCATATACTCCTGACTCGATTTTTCCGAACAACTGGTTTTCTACTCATGAAGGGGGCACACTTGTGCTTTATCCCATGTATGCTGGTAATAGGAGACTAGAGAGGAAACCTGAGGTAATTGCTTCCATTAAGAGTACGTTTGACGTTAAGAGAATCGTAGATTTGACTAAGTGGGAAGCAGACTCCCTTTTTCTCGAAGGCACAGGAAGTATGGTGCTTGACCGGGACAACGATCTTGTATATGCCTGTCTTTCTCCGAGAACAGCCAAGTCTGTGCTGGAGGAGTTCTGTGACGAGTTAAATTATGATTATTTTCTTTTCCATGCTTTTGATTTGAATGATCAGCCAATTTATCACACAAATGTTATGATGTGTGTAGGGAACAAATTTGTGGTTGCATGTCTGGATGCAATAAGAGATATTGGTGAACGTGAAGATTTTATTGCGCTTGTCGAGGAAACAGAAAAGGAATTGATAGAGATATCACTTGGTCAGCTGAATAATTTTGCAGGAAATATGCTCGAATTAAAAAGCTGTAAGGGTGATCCACTATTACTTATGTCGCAGAGAGCGAAACTATCTCTGGATGAGGAGCAGATTGCCAGACTCTCTTCCTACTGTAAAATACTTGCACCGGACCTTGCCACCATTGAAAATAATGGTGGTGGTTCAGCCCGGTGCATGATCGCAGAAATTTTTCTTTAGTTAGGTTTGATCAATTATCTAACTCCTTGAGATAGCCACTTCTATATGCATCAAGGAGATGAGTGAGGTCTTCTATCTGTTGCATAAGCTCTTTGCCTATGTCTGTATCTCTAACAAGTTTTCGTTGATTACTGAACTCGAGAACAGTTGTTTCAGATATAATATCTTCACCTTTCTCAATAGCTTGTTGTGTGGATACAAACGGTTGATGTTGCACCAGTTGTAGCCCATGCGAATTGTAGATGAGGGTGAATCCTGCAATTCCTGTTTCTGGCTGATAAGCCTTTGAATAGCCACCGTCAATAACAAGCAATTTTCCTCCAGCTTTTATTGGAGATTCACCTTTGATTGTCTTCACGGGAATGTGTCCATTAATTATTCTGGCATGTTCGTCTTCAACTCCAAACTCTTTTAAAATCATCTCACATATCTCTTTCTTGTCCTTTAAATAATAATAGTGGCCTTGTTGTTCTTTATGTGTCTCCTTGTCAGCAATGAAATACCTTTCAAACGTAGCCATCTTGTCCTTGTCAAATGGAGGGGATGAAGGGCCACACCAGAGATACCAGATAAAATCTTGCCCAAATCTCTTTTCTTTAGCTTTTTTCTCCTCAAAATAGGCTTGACGTACCACCTGATCTATCTTGTCGAAAAGTTGCTTGCCGCTGTAATCAACGCCTTGAATTCGGACATTTTTAAATGTCCCGTCTGCGTTCATTGGAACGGATCCGTGATAAAGCAAATTGGAATTTCTTACTAAATAAAGAGAACCTTTTGAATAAATGAATCGGATATGTTTACGAAGTTTTTCGCTATGAGTAAATGAGTGCATCAGTTTGTCCACCAGCTCCTTTTCATCTTCAGTAAGTTTATATGGGTTTTTCGGATCAATGGTAGGGAAATTCTTATCCTTAAGCTGATATTCTTTGCCTTTCAGCATTATTGTGCCTTTGTCGTAGTCAATCAAATGAAGGAGTCTTCTATCTTCCATTCCCATTTCAGGGTTCCTTTCGATTACTTGCCCTTCGAGTTTAAATTGTATAATTGAGATAGCTTTGTGCATCTGCGATATCATTTTTATCTGTTTCTGCTTGACCACTTCATCTTCGCTCATTTTTGGTTTGAAAACGGAGCAAGGATCTTCTCCATATGTTTCGAGGGCAAATGTTGCCAGAGGAAGTAGATTTATGCCATATCCGTCCTCAAGTGTTGTCAGATTGGTATATCGTAAACAAATTCGAATTACGTTGGCCATGCAAGCTTCGCTTCCTGCTGCTGCTCCCATCCAGATAAGGTCATGATTGCCCCATTGAATGTCGACATTGTGATAGTCACACAAAATGTCCATGATTATATGTGCTCCAGGTCCTCTGTCATATACATCTCCCAGAATGTGCAGTGAATCAATGGTCATCCTTTGTATAAGTTTACTTATCTCTATTATAAAACTCTCGGCTCTGCCTGTAGACACAATTGTTGAAATAATGGCTTCAACATAGCCGTGTTTATTTGGGTTGTTGAGGGATTCATGAAGAAGTTCCTGTATTATGTATGAAAACTCTTTTGGAAGCGCTTTCCTGACTTTTGATCTTGTGTATTTTGAGGAGACATTTTCGCAGACTTTCAAGAGTCTGACCAATATCATCTTATACCAATCTTCTATTTCCTTTTCTCTGGATTTGATAATTTTAAGTTTTTCTTCAGGATAGTAGATCAGTGTGCATAATTCTTTTTTCTCCCATTCTCTGAGAGTGTGTCCGAAGATATCCTCAACTTTCTTCTTAATAACGCCTGAGGCATTCTTAATTACATGTTGAAAAGCTTGGTGCTCTCCGTGAATGTCAGTTAAAAAATGTTCCGTTCCCTTTGGTAGGTTGAGAATCGCCTCAAGATTGATAATCTCGGTCGCAGCATCCGCAATGGTTGGGAAGCTCTTTGAGAGCAATTTCAGGTACTTAAGGTCTTTCATGATTGTAAAATATTTTTGTTTATGATAAGTATTTCTTTAAAGTGGAAAGCAGAGAAGATGCATGAATAGGTTTGACAATAACGTCATTGCATCCTGCGTCAATGGCAATTTTGTGATCTGATTCAAAGGCGTTTGCTGTTTGTGCTATAATTACTACCTCTTTTGAATATTGGCGAATAATTTTGGTGGCTTCAAGACCATCCATGACAGGCATTTTTATATCCATGAGTATAAGTGGAGGATTATGCACCTTGAACATTTCTAAACACTCTTCTCCATTTTTTGCCCAAAGAAGTTTATATTGTTTGCAAAGGATCACATCAAGCAGTTGGTAATTACTTTCCATATCTTCAGCAATAAGAATTAGTGGCTTTTCTTTTTCGACTGATTTTTTTGAGTCTGGCTTAACAGACTTGTCTCCAGTATTTTCTAAATTGATGGTATATCTTATTGTTGTGCCTTTTCCGAACTGTGATTCAGCCCAGATTGTTCCGCCAAGTTTTGTGACAATTGCTTTGCAAAGTGGAAGACCTATGCCTGTTCCACTCACATATTCGTTCACTTTAAAAAATCTGTCAAAAATGAAAGGTATTTTGTTCTCCTCAATCCCAATTCCCGTGTCAGCTACAAAAACTTCAACATGATTTTCTACAACTCTGTAACCAACTCTCACTTCACCACTCTCGGTAAATTTGAGAGCATTATTAATTAGGTTGTTGAGGATTTGGATATTTCGAACTTGATCGAACCTAACAATCACTGATTCTTTTGGATAGTCTGTCACGACTTTCACATTTGGTTTGTCATGATTTCTATAGGAATTGACAACATCATTAATGTTGTCAGACAGATCGAAAGATCTGATGTCAAATGTCATAGTGTTGGATTCAATCTTAGAAAGGTCAAGTACATCGCCAATGAGAGTAAGCAACCTTCTTGAGCTTTCATTGATGATCTCTATAAACTCTTTTTTCTCTTCATCACTGTAATTAGGTTCTGTCAGTAAATTAGCGAAACCAACAATGCCATTCAAAGGTGTCCGTATTT
>ENA-UOYA01003436-UOYA01003436.1-activated-sludge-metagenome-genome-assembly--contig:-NODE-3436-length-14167-cov-5.744827_pt1 | contig 14167 bp, 7 predicted proteins | sample MGYA00238163_ERZ764804 | MGnify/ENA primary metagenome ERZ764804 (study PRJEB28919, sample SAMN05720223) | activated sludge metagenome | isolation source: Anaerobic digester | place: Hong Kong...
TTGATGGTATTATTCAGGATTGGCAATACTGGGGAAATAATTATCTGTGGAATGCCATGGATTTTCTTAATGCCGAATTTTACGACCCTCAAAAAATGGTTAACGATATCCATGAGTTAAATGCTCATATCCTTATTTCTATCTGGAATTCATTTGGACCGCATACGAAACCGTATAGAGAATTGAGAGAAATAAGTGCATTGCTTGATTTTATTACGTGGCCCGAATCGGGTTCAGATAAATGGCCCCCAAGATTGGATTATCCTTCAGGTGTGAGAGTTTACGATGCTTATAATCCTCAAGCTCGTGACATTTATTGGAAATATTTACAAAATGGGTTATTCTCTCTTGGAATAGATGGCTGGTGGATTGATTCGTCCGAGCCCGATCATTTACAATTCAAAGAGAGTGATTTGGATAATCAAACTTATCTTGGGTCATTCCGCAAAGTTCGAAATGCTTATCCATTAATGACTGTGGGGGGTGTATACACACACCAACGAGCAGAAACTTCCGAAAAGCGTGTTTTTATTCTTACCCGCTCAGCATTTGCCGGACAACAGAGATATGGTTCAGTTGTATGGTCGGGTGATGTGGTGGCATCGTGGGAGACATTGAGAAATCAAATCTCAGCCGGACTTAATTTTTCGTTATGTGGTATTCCTTATTGGAACTCCGATATAGGTGGTTTTTTTCTTTGGAATTTTCCCCGAAAACTCGAGGATCCAAATTATCGTGAACTCTATGTTCGTTGGCTTCAGTTTGGAGCATTTTGTCCGATGATGCGATCGCACGGTGCCGATGCTCCACGTGAGATTTACCAATTCGGCAAAAAGGGTGATAAAATTTACGATGCCATTGAGAAATTTATCAATGTACGTTACCTCCTTTTGCCCTATATTTATTCCACTTCATGGGATGTTTCTGCTAATCACTCAACCATGATGAGGGCACTGGTTATGGATTTTGCCAATGATCGTCAGGCACTTGATATTAACGATCAGTATATGTTTGGCAGGTCAATTCTTGTTTGTCCGGTTACTGAGGCAATGTATTCAAAAAATTTGAAAGAGGATTTCAGCATCATCAAATCAAGGAAACTTTATCTGCCTGCAGGAACCCTTTGGTATGACTTCTGGACAGGAGAAAAGTACAATGGTGGTCAGTATATCGAAAAGGAAGCACCGATCGACATTATTCCATTGTATGTGAAAGCAGGTTCTATCGTACCTTTTGGACCTAAAGTACAATATGCTGCTGAAAAAAAGTGGGATAATCTTGAAATTCGCATTTATGAAGGTGCTGATGGAGAATTTACCCTGTATGAAGACGAAAATGACAATTACAATTATGAAAAAGGAATGTATTCAACCATCACCTTCAATTGGAACAATTCTAAAAAGACATTGACCATTGCAAAGCGTAAAGGCTCATTCGCGAATATGCCTACTGTTCGGAGATTCAGTATTGTGCTGGCAGGAAAAGAGAAAGCAGCGGGCATGAAAACTGAAAAAATTGATAAAGAAGTAAGCTACAACGGGAAGAAAGTTGTAGTGAAATTATAACCCGAACCGGGAGAATACAAAATATTCGAAAATGCTATTGTATTGCATAAACAACCAGCACTTTGTGACTTTAGTGTCTTCTCATTCATTTTTAGTACTTTTTAAACTAAATATTTATTATTTCCATGAGCTTTAAAATAATATTTATAACATCCTTGATGATTGTTTCCACAATCGTTAGTGCCCAAAACCCAATCATTCAAACCAAATATACAGCCGACCCTGCACCGATGGTCCACAACGACACAGTTTTTCTATACACTACGCATGATGAAGACGATGCAGACGGTTTCAAGATGTTCGACTGGTTGCTGTACACTTCCACCGATATGGTAAACTGGACAGACCATGGCGTGATTGCTTCGCTGAAAGATTTCAAATGGGCAAAGCGCGACAATGGCGCGTGGGCAGCGCAATGTATAGAGCGTAATGGCAAATTTTACCTCTATTGCCCTCTGCATGGCGACGGTATCGGCGTTCTGGTTTCCGACAGCCCGTATGGTCCGTTTAAAGACCCGTTAGGGAAACGGTTGGTAGAAACCGACCATATCTGGAACGATATTGACCCCTCACCCTTTATTGATGACGATGGACAGGCATACCTTTACTGGGGAAATCCTGCCGTGTGGTATGTTAAACTCAACGAAGACATGATTTCCTGCAAAGGTGAAGTCGTCAGCTTGCCGATGACCGTCGAATCGTTTGGAAAACGCGAAGGCAATCCGCAAAGACCTACTCGCTATGAGGAAGGTCCGTGGGTATGGAAACGCAATGGCAAGTATTACATGGCATACGCCTCCGTTTGCTGTCCCGAAGGCATTGAATATTCCATGAGCGACAGCCCGGAAGGCGTTTGGAAATACAAGGGATGCATCATGTGTCCGACGCAAAAAACGCGGGGAAACCACCCCGGAATCATTGACTACAAGGGCAAAAGTTTTGTGTTCGGATTGAATTATGATTTGCTGCACGTTGAAACGATGGAGCATCACGAACGTCGCTCCGTATCGGTAGCCCCCATGTATTATAATTCCGATGGAACGATTCAGGAAGTACCCTATTTTCTGGAAACAAAAACAGAACAGTTGGAAATGTTCAATCCTTACCGCCGGGTAGAAGCGGAAACAATGGCTTGGGGACTTGGACTGAAAACAGAAAAGCTTCCCAATAAAGGATTATGCGTTACTAAAATTGACGATGGTGATACGCTTTGCATTCGCGGTGTTGATTTTTTGGATACAGGTGCAAAAAAATTTACTGCCGCTATCGCTTCCAAATATCAAGGTGGAACCATTGAAATCCGTTTGGATAGCACTAACGGGCAATTAGTTGGCACTTTAAAGATTAATTCTACAGGAAGCATCGATAACTATCAAGCAATGACATGTCGGGTAAAAGGCGCAAAAGGCGTTCACGACCTTTGGTTTGTTTTCAAAGGTCAGGCACAAAAAGACCTGTTTCATTTTGATTGGTGGAAATTTGAATAAAAAACTATGGGAATGAACAAGAAACATTTAATATCCCAATTATCGGGCTTTATACTGCTTACAGTTTTTTTATCCTATCCGCTTGACGTGTCACCAGCCTCCGACAATGGTTTGAAACCAGCGCCCCAAATTACTATTCGGTTAGACAAAGGAATACTAGCACTTGAGCCTTTGAATCGAAATGCTGTCCGCGTGCGATTTTCGCAAGAGGATTCCAAACCTATGAACGAATTGGTATATATAGAGAAACGTGCTGTCCCAAAGCACAAAATTACGGAAAGCAGCCAAAGCCTCTCTCTTACATTGGAAGGATTAGTTGTCATATTTGATAAGCAAAGTCAATCACTGCAATTCTATGACAAGAAAGGGAATATCCTGCTTCGAGAAAAAATCGGCGGGCGCATCATGAAAAAGTCGAAGATTCAGGACGAACCAATCTATATGGTTGAACAACAATTTATTTCACCATCTGATGAATATATCTACGGCACAGGGCAATTTCAGGACGGATACCTCAATATTCGAGGATTGACGCGCCGACTGACACAAGTAAACAGTCAGATTTCCATACCGTTTATACTTTCCAATAAAGGCTATGGACTACTTTGGAACAACTATGGATTGACAGATTTCAATCCGGCAGAAAGTTCGATACTATTGGTAAGTGCAAAAGATGAAGGCGAAACTTTTATGGTAAATGCCACATCCACTTCAGGAAACCGACAAGAGATTCGAAACCTGAACTTTTTTACAGCAATATTCGATGTTCCCGAAGATGGCGATTATTCGCTACTGCTGGATGTAGGACGGACGATGGCAAGTAAATACTACGTCAGTATAGACGGAAAAAATCTGGTAGATTTGAATAATATGTGGCTACCCCCAACAACTTCGCTGATAGTATCATTGAAAAAAGGTAAACATTTCGTTGAAGTCCAGGGAGAACGTAACGATAAACCTGTGTTGTACTGGAAAAAAGTAACCGATGAAACCGTTTTCCGCTCGCCTGTTGCACAAGCGCTGGACTATACCGTATTTGCAGGAATGGCGGATGAAGTGATAAGCAGTTACCGCTCGCTCACTGGTACTGTTCCAATGATGCCTTTGTGGTCGCTTGGCTATATACACTCTCGCGAAAGATACCATACGCAAGATGAACTGCTCGAAAATGCCCGGCAATTCCGTCAAAGGCAAATTCCTGTTGATGTGATTGTTCAGGACTGGCAATATTGGGGAAAATACGGATGGAATGCCATGAAGTTCGATGAAACTCGTTATCCAAGCCCTATAACAATGACAGCCGAACTGCACAATATGAATATGCGGCTAATGCTTTCTGTATGGTCGAAAATAGACCGGAATTCAGAAGTGGGAAGGTTAATGGCTGAAAAAGGATATTACATCACTGGTACTGATTGGGTAGACTTTTTTAACCCTGCAGCGGCAGAAATGTATTGGAATAATTTTAGATCCAGGCTCCTTCCTTTGAATATTGACGCATGGTGGTTAGATGCTACAGAACCGGAAAACGACGACCTGAGAAACCGCCGCGTGAACAATGACACCACACCAGGCGAAGTTTACAGGAACATTTATTCTCTTATGGTTAATAAAACCGTTTATGAAGGTTTGCGTAGGGATGTTCCCGAAAATCGCTCTTTCATACTCACCCGAAGCGGCTTTTCGGGTATTCAACGATATGGAGCAGCCACATGGTCGGGCGACGTAGGCAACGACTGGGAGACACTCCGTCACCAGATAACCGGTGGGTTGGGACAAATGGCGACAGGAGTGCCTTGGTGGACTTACGATGCAGGCGGATTCTTCCGCCCTCAAGACCAGTATAGCAATGCCGAATACCATGAACGTTTTCTGCGCTGGCTTCAAGCCTCGGTATTTCTTCCCTTGATGCGTGTCCACGGTTATATGAGCGAAACCGAGCCTTGGCGTTATGGCGAGGAAGTAGAGCGAATATCAAAACAGTATATTGCTTTCCGTTATCGCCTGTTGCCCTATATCTATTCGCAGGCGGCAGGTGTTTCGTTTGCCGGTTCAACGTTAATGCGACCGTTAATAATGGATTTCCCGACAGATTCTATGGCATTGGAACAGAAAGGGCAATGGATGTTTGGAAAATCATTACTCGTTGCGCCCGTTACCAAAGCACAAGCTAAGCTGTGGACTGTCTATTTACCCGAAAGCTCAGACTGGTATGACTTCTGGACAGGAGAAAAGTACAATGGTGGTCAGTATATCGAAAAGGAAGCACCGATCGACATTATTCCATTGTATGTGAAAGCAGGTTCTATCGTACCTTTTGGACCTAAAGTACAATATGCTGCTGAAAAAAAGTGGGATAATCTTGAAATTCGCATTTATGAAGGTGCTGATGGAGAATTTACCCTGTATGAAGACGAAAATGACAATTACAATTATGAAAAAGGAATGTATTCAACCATTGAATTTAAATGGATTGACGCAAAGAGGACACTTAAGATTGATGAGAGAAAAGGGAAATTCAACGGCATGTTAAATAATAGAAACTTTCAGATTGTTATTGTAACGATGGATCATGGGATAGGGACAGAAACAACGAAACATATAGAGAGAACGGTAAAGTATACCGGAAAAGAGATGAAAATTGTTTTCTAATACAGGTTGGAAAACATAAATATAAATACAAAAACTTAATCATTTATATTATAGGAGATTGAAAATATGAAACGAAAAGAATTTACTTTACTCATGATTTTGTTGTTTAGTGGGGTTTGCCTTGCTCAAAAACCTCAGACGGTTGTTGAAGATTTTAAACCGGCTTCGACCAATCAGCCCGGGAAGGATTACCCCATGGTGAATTCCGAAGGCAGGGTGCGGGCTAGAATTGCAGCACCAGAAGCAAGGCGTGTACAACTGGATATTAGTGCTGTGAAATATGATCTTGTTAAAGACACAGCAGGCATCTGGACAGGCGAATCGGCTCCCCAGGACGAAGGATTCCATTATTACCAACTCTGGATCGATGGTGCTGCAGTTCCCGATCCCGGAAGCTTATATTTTTATGGAGCCATGCGATGGGGAAGTGGCATTGAAATTCCTGCGCATGATCAGGATATTTATGCATTAAAGAATGTACCTCATGGACAGGTGCGACAAATTTTATTCTTTTCTAAGAGTACGAATACTATACGTAGGGCATTTGTTTATACGCCACCGGATTATGAAAAGGATTCAAACAAACGATATCCGGTCCTTTATCTTCAACATGGATGGGGTGAAGATGAAACCGGCTGGAGCAATCAAGGGAAAGCCCATTTGATTATGGATAACTTGATTGCTGAGGGTAAAGCAGAGCCTTTCATCATTGTAATGACTTATGGAATGACCAATGAAATTGAGTTCGGTGGAATGCGGGATTTTAGTATCAAACCATTTCAAACCGTTTTGGTGGATGAATTAATTCCGTTTATTGATGCAAATTTCCGCACTTTATCAGATCAACCGCATCGTGCCATGGCCGGGCTTTCGATGGGATCAATGGAAACCAAAATGATTACGTTGGCAAATCTTGATAAATTCTCACACATTGGTCTTTTCAGCGGTGCCGGTATTAGCATGGATGATGTCAACAAGGCGACCGATTTCAAACAAAAAGTCAAACTCGTATTTGTCAGTTTTGGAGGTAGGGAAATTGAAAGTATGAAGAATAGGCCTCCTCGTGGACTTTTTGGTGGTGATCCAAAAGAAAATACTGAAGCTTTAAAAAATGCCGGCATCAATGCCCATTTTTATGTATCTCCCAATACTGCACATGAGTGGCAAAGTTGGAGACGAAGTCTGTACGAATTTGCGCAATTGTTATTCAAGAATTAAGGAGAAAATTTATGAAAAAATATTTGTTATTGTTTTTGATTACCTGTAATCTTCTATTCGTCACCGTATTTACTCATGCTCAATCGGCTCGGAATCCCGTTATTTTTGCCGATGTGCCCGATATGTCGATGATCCGAGTGGGTGATGTTTATTACATGAGCAGTACCACCATGCACATGAGCCCCGGCCTTCCTATCATGAAATCGGAAGATCTGGTCAATTGGGAAATCATAAATTATGCTTACAACACATTGGACAATGTGGATGCATTGAATCTGGAAAACGGGAAAAATGCCTACGGCATGGGATCATGGGCAAGTTGTCTACGTTACCATAACGGCATGTATTACGTGAGCACTTTTTCGGGTACAACCAACAAAACCTATATCTACACCACTAACGATATCGAGAAAGGTCTCTGGAAAGCGACATCTTTTACTCCGGCCTATCACGACCATACCCTCTTTTTTGACGACGATGGCAAGATATACCTCATTTGGGGCAATGGTAAACTCAGGATTGCCGAACTCCGAGAGGATCTTTCCGGAGTAAAAGAAGGGACAGAAAAAGTATTGATCGAGAATGCCAGTGCACCGGCCGGTTCCGATATCGGACTTGGAGCAGAAGGTTCTCAGCTGTTCAAGGTAAACGGAAAATATTATCTTTTCAATATTACCTGGCCGAGAGGCGGCATGCGAACAGTAGTCATTCACCGTGCAGACAATATCGGGGGCCCGTATGAAGGCAGGATAGGGTTACAGGACAAAGGCGTTGCCCAAGGCGGTCTCATCGACACCCCTGACGGAAGATGGTTTTCCTATCTTTTTCGCGACTACGGCGCTGTCGGTCGCATTCCCTATCTTGTTCCCGTAAAATGGGAATATGATTGGCCGGTGCTAGGTATCGACGGTAAAGTTCCCGATATGCTCGATCTCCCGGAAAGCAAAGGCTTGATTCCCGGAATTATAGCTCCTGATGAGTTTTCTCGTCAAAAAGGAGATCCTGCCCTTCCTTTGGTGTGGCAGTGGAATCACAACCCGGACAATACGCTTTGGTCGGTTCACGAACGCAAAGGTTATTTGCGGTTAAGGACAGGACGAATCGACAACGACTTTTTACAGGCAAGAAACACGCTGACACAACGAACCTTTGGTCCTGCGTGTTCGGGCATCACATCAATGGATGTGTCGAATATGAAAGAGGGTGATTTTGCCGGTCTGGCACTTTTGCAACAAAAGTATGGACTGGTGGGTGTCAAATACGAAAACGGGAGTAAGTTCATCGTAATGGTGAGTGCCGAATCGGGCGTTCCTGCTGAAATGGAACGTATACCACTTATTCGAAAAACGGTTTATCTTAAAGCCGAATGTAACTTTAAAGATAGGGCAGACATAGCAAAATTTTATTACAGTTTGGATGAAAAGTCGTGGAAACCAATTGGTTCGCCGCTTAAAATGGCCTACACCATTCCCCATTTCATGGGATACCGTTTCGGTTTGTTTAATTATGCTACACAAAACACGGGCGGATATGTCGATTTCGACTATTTTAGGATAAGTGAAAGAACCGAGAGGAACAACCCGGAATAACAAAACAAATTAGCCGGGAGCAACATAAGATTAAGCAAAAATTAAAGATAATTTACAACTAAAAAATAAGGAATAATGAAAATAAGTTTTAAAGATCACCATGTTTCGTTTGTAGTACCCCGTCATTTGACCAATGAAGCGATCCGTAATCTAAAAAAACTGCCAAAAAGTTTTTCCCTGAGCTTGATATTTTACGTTTTATTTTCAGTCCACGCGTATTGCCAGAAACTGCAATTAAACGAGTTGGAGTATTTTGAAAAACAAGGTGTTAATGTATTGGTTTTCAGTAATCAATATAACGGGATGTTTTTCGATGAAAAAACGGCCGGCATCGAACTTATTCATCATGGTGTAAGAACAGCTACGGGGGGAGCTGTACGACTCCAAAACACACCGGAACAATGGGATCTGATTCCTGAAGTAGTTGAGAGAAAAATAGATAGATCAAATTCTTGTATTGAGGTCATTTTACGATATGAGTCTTATGATTTTGATTCACGCATAAAAGTAGCTCCCATGGGCAATGGGGTAACAATTAGTGTTTATCTCGACAAACCACTTCCTAAGGCATTGGAAGGGAAAGCCGGGTTTAACCTTGAATTTTTGCCGACTTCTTATTTTGAGAAGACTTATACTATGGATGGTAAACCCGGCGTATTTCCGCTCTATCCTTCCGGGGATACATTTTTAAAACCTATATCGGAGAAAATCCCACAATTTGCAGGACATTCCACCTTTGACGATAGAGGAAAAGGAGAATTTATTGTTCCGAAATCAATTGCGTCAGGAAAAACATTGGTTTTAGCTCCGGAAGATCCGGAGCGTCGTGTAAAAATACAAACTGAAAACGAACTTATGCTTTTTGATGGTCGAAATTTGGCACAAAATGGGTGGTTTGTGGTTCGCAGTTTGTTGCCGGCCAAAAAAACAGGAAAGGTTTTAACATGGTATGTGGAACCCGATGCCATTCCGGCGTGGAAACGTGCACCGGTTATCGGTTTTTCGCAAGTGGGGTATCTTCCTGAACAGGAAAAAGTAGCAGTCATCGAACTGGATAAAAACGAAGTTTCTTTAAAAACAGCATCTCTTTTTAAGGTTAAAGAAGATGGGCAAATCATCGAAAAACTCAGTGGGAATATTGAGACTTGGGGACGATATCTCCGATATAATTACGTCAAATTCGATTTCAGTTCGGTGAAAGAACCCGGTTTGTATTTTATTCAGTATGGTGACCAAAAAACGAACACATTCCCTATCGCGTCTGATGTTTATGATAATATATGGCATCCGACTTCCGACGTTTGGTTTCCTGTACAAATGGATCATATGATGGTGAATGAAGCTTATCGGGTATGGCATGGTGTGCCCTTTCTCGATGATGCTTTACAGGCGCCTCTTCATCATCAACATTTTGATGGTTATGAAATGGGTGATACGACCGATACAAAATATAAACCTTTCGATCGCATTCCCGGATTAACTGTAGGAGGTTGGTTTGATGCAGGAGATTTCGATATTCAGACCGGATCGCATTGCAATGCGGTATTGAGCCTTGTCGATACCTGGGAGAAATTTAAACCCGAGAGGGATCAGACTTATATCGATTATGAAACGCGTTATGTGGATATTCATCGACCTGACGGTAAACCCGATATTTTACAGCAAATAGAACACGGTACCCTTAACATGGTGGCCCAAGTAAAGAATATCGGTCATCCGGTTAGAGGCATCGTTGTTCCAAATCTCCATCAATATCATCACCTTGGCGATGCCTCAACGGAAACAGACAATCTTCCTTATAATCCTTCTCTCGCACCTTATCAAACGGATGGAAAATCAAGTGGGACAATGGATGACCGTTGGGCGTTCACAACCCGAAACCCGTCTCTTGATTATTATACTTCTGCGGCATTATCGGCAGCTAGTCGTGTGCTGAAAGGGTATAACGATACGTTATCGAATCAATGTTTGTTTTATGCCGAAAAACTTTGGAAAGAAAACGAACCGTATGCACAACATGACACTTCTCGTTTTTCTCAGGGATTCAGGAATAATATGGAAATGCTTGCTGCTCTTCAACTCTTTATTACCACCGATGATGATTCTTATGCGCGACGATTCAACGAAAAAATTTGGTCGGAACTCGACCGGATTGGTATGCCCGGTTTAATCATAGCTTTACAGGGATACCCTTATATGGATCAGGATTATAGGAACAAATTAAAAGCGTATGTAGAGCAACATAAAAGAAATTGTGACAATTTAGTCAAGCAAAATCCTTATGGTGTGCCGATTGTGGCAAGAGGTTGGGGCGGAAACAGTGATGTTATAAAGTGGGCAACGACGAACTATTATGCTCACAAGTTCTTTCCGGATATTATGGATTCCGGATATGTCTATAAAGGGCTTAATTACATTTTCGGCTGTCATCCTTACTCCAATATTTCTTTTGTTTCGGCTGTAGGAGCACGATCCAAGAAGATTACCTATGGAAACAATCGTGCCGATTTTAGTTTTATTGCCGGAGGTGTTGTTCCCGGTTTATTGATCTTAAAACCTGATTTTCCGGAAAATAAGGAGGATTGGCCATTTCTGTGGGGCGAGAATGAAGTAACGGTAGGTATTTGTGCCGACTATATTTTTCTGTCGTCTGCTGTTCAGTACTTATTGAAAGAAAAATAAATTGATAATGGGAAAGATGAAAAAAATCATTTTATTTGGAATGTTCAGTTTGCTACTGAAAACGACGGTTACTATAGGTCAAGAATCGTTTTTAAAACTTTGGTACGATCATCCTGCTAAACAATGGGTTGAGGCTTTACCCATTGGCAACGGGCGATTAGGAGCCATGGTATTTGGTGATCCTTTGAAAGAAATAATTCAGCTTAACGAAAATACGGTTTGGGCAGGACAGCCGAATCGTAACGATAACCCTGAAGCGAAGAATGCTTTGCCGGAAGTCAGAAAATTGATATTCGAGGGTAAATACAGTGAAGCACAGAATTTGGTTAATCGGAAATTTATCAGTAAAGCTTCTCAGGGTATGCCCTATCAAACGGTTGGCAATCTCGAATTGTCTTTTCCGGGACATGAAAATTATTCCGGTTATTATAGGGAACTTGATATAGAAAATGCCATAACAACCTCCCATTATAAAGTTAATGGTGTAAATTATTACACCGAGGCATTTGCTTCGTGCCCCGATCAAGTGGTGATTGTCCGTATTTTTGCCGATAAATCCGGGTCTGTCGATTTTACGGCTACGATGAACAGACCTTCACAAGTTGAGGTGATAGCCAAGGGAAAGGATGAACTCGTTTTATCCGGGATCACCAGTGATCACGAAACGGTTAAAGGCGCTGTACGATTCGTAGCACATGTAAAAATCTTAACTTATGGAGGAGTTGTATCTGCAAGAGAGACTTCTCTCCATGTGTCTGATGCCGATACGGCAACCATCTATATCTCAATGGCATCGAATGTTGTAAATTACAAGGATATCAGCGGTAATGCTTTTCAAAAGGCAGACAGGTATCTTCAGCAGGCTTTGAAAAAAGAATATATGCAAGTTCGTGATAATCACATCAACGATTATCAGCATTATTTTAAGCGGGTAAATTTTGATTTGGGTATAACGGATGCTGTTAAACAACCCACTGATGTAAGACTGAAGCAATTTGCGCATGGTGATGATCCTCAATTGGTCGCTCTTTATTTTCAATTTGGCCGCTATCTTCTCATTTCTTCTTCGAGACCCGGAGGTCAACCTGCCAACCTGCAAGGGATATGGAACGATAAATTATTTCCACCTTGGGATAGTAAATATACGGTGAATATCAATACCGAAATGAACTATTGGCCTTCGGAAGTTACCCATCTTACTGAAATGAATGATCCTTTGGTTCAGATGGTAAAAGAGCTTTCTCAATCGGGACAGAAAACGGCGGAGAGTATGTATGGTGCCCGTGGTTGGGTATTGCATCATAATACAGATATCTGGCGGATTAATGGACCGGTTGATGGTGCTTTTTGGGGGATGTGGCCGATGGGTGGAGCATGGCTTTGTCAACATCTCTTCGATAAATATGAATACAACGGAAATAAAGAGTACCTGGAATCGGTATATTCGATAATGAAAGGGGCTTCTCTGTTTTTTCTTGATTTTTTGACAGAAGAACCCGCACATAAATGGTTAGTAGTTTGCCCTTCCGTTTCCCCGGAAAATTCACCGTCAGTCCATCCGGAATCGTCGATCTCAGCAGGGACGACAATGGACAATCAATTGGTTTTCGATTTATTTACCAAAACAATTGCCGCTGCCAAGATACTCAAAACGGACAAAGAATTGGTCGAGCAAATGCAAGCGGCCTTAAAACGTTTGCCACCTATGCAAATCGGGAAATGGGGGCAATTGCAGGAATGGATGTATGATTGGGATAATCCTGAGGATCATCACAGGCATGTTTCGCATCTTTACGGATTATACCCCAGCAATCAGATTTCACCTTATCGTACACCGGAATTGTTCTCGGCAGCCGGAACATCTTTAATTGCCCGAGGCGATGAATCTACCGGATGGTCAATGGGTTGGAAAGTGTGTTTGTGGGCACGTTTATTGGATGGCAATCATGCCTATAAGCTTATCACAGATCAATTAACTCCTGCTATTCAAGAAGACGGGAAGGAAAGAGGGGGGACCTATCCCAACCTTTTCGATGCGCATCCACCTTTCCAAATCGATGGGAACTTTGGTTGTACTGCCGGTATTGCGGAAATGCTTCTTCAAAGTCATGATGGGTCAATTCATTTTTTACCGGCATTACCTGATAAGTGGAATAAAGGTGAAGTTTCGGGGTTGAGAACACGTGGTGGTTTCGAAGTTAATTTCGATTGGGAAGACGGAATAATTCAGAAAATTGAAATTAAATCGAATCTTGGAGGAAATTGTCGTATACGTGTTCATAATGAACTCATGATGAGTGATGGAAAAGTTTTAAAATCTGCATCATGCAATAATCCGAACCCATTTTTTGAAACGCCACAAATAAAACAGCCATTAATCTCAAATTCGTCGAATCTGAATTTTACAACTACAAAACCTTCTTATCTGTATGATTTTCCAACCGAAGCAGGTAAGACGTATACTTTTGTCTTAAAACAATAATTTTAAAGTGAAAGGTCAATTCAAAAAAAATTGAAGTAAAATAGTAGATAAAAATTATAATGTCGATTATTATAAGAGTAAAGAAATATAGTAACGGAATATTTCGTCAACATTTTACAATACTTACTTTTCAAATAGTGAGTGTTTGTTGTGTTTGTTTGATTTCTTTTGCATTTGCATTCAATCCCGACTCGGAAATGCCAATCAAAGGCGGAGAAAGGGAGTGTATCTCGCTTAATGAGGGTTGGAGGTTTTATAAGTATGACTCGTCATTAAATGCCGACAGTTTAATATATGATGCGCGTCCTGAAGTATCAGACAGAAAAGACGATAAACCTGCCGATGCCCGCCCGACGGAAGCCGTAAAAGTTGAAGCAGCGCATCAAGTCCTCAAACCTTGGATTTTGCCTACAGGAAATGCTTTTCTTAAAGATTCGAAAAAGAAATATGCTCGTCCTCAGGGAGATCCCGGTAGCAATTTTCCTTTTGTAA
>ENA-UOYA01003437-UOYA01003437.1-activated-sludge-metagenome-genome-assembly--contig:-NODE-3437-length-14160-cov-11.852818_pt1 | contig 14160 bp, 20 predicted proteins | sample MGYA00238163_ERZ764804 | MGnify/ENA primary metagenome ERZ764804 (study PRJEB28919, sample SAMN05720223) | activated sludge metagenome | isolation source: Anaerobic digester | place: Hong Kong...
CCCTGATATTTATGTCCCTCATTCAGTTCAAATATATAGAATAACAAAAGCTGATACATCCAACCAGACTGATTTTTATTCTTTTGCAGAAAACAATTATTCTTTATTGTATGTCACTCCTGAACTTAATGTAGATAAGGCAGTATGTACCAGCAATATGTTTGCGTATTGCCCAAGTCTTGGAAAATTCAATAGCAACTATACTTATTCTGGTGTTGTGAGTGCTAATTTCATGTTTTATTATGATTATTCATTAGTAAGTTTGTCTAACAACATCACATTTGACGGACTGAAATATGCCGATTATATGTTTGAAGGATGCCATGTTTTATCAGGATTGCCGAATTCCTTTGCACCTAATAAACTGATTTCAGTTGTTAGTATGTTTGAGAATTGCAGTGCAATTACATCATTTGATAACACCAATTGGACTTCTGTAAATGATATCACAGATGCGCAAGGTATGTTTTATGGAATGACACAACTGGATCATACGAGAAAAGATTGGAAATTTACGGGTGTAACAAATGCAAGTAGCATGTTTAATAGTTGTTCCGCATTGACTTCAATATATAATGCCACGTTTGATTCTGTTACGTCTGCAAATTATATGTTTAATGCTTGTTATTCTTTGAGTGGATTTAATGATACTGTTGCTTTTTCCAAAGTTGAAAATGCAACAAGTATGTTTGGAGGATGTACGTCATTGATATCTTTAGGAAATGGAAATAATATGGAAAAGATTATAACAGCTTCTTATATGTTTTATAATTGTTCTGCTTTGACTGGAGATGTGGTGATTAATATGGCTCAAACAACATCTTTGATGGATATGTTCTATAACTGCAATTCGTTGGAATCGTTCAAGATTTCAAACCTTGGTTATTCTGGTCTGACCAATTCTTATATAGATTTCAGGACATGTTATAAATATTCTGATAAAATGGTGGATTCAATGGTTTATATGATGAATAATGTTCAGGACAGAACAGGTCTTAAAGAGTTTGATATTTATATTCTGCAGGCTTTGTATGATAGATTGAAAGCAAGTTCATATTATACTGGAACAGATACTCAATATGCCACATTCAGAAATGTTATGGATGAAAAAAATAATTATGCGGTTAAAGTTGTATAATTGAAAATATTATTATATCTTTGCGAATGATTATAATAAATAATATGATAATATATGTCCGATAATTATAAGAAAATCATAGAAGAAGCAAGGAAAAAGATACATTCCACTTTTAATGGTTTGCAATTCAAGGAGGATACGCATCAATATTTTGTCAACGGAAAAGAATATGATTGCGTGTCAAATTTCACGCATAATTATAAACCCTATGCTAATTTTGATGAAATAGCCAAACGTTATGCCATAAAACATGGATTTGACGGACCATATTGGACTCAAAAGTGGAAAGAATTAGCGGATGATGCCTGTAATATGGGTACACAGGTTCATGAATTTGCAGAAAGCATAGCATGGTATAAGGATAATCAACCCGACAAAATATGTGAAAGCTCTAAAAATCAACTTATTAACGGGAGATTGGAACCTATCATTGATGATTCTGTTTTGTCATTAAAAGAGCAGGCAGCCAGAAAATTCTGGGATGATATGATACCCGATTTGCATTTTGTATTGGCGGAGACTTCTGTATATACAGGAGTCGGAGAATTTAGCAAGACAACAGACGTGAATTATGCTGGAACATTCGATTTGTTATTGTATTATCATAACGAGGCAGATGAAAGCAAAGATGGATTCTGCATATTTGATTACAAGGGACTTCCTGTTGATACTCCTATAATGACAGATAGCGGTTGGATGAAAATGGGTGATATATCCACGGCAGACAAGGTTCTTGATAAGAACGGGAAATGGACAAAAATAAAACATGTGTCCGAAATTCACCATAATCCATGTATGAAATTATATTTCAGCAATGGACATTCAATTGTGGCTGATTCGGACCATAGATGGCTTGTTTATATAAACGATGAAGAGCAGGTTAAAACCACTGCTGAATTAAAGGATTATATGAATGAACATAAATATTACCGACCAGATTTTCCAAAGATATCAATATGTAATAGTGTGGATAAAATAGATACCAGTATAGCCAATGGAAGTTTGCCTGCGGTTTATATGAACTTTTGGGATTTTCTGTTTTTTTGCAAGGGAAGTAGATTAACCAACAAGAAAAAGGATTTTTTAAAGAATAGATATGTATTTTTTGATAGTGATGATATTCCTATTTTCAATATGGGATTGATGGACAGATCAAAAAAAATAGAAATATTGAATCATATTACAGATTGCAATATTGCGAATACATATTTTGATTATTTTGAGGATTCCGAGAATACGGATGGGAAACGGAATGTCAAAGTCATATTTAAAACAAAACTGTTAAGAAAAAATATCATATCATTGATTTCTTCTCTTGGCATATCATGTGATATAAATTCCAAAACGGAAATGGTTTCTTTCGTATTGGATTATGATAGGGACACAAAAGAATATGTATATATTGATGGAATAGACAATTGTAAATCTGTTCCTACAAGATGCATAGAGGTTGACAGTGATACTCACACTTATTTGGCTGGATATGATTTCATAGTTACCCACAACACAAATAAGACTCTGTTGAATGATTATTCAAGGAGCAGATCAACCGTATTGCTTAATCCTTTCGGACAATATTACGATGAGCCATTAGGATTATATACTATTCAGCAGAGTTGTTATCAGATTCCATTGGAGAATATAGGATTAAAGGTTATTGCCAGAAGGCTTGTACATTTGGGGGGAGATGGCAATTATATGCTTGTTCCTTTGGATGATGTAACGCAGTCAATACGAACAATTATAGAAAAATAAAAATTAATAACAATGATAACCGCTTTTATTATAGGTTTGGCAACGTTCCTTATATACGTTATTGCGATAACAATCAGATTTGGAGTTCCGTCTTCATTATCTGATAGTTTCTATTTGCTGAAAAAAGCATATTCGGAATATAAACTTGTTCCGTATCTGTTTACACTTGTATTATGGATAACATCATTTACAATATTGCCCGTATGGCTGGAATATTCAAATGAAAGTATTCAGTTTCTTGCTTTTTTTGCAGCTGCAGGATTGGCTCTTGTCGGAGCAGCTCCTGTATTTCATAATCCTTTTACCCATTTTGGCCATGTGGTTGGTGCATGGCTGGCAGCTGTATGTGGTACTTTATGGGCTTTCTTGCAGTATATCAGCATGTATGGTCTGATTGGCTGTTCTGGTATTCTTAATATAGCCAGCGTGCTTGCATTAACAATAATTCTTGTTTACAACATGCAGAATGACAATCCAAGGACAAAAACATTCTGGGCGGAAATGTGGGCATTTTCATTTATCTTCATTTCAGTAGGAATCAATTTGATATTGAATTATTAAATAAAAAATAAATAAATATGAGTAAAGAAAAAGAGATTGATAATCACCGATTTATAGTGGTCCGTGATTTGGAAACTCCGTTCGGAACATTAAAAAAGGGAATGACTATTGTGGTATTCAGAAACATAGCTTCCGTAGATGGTTATACGGTTGAGCCCTCTTTCCAAGCACTTATCAAACAGATAGTACTGAAAGCAGAGGAGGAGATTAAACAGGGAAAGACACCATACAATTTAAGAGAACATCCTTTTTTACCTAACGAATAAAATAAAACATGTTGATAAAGATAAATATTACAAAAGATATTATCAAAGCCATAGGAGCTTTTAATATCCAGCACAAGGAAACTGTTGATGATAATGAGGAACTTACACGTTCTGTCATCGTAGTGGATTCTGATGCCCTTTTATTTTCAAGCAGATTGATGTCCGATATGGCATTGCTTCTTGGTTATAAGGATAAGGAAATTTTAAATCCTGACGGGACAGTATCATATCCAAAGGAAATAGAATCTACCATGATGGAGACTTTCTCTTATATCAAAGACAATCTGTACTCCATAGAGTGCATAATTCATCAATTCTCCGCCAAGGGAGGGATATCGGAGGGTACATATATTGCCCGTGATGACGATATGATTTTTAGCAAAAAATGATAAAAATGGAGGGGAACTTTAAAATTCTTCTCCGTTTTTGCGTAAAATAGATGGATAATGTTTATTTTTTATCAATAAAACAATTTTTTATTGATAATGAGTTTTTCTAATACGGTTCAGAAATTTTATCAGGAGGGAATAAAAGATGAGGATATGGTTATGGAATCAACCATGAGAGTTTTTGGAGGTTATGCTTTCCATTCCACAAAAAATGAGGATTGTTATTCCCATATCGATTTTTTTTGGTCTCCTGCTGAAAATTCTGAATATAAGGTTGGATTTGATGTGAAGGGAAGAAGAAAAAACTCTCGTTCTGATTCAAAATACAGTTGTGATGTTACATGGATTGAAGTCCAGAACGTGACTGGAAGAAACGGATGGATATATGGACAAGCGAAATATATATCATTTGTGACCGACAAGGATATCTTGTATGTTGACAGAACAGCCCTCGTATCAATGTATGACGAAAAGGTTAACAAGTCGTTGGTGAAAGATTCCATTCCTTCTAATTGTTATGAATTATATCAGAGAAAAGGAAGAAAAGACTTGATATTCAAGGCAAGAATAGAGGATATACGAAATATATCAAAATATGTTGTTCCTCTGCAAATAAATTAAAATAAGTATGACAAAGTTTCAAAGCAAGAAAAACGATTCGTATAAAAGCGAGTCCACAAATGAAGAACCAGTACAGGAAAACAACTCAAAACCTGTAGAGGAGGTGAATAATACGGCAGAAAACACTGATAAGCCTATTGATTGGAAACGATTTGACCATATATATTGTATCAATTATTACAAGAATAATGATAGGCTAAATCATATTATGTCCGAATTCCATAGATTGGGTATTACAGACAATTTCTCGGTTGAGCGTATATATCCGTCTGTATTGGATGTGGATAACTACAATGTAGACAAAGACAAGTTTCCGAATATAGATCTTTACAGAAAGGCCAAGGCTCATTTTAACTGTATCGAAAAGGCCCTGTATGAAAATTATGAAAGAATACTTATCGTGGAGGATGATGCCAGTTTTATGAACGACAAGAAAATGGTTTTTGATTTGATAGACGATCTTCCTATCAATCAGGATATTGTGATGTTTGACAACTGTCTTGTAAACTATGCTGATTCTGCAAAGGAAATGCCAATGGTAAGCAAGTATTATGCCGATATGGATGATGTAAGAATGTGTTTGTCAACATGTTACTCTCTTTCAAGAAAAGGAATGGAGCATGTATATTATAATCAGAAGAACAAATTTATGGTTCCAGATTATTATCTTAGCAAGCAGTCGGGAGTCAAGGATATCGACAAGTTGAAAAGATGTATATGCGATTGCAGAATGGTCGTGCAAAGTCCTAATTTTACGAAAGAAAGCATATCTTCCGAATTGATGGGGGACGATAAGAATCCTATTATTAAAATGTATAAAAACGAAAGAGTGAATATGAACAATTACAATATTTGATATTTCATATTCTTTCTAAATATAAAAAACGAATCTTGTTCAATCAAGATTCGTTTTTTTTGTTTTATTTAATGGTTCTAACAACACGTCTTCCAACTATCTTTCGTACTGATGCGGTATTTGGTCTTTTGACTATCGAGTTGGATGCACTTTTTGGTTTATTTTTGGTACAATTACACATTTTTTGTTTATTTATTTATAGATAAATAGATAATATTTTTTATTTTTTAATAAACCAGATTATATAATGAGTATAGAGGATAAAATGGGAACGTATGTTTCCTATCTTAGAAATGTAGGATATTTGCCAGACAAATATGTGGTACACATGGTATTTCCATCAGCAATAAAAGCATATAGTGACAAAAACAATATAATTTCAGTTTCGGAAGTTCAGGGAGAAAATGGAGGATTTTTGTATTCCATTCCAAAGAAATATGGACTTGACAAGCTGACCACATTCATTGTTGATACAATAAACAGAAGTATTGAGATAATGAAGAAAAGGGATATGTTCGCAGCAAAGGTAAAAGAACTTGAACACATATTCAGCACCAAAAGTTTGGATGAGCTACAGACGCTGACTTTTGAATTTCCCAGCAATAACACATCAATGATGGATATTGACAATGTAGATATTGCCGATATTGATTCAGATGAAGAGGAACCCAATAATGATTTGAAGGAAACGCATACGAAAGATTCCGTTTCTGAAATAATGTAAAAAGATAAAAAAACATGACAGAAATAAAACCGAATTCAATGCTTCTTATAAACACTCCACAGGTGGATTATATTCTTAATGACAAGTCTGGAGTATGGGTTAACGGAGCTTTACAGGCCGAAAGAAATATATTGGATCAGATATTTGTAATGGGTTATATGAATGCGATGCAATTTGTTGGTATAACAGTTGATTTCTTTTCATCAATGGCCAAACTGTTTAAGGAGAATGGAGGAACAGATCCAGTTCATTGTCTGTCGTTTAGCGAGGGAGCGGGAATAGAGGACAACCTGTTGAAAATACTTTCATTTTCACTTAAATGTCCTATCAAGAAACTTCCCAAAAACGATGAGAAGTCCAACGAAAAATCCGTATTTCAGAATGAGGATAGCGGTAAGTTTATTTTGCAGACTTTGGATCCCAACAACAAAGAGATATCTGTTTCTGATATTTATATATGCGGAATATCTTATGATGGTAGCATATTGGCTACGTTAAATGACCTTTTGCAGATATTGCAGCCAGGAAACATACACATATTCAAGGATTGCATTGCATGTTCAAGCCAGATAGAAACAAATGAGATTATGTCATTATGTTCATCAAAACAGATTGAAATAATTTGAAAAAAATCTAAATAAAAGTTAAAATATGTTAAAAATACAGTTATATTTGCATATACCAATATGTCAATAGCGATAATTGGTAATTATAAATAAGCATAATTTGAAGATATAAGTATCTTTCTATTGTGAGATATAATGTATATAGTTAATGTATCAGTATTTTAAGGAGGAGAACAAGTTCGCCAAAAAGGACAAGAAAAACGCATCCAAATCAGATTATACGGAAGAGGATTTTGCTTTGAGTTTGCGTGATTATTATGATGATCTATCCAATATTCCTCCTATTACCAAAGAGGAGGAAGCCGAATTGCTTAAAGACGGAATGACAGAAAAAGCGAAGAAGCGTCTGGTTGAGGGAAATCTAAGATTCGTTTTTAAGGTTGCCAATTTTTACAGGGGAAGCGGAGTCCCAATGACCGATCTTGTTAGCGAGGGAAATATGGGACTTTTAAAAGCAATAGAAAAGTTTGATACCAAAAAGGAATGTCGATTTTATTGCTATGCCTTATGGTGGATAAAAGCCAAAATCTCGATGTATGTAAGAAAGAGACACGTTGTGACTGCAGTTGAAAGTTATGCTGATGATTGTCTTTCTGCAACGAAGCCAGACGATATGGAGTTTGACGATGATAACGCAGATACCGACTTGTATTGTGATTATGAGGAGGCTCCTCTTCCTCAGGATGATTTCAAGTCCGAAGAAAATGAGGAAAATGAGGAAACAAGTCAGGATAATGATGATTTTGTTTCTTTTTCATGTGGTGCTGATTCCATTGAGTCCTATGTAGACGGAAAGATTATAGAAAAGGAAAGAAAAAAGCTGTTTGGAAATCTGAAGGCTATTATGACGGAAAGCGAATTGAGAATTATCCAAATGTATTTCGGATATGGAGAAAAGAAGAGAACTTTGAAGGAAATAAGCAGTACGCTACAAACTCCAATCCAATCTGTAATCAAAGAAAGAAATTCAGGGTTAAGCAAGATTAAGAATGAAATAAAAAAGAGTTTCGTTTTGATGAGTACATACGCCAATCAATAAAATATACCAAAATAAGAATAGAAAGCTATTTATAATAAAATAAAAGAAAAACATTTTAACAATGAGCAAGAAAAATACAGTTGATACAGAGACTGCTGAAACAGAATCAGCACAGTCAGAACCAGTGACAGAAGAGACCGCAAAAACGGTAGAGGCAGCACCTGCTGCAGAAGAAACCGTCAAAGAGGCTGTTAAAGAGCAGCCTGCAAAGAAATCTTGTAATTGCGTTTCAAGAAAAGATGCCGAAGCCCGCAATTTTAGAAATCAGGAAATTCTGCTTAACTGGAACAGAAGCGTTTAATATACAAAACAATAAGATATGAGACATCAAGATGATTCATTACGGGATATGCTTCATACGATCCGAAATATAAATGAGGATTATGATTCCATATTTGATGATGAAAACGAAGAGAATACAAGTACAGAGGATGATTCCGATATGATGAATGGTGTTGACGCATCAGACAACATAGAGGGGAATTCCTATATGTCACTCAAATCAAAAAAGTGTTTCCCTATAACCAATGATATCAAATATGGCCAGAATACTCTTGATAAGGTGAAAGATGATATTTCGGCAGGAATGGGTACCAATTTGGAATATGGACAGCATCCATTGCTTTGTTATCCCGATGAGAAGATTATTCAGTTTATTGGCACCGTTCCAGACTTGAACAACTTGAAGTTTGAATACAGATTCAACGACAGAAGCGGAAACGGATGCTATATATGGGCAAATACACTGCCGTTGAATGATAACAGCTCAAAACTGATAGCCAAGATTTATTCCCTGTTTGAAAACTGGAAGGATTTTTGGGTACAGAATTCAGCAATGGTATTTTAATTATTACAAGTGATATGAGAAGAATTACAGACAGAGACATAGATAGACTAATAAGAGAGGAATTGACTCACACGCAGGTGAAGAGTGATATTTCTGATTATATTGGTACAAGAGATTTTGAAAAGAAAATCAAAGAGATATGTGCCGACTGCTTTGATAATTACTTCAAAGAGATGTGGACCAGAAAATCCCTATGGATAGACGCAGTTAAAAGACAATAATAATATGATGAAAAGAAATATATACGCTGGATTTAAAATCAACTCTTTTAGAGAGCTGAGGGAGTCTGTATCAAAAGAAAAGGAGGAAGTTACATTTGCCGAATTCTTTTATCCATGCAAACGATTCATATCATCATTGCTTGAAAATCCATCCGTAGCTGATTACGACCTTGATGATGTGTTCACTAAAAGGGGGATTACTCCAAATGAACTTATAGACAAACTTAGAAAATTCGGATTGTTGAAAAGCAATGAACGGATAAGCGATAAGGATGGAGATCATAAGGCCCATTACATGATACGATATTCTGTTCCAAAACAGGATTTTGAGAAGAAAATGCACAGATTGTTCGGAACACTGTTTGAGTCATCCATAAAGAATGACAACTGTATTGTGGAATGCGATGGAGGAGCCTGTGCGGGAGATGCTGGAGGAGCAGGAGCAATGAGCGCAGCAGATTCAGGAGCTTTTGAGGTTCCCGCTTTCTCTTCTCCTGTAAGAAGAAAAATAAAACATTTTAGACATAGAAAATAATATGGCTAATGATTTTGGCAGATATGGAAGTTTTGGAATGGAGAATACAGATTCTTACAACAAGGTGGTTGAGGATCTGTATGCTATTCAAAAGGAATATAAGCAGGAGCTAAAAAAAGACGACAAGGACAACGATAGACTTTTAAAACTGATGAACAAACAGTTGCAGAGAGGTCTTATGTTGCAGATGTTTCAATAATGATAAAATAAAGAAAATTAATAACCAATATGAAATCAGTAACATACACCATTGGTGAGCTTAAAAGACGTATCAATGAGAGCGCAAAGGTTATCAACACGTTTGAACCAGTGCTCGGTAACAATATGAGACGTAAGGATATGGACAGCCTTCATCAGGGGAAAAGGCTGGATACATTAAGTTCAAAAAGCAAGGATGGAAAGATTTCCAATCAGGGAAGTTATGTTAATGGAGAACATTCAATGAGTGACACCCTTAACAAAACAAACGCAGATTTAAAATACGATTCCCCTGTCAGTCAATCTTATTCGGATAAGGTACTTGCCAATCTGGAAGGATATACCACCGCAGATGAAAAGAAAAGAAGAGAGGGAGAAGTTGACAAAGACGGTTATTATGGAAACGGGTATTACAAGAAAGACAATGATGCCTATATTCAGAAAACAAAAGAGAAAGCAAGAAAAAACAAGGAGAGCAGAACAGATATGACCATGGCTGGATTGACTGGCCGTATGCTGGACAGAAACAAGGTCGATGCCTTGAGATCAACAGCCTTTAACGAAAGCAAAACTCCACGGTTCACTTTCAAACGCACTCAGTTTATCAACGAGGGACACATGAGAACCCTGATACCAGAAAATGTAAAAAAAGACGGATGCAGATTTATAATGAAAGATTCTGTTAATGACACATATCTGTTGGAATGGGCAGGATCGGATGCACAGGTAATCAAACATGAATTCAAACAGATGTTTAACGAGGAAACAGATAGAATAAAGAATCTAATGGGATTCAAAGATGCTTATAACAATACCAGCACAATAGCAGTAAAGAAAACTGCAGATACCGAATTCAAGAATGTTTTTGATACAATACGGAATATCAAATAAATAATAATGAGAATATTCAATTGCATTGTTGTTTTTATTGCCATATCCTCTTTGTTCTGCTTCATTAATTACAGGGTGGTATCAGCAATAAAGCTGATAGTCATGCACGAATGGAGCAGAGTGTTGAGTCCAGAAGAATTGTCTGGAAAGGACACGACAGAATCAACAATGAAAATCAACGGTTTTTACAAGTCACTTGACAAGTCTGAAAACAAGGCAAATCTTATGCTAATAGTAACCATAATGGCATGGAGTTATCTGTTTTGTTATTATATAATCTTTTAAAACAAATATATATGAACGACATTATACGTATTATCGTAACAGAAAATGCCGAATCGAAAGATGACAAGGATATAAATATCCAAGACTCTCATTCCAATAGCTTAATAATCAATAGGGTAAGAACAAAATTCACTTCTGACCATAAGCGATATATGATTTACAGACTTGGCGAAACGATAACAGATGAAACAAAAGTATTGTATGATTTTCCTGCAGATAACTGCGTGATTTTATATGGCAAAAATATGGAATGCTAAAATGAGTGAACTAAAAGATTATATCACAATAGAAAAGGAAATAGATGAGTGTCTTGAAAAAACAGCAATGAAATTCTATTCTGATTTCTATATCGGTATCACCGATAATATTGAACATTGTTTGTTTACTAAGCATCATGTTTCCAAAGATACTTCTTGGTGGCTATATCGAACGGCAATAGATGATGATATCGCTCGTAGTGTGGAAAACCATTATTTGGAACTAGGTATGCGTGGTGATAATAAAGACGAAAATGATAAAGGAAACATTGTTTATTGCTATGCCGTAAGTTCAAATACTATTGACTAACAGTACAATAACAATAATAAAATGGCATATTTAATGTTATAAATTTACCAATAAGGCGGAAATTCTTATAAAGATTTTCCGCTTTTTTGTTGTTTTATTCAAAATTTGTATTTATCTTTGCAGCCAATATGAATTAATAGATATTAAATATGCTGATATTTAAAATAGCTTTTGGAATAATGGTTTTTGCAGGAGTGTTCTGTTATGTTTTAAAAAACAACGACAACAATATTACCCTTTGTTTTGACAAAGACGAAGAGCGTTTAAGAGACAACAGAAATACATTGCGGAAAAGGAAAATAGAAAGAACGGTTGATTTGGTATTGAAATATTCAATGATTATATCAATCATACTTTTTCTAAGTTCCGTAATATATAGATTTTTTATCAAGTAACTTAATATTATAAATATATGAGCAAATCAAAACATAGTTTTTATCAGAAAATCAACACTGTATTTATGAGAGACAAAGCAACCAATTGCATTGTCCCAGAATTTGTTTCTCCCGTTGCAAAATGGATGTTCGATGAGGGTATCAAGATGTACTCCACCGAAAAGATTGACGGTACAAACACATCTTTTGTGATAGAAACAAGTTCCGAAACCGAAACCGCAAATATATACGCCAGAGGTAAAACAGAATCTGCTTTTTTTGAGCCACGACATAAGGCTTTACATCAAACCGTTATAGACAAACTCAATAAAGCGTGCGGAGACGTGTTTGATTTACATTCTGATGCAGTTATAGAATTATTTGGTGAAATGTACGGCAGTGGTATTCAAGAGCCAGCAGGAAGCAAATATGTGCCCGATGGCATCAAGTTTATTGTATTCGATATCAAGATAAACGGATTATATCTTTTGCCTGACAATGTAAAGGATATCTGTTATAAGGTCGGTCTTGATTATGTTCCAGAAATGGGAATGATGACCATAGGAGAAGCAATTGATTTGGTACAGAAAAGATTTTATTCCAATTTGGTAAAGGATAACAGCCTGTTTGCAGAGGGAGTTGTCATGAAACTTCCTTTGGGACTTCTTGATAGAAACGGAGAAAGAATTATTATAAAAGTCAAGTCTTGCGACTTTATCAAGTATAAAGCCAAAACCAATCAGAATTTTTCTATTTAATCACTTACATATCCAATTCTTTGCAGAACAATAAACATGAGCAACAATACAAATTTGGCAGAGGCCAACAAAGTCAAGAACGATGAGTTCTACACAAAGCTCTCAGATATAGAAAAAGAGCTAATTCACTACAAGGAGATGTTTGTCGGTAAAACCATTTATTGTAATTGCGACAATCCTGTCAAGTCAAACTTTGTTCAGTGGTTCTATATGAATTTCAATATATTACACTTGAAACGCATTATCGTAACTGCTTTTAATTCAGCTGCTTGTAACGGGGGGGGATTATTGGGATTCCGATTTTGCTACAGTGAACCCGAAGTCAATTGCTATCAGCAAAGAAATATCAAAGGATGTCAGGAAACTCAACGGAAATGGAGATTTCCGAAGCGATGAATGTATAGAGCTGTTAAAGCAGGCTGATATTGTAGTAACTAATCCGCCTTTCTCGCTGTTCAGAGAATATGTTAAAGTGTTGATGGATAATAACAAAGATTTTGTTATTCTTGGAAACATGAACGCTATAAAATGTAAGGAAGTATTCCCGTATATCAAGGAGAACAGAATTGGCTTAGGTTATCATCTTAATGGCGACAAGACTTTCAAAACTCCAGCAGGAACGGAACAAAAATTCGGAAACATCTTTTGGTACACAACTTTGCCGATTGCCAAACATAATGACAAACTTATATTATATAAGCACTACACTCCCGAAGAGTTTCCCAAATACGACAATTATGATGCTATTAATGTGGACAAGACGTGCGACATACCATATGATTATGATGGTGCGATGGGTGTTCCTATTTCTTTCATAGAGAAATATAATCCGCAACAGTTTGAAATATTGGGACAAACGAGTGGTCGTTTTGAATTTGGAATAGGTCCAACTGTCAAATATGAAAACACGTTACAAAACAATCCAGATGGGACCACTTCCAACGGAAGCAAAATAAATACCGCCCCTTGTTTATTATTTAAGGACAAGCCTGCAGATAAAGTATATTATACAGCATCTAACAGGGAGGGCTATATAAAACAGTTGTATATTCGTATTTTGATAAGAAAGAGAAAATAATCAAGCATAGCATAACAATGAGCCAAAAAACAAATACAAAAGATTATGAACAATAATGACAATTTAATTAACGCCAGAAAAATAAAGAACGATGAGTTCTACACAAAGCTCACGGACATCGAGAAGGAGTTGATGCACTACAAGGAAATGTTTGTCGGTAAAACCATTTATTGTAATTGCGACAATCCTGTCAAGTCCAACTTCGTGCAGTGGTTCTATATGAATTTCAATATATTGCACTTAAAGAGAATTATAGTAACTGCTTTTAATTCAGTCGGTTGTGGAATTTATTGGGATTCTGATTTTGCTACAGTGGACCCTAAGTCCATTGATATCAGCAAGGAAATATCAAAGGATGTGAGGAAACTCAATGGTAACGGTGATTTCCGAAGTGATGAATGTATCGAGCTGTTAAGGCAGGCGGATATTGT
>ENA-UOYA01003438-UOYA01003438.1-activated-sludge-metagenome-genome-assembly--contig:-NODE-3438-length-14155-cov-3.934326_pt1 | contig 14155 bp, 10 predicted proteins | sample MGYA00238163_ERZ764804 | MGnify/ENA primary metagenome ERZ764804 (study PRJEB28919, sample SAMN05720223) | activated sludge metagenome | isolation source: Anaerobic digester | place: Hong Kong...
TGCATTTTTTTTGAAAGCCCTATTTGTTTATACCCCAACATTTATTATAGAGCCATAATTCTTCCTTATACAAAATCAATCCCCTGCTGCAAGCGCAGCAGGGGATTTTTCTATTTGCCTTCCCTTAACTCCAGCCAGTCGCCATATCTAATATAAATAATTTTAATATCCTCCGGCAGGTCAAAGTAATCACAAAAGCGAGAAAACCTTTTTTGATTCTCGCTTGGAGGGTCGGCGTCCCAGACAAACTGCTGCAGAGGCAGCCGTGGGGCATAGATTACCTTTTCCCCCTTCTGAGCCTGAGCGATAATATACTCCATTCTTTGATTGTATACCTTTGTGATTCTGCCATATACTAAAAATAATACTGCAAAAGTAATAACACACAAAGCAATGCTCGTATATCTCACAGCCTTTTTTATCCGGAGCAATAAGAATCTTTCATCACCGATAGTACCGACAATTTGCAAGAAAATTTCGTTTGCCGAAAGAATCAGAAAAATGTTAAGCAGATAGAAGCAGCGGGGACCAATCGGTTTAACGCATAAAAGAAGACATAAGGATACCACACCTGAAATAAAAAAGAAGAACAGCCTTTTTTTAATTTCCGATATCTTAATAAAAGTTAAAATTAAAACAAGCAGCGAAACTATAAAAATAATTACTGCATAAGGGAAAATAAAAAGCACCTGTTTCCTGGTTATGCTTGTAAAGGCTTTGATTCCAAGATATATGGGCAGCCATGAGCAGGCAAAGACAAACCCGGTTATTAAAAGTATGCCCAGAAGCAGACGCTTCCTAATATTTGGGCTTTTCAGAATCAATATTATTGAAAGTACGCAGATGGCAGCAACAGAGGCATAGCATCCTTTATACATTATTTCGCATATCGTCCCCAGAAATATTCCGGCCATTCTCCTGACTATGCCCGTCAGTCCTCCGTCATTCGGTATGACGGAGCGATAAGAATCTCCCATATTTAGGATTTTGAGATAAGCCCCGTTTGTGAACATAATTATTGCTCCAGTAAGGCAGGAAAAAAAGAAAGTGAGCAGCAAGGGATTGTATTTTTTATGCCGGAATCTCCATGCTATAACGAAAAAAAGCGATGCGGCAAGGCTATAAATTGTGATGTGTTCCATAAAAAGCTGCATAGAAACGCCGATAAGCACAGCGAAAATATAAGAATATCCGGTTGCCCTGAGGTCGGGCTGTTTAAAACATTTTTTTGCCATATAAAAAAACAAAAGCAAAAGTAAAACAGGGGGTACATAGTTTGCAAAACCCGAAACCCAGGAGTAAACCTGTCTGAACATTGTGCTGACTAAAAGCATGAGCACTCCTGTCATATACAAGCTCTCAATATTTGCGCTATCGCTAAGCTTATAAATCAAATAAACAATAGCTGTAATTACAAATGAAACAAAAAAGTGTGAAAAATACCTTGCCCTTGTTAAGAAAAGCACAAGCAGGTTGCCCAGATACCTACCGTTATAATTCCTAAAGCCCTCAGAAAAAAGCTTTTCACCAAAGCCGGAGCCCCAGCCGTAATCATCGCCGGTAACAGGGAACAGGAATGCTAGGGCGGCAAATGCAAAAAAGAAGGCAGCAATAAAGAGTAATTCCTCCCTACTGCCTGACCTATTATTAATTACAGTTTTATTCATAATTAATCACTCTCCCAATGCGCCAATAAGTAAGAATGTGCATCAGACGAATTATTGTCATTTAACCTGCTGTTATTCGCAAGGCTTAAATATCATCCGCTCCCATAATATCAAAAACCTTGTTTAGAACGGTGAGCTGCTCATCCCCCGGGAAGAGCTTGACCGATATATGCGGCCTGCCTTTTGCGCTGACGGTGATTCGCCCGTGCATTTTCTGGGCAAGTCTCGTTATTTTAGTCATATTCAAATCCTCAATATAAAGAAGAAGCCTGTCGTTGCTGCGACCTATTTCATATACGCCCTGATTGACAGCTGTACCTCTCAGAAGTGAAACGGTGACGAGCCCCATAACACTCTGGGGGGGCTCTCCGAAACGATCAATAAGCTCGTCAATGACATCGTCGGCATCCTCTTTGGTTCTGATATCCGCAATCCTCCTGTACATTGAAAGCTTGTGAGGCACACTGACTATATAATCCTCCGGGATATGGGCATCTATGGGCAAATCAATAAGGCATTCCCGCTCGGGCTTCTCCGGCTTTTCGCCCTTCTCTTCACTAATAGCCTGAGAGAGGAGTTTTATATACATATCATAGCCCACGGCCTCCATATGGCCATGCTGCTGCGCGCCGAGGATATTACCAGCCCCTCTGAGCTCAAGGTCACGCATGGCAATTTTGAACCCCGAGCCGAACTCCGTGAATTCACGGATAGCGCTGAGCCTTCTGTCAGCAATTTCGGTGAGCTGCTTGCCCCTTGTGAAGGTCAGGTAAGCACTGGCCCTTCTTGAAGAACGCCCAACTCTGCCCCTTATCTGGTAGAGCTGTGCCAGCCCCATTTTGTCGGCATCCTCAATTATTAGGGTGTTCACATTCGGCACATCAATGCCTGTTTCGATGATTGTGGTGCAGACAAGAATGTCTATTTCGCCCTCAAGCAGGCTGCGCCAGACATCGCTCAGGTCATCCTCGCTCATTCTTCCGTGAGCTATTGCTACTCTGGCATTGGGCATGTACTCCTTTACCCTTGCTGCAGCTTTTTCAATGGATTCTATTCTGTTATGCAGGTAATATACCTGACCGCCGCGCCTAAGCTCCGAGGACATGGCCTGGGCAAGCACATCCATGTTGTGCTCAATGACATAGGTTTGAACAGGGTATCTGTCCTGTGGGGCTTCCTCAATAATTGACATGTCTCTAATGCCCGACATTGCCATATTCAGGGTTCTCGGTATAGGTGTAGCAGTCAGTGTCAGTACATCCACGGCAGGAAAAAGCTCCTTGAGCTTCTCCTTCTGGGCAACACCGAACCTCTGCTCCTCGTCAACTATTATCAGCCCCAAGTCCTTGAACTCAATATCCTTTGAAATGAGCCTATGGGTGCCAACAACTATATCCACCGAGCCTCTCCTGATATTTTTGAGAGTTTTCGAAATTTCAGAAGGGGAGCAGAACCTTGAGAGCATTGCGGATTCAATGGGAAAGCCCTCAAACCTCTTCTGAATTGTCTGAAAATGCTGGAGAGCAAGTATGGTGGTGGGCACAAGAACTGCGCACTGCTTGCCGTCTGCAACGCATTTGAAGGCGCCCCTGAGAGCAACCTCGGTTTTGCCGAAGCCGACATCGCCGCAGAGCAGTCTGTCCATTGGGAAGCTTTTTTCCATATCACTTTTGATTTCTTCAATGCAGCGCAGCTGGTCGGCAGTTTCTTCAAATTCAAAGCGCCTTTCAAAATCGTTCTGCATATCGATATCCGGCGAAAACGCAAAGCCTTTTATCTGCTGCCGCTTTGAATAAAGCTCTATCAGCTCCTGAGCCATGTCCTTGACGGCGGAACGGACTCTGCTTCGGGTTTTCTGCCAGTCGGTGCCGCCGAGCTTGTTAAGCTTGACATGAGCTGTTTCGCTGTTTGCTCCTATATATTTTGAAACCTGGTCAAGCTGCGTCACTGGGATGTAAAGTATATCACCCTTGTCATATTTTATTTTGATGTAGTCCTTGACTGTACCGCCCGCCTCAAGCTTTGTAATGCCCTCAAAGACACCTATGCCGTGTTTTTCGTGAACAATATAGTCACCCCTATGAAGCTCCTCAAGGTTATTGAAAGCATTTTTATTGCCCTTCTTTTTAGCCTTTGAAGCGGTTGCGCCCCTGCTGCCGTAGGTTATTAGTGTGAACTTTTCCTGAGGGTATTCAAAACCCGCCGAAAGATTGCCCGGTAGGACATAGACCCTTTCGGGCAGGAATTCATCGGGAAAATCGGGCAGAAAAAGGCTTTGAATGCCTTCCTCGTTTAAATCCCCGCTGAGGGAAGCCGCAGCCTTGGCGGTACCGGCAAGAACGACACACGTCCAGCCGCTCCTTTGCATGATAGGCTCAATATCCTCAAGAAGGTATTTTAACGATCCGTTCCAAGGAGCCGTCTGCCTTGCGCTGATATTAACAAGCTCTTTAACTGGGGTGTCAAAGCTCCCCCTTGGCAGGTTGTCGAGATAAACAGCTCCTCTTCGCTCATAGAGTGTCAGAAGCTCGTTCCAGCTTATTGTAAAACGGTCAAGCCCCCTGCAGAGAACGCCCTCCTCAAGCAGTGATTTTATATCCTCATTAATAAGTGTTTCGCATGCTCTTGCGCGCTCCTTGACGGCGAAGGAATCACTGACATATACAAGTGCTTTATCCGCATAGTCAAAAACAGTTGTAGCCTTAGGGTAAATAAGGGGCATATACCTGTCAAGAGAGGTAAGCTTGATGCCTGCATCGAGCCTTTCTATATCGGCATTAAGGGACGCTTTGACCTTAGCCGAGCCTTTGCCCTTAATTCCTGCTGAAATGCCCGCTATCATATCTTTCAGCAAATCGTTTGATTCAAGCACAATCTCATTAGCCGGTATAATTTTAATGCTTTCGACAGAATCAGTTCTTCGCTGGCTTTCAACATCGAAAAAGGCCATTGAGTCAATGCTGTCACCCCAGAATTCAACCCTGCAGGGCATATCGCAGTTGGGAGTGAAGAAGTCAAGTATGCCTCCCCTTACGGCAAATTGACCCGAGCCATCGACCTGTTGGCTTCTTGTATATCCTGCCCTAAGGAGCAGTGATATTATTGCTTCAATGCTGATTTCATCACCATTGCGGAGTATCATTCTCCTCTGCTCCAGCTCTTCTTTAGGGATAGTCAACTGCATTGCAGCCTCAACCGAGCATACTACTATATCAAATTCCCCGGAAAGCATTTTATCAAGCACTCCAAGGCGCAGATGCTCGTATTCTCTTGAGCGGCCTTCTGTTGAGCGGAAAACGAAATCCCTTGCTGGGAATACCATTGCCCTTCTGCCGAATGCTACTAAATCGCTTACAAGCCTTGAAGCCTGCGACTCGTCGGGGGTTATTATTATTGCTCCCTGAGGAAATTCCTCATGCAAGCCGGCTGTGAGATTTGCTTTGTGGATATGCGAAAGCCCCAGCACGCCCATGGGCAGCCGGTTCTTTCTAATGCCTGTCACAATGGTTTTATACTCAGGTGACAAGCTGAGTTTTTTTGTGAAACAGTCCATTGATACCTCTGCAAATCAGATTTTTATTCCCATAGACCTCATTGCTGCCTTGAGTTTTTCGATGTCGCCGTCCGAAAAGCAATAGCCTGCCATTCCGGCATTTGCCGCACCGTCCACATTCTTCTGCATATCGTCAATAAAAAAACATTCTTCAGGTTTGAGATTAAATACTTCAAAAAGCTTTTCATAGATTTCCTTTTCTGGTTTTAAAAGCAGATAGTCGGCTGAAATCAAAAAGCCGTCAAAGAGTGAAAATGCAGGTATATTATCCTTTTGTGTGTAAAAGCTTTTGGATACATTGGAGAGCAGATATATTTTATATCCGTTTTCCTTCAAGGCTTGGACGACCTCAAACATACCCTTCTTCGGAGGCATTTCGTCGAACCAATTTTTTAGGATATGACAAACCTTTTTGTGAAGGTGAGGCGGAAGGTGCGCACACGCATAATCCATCATCTGCTCATCCGTGGCTATGCCCCTGTCCAGATCCTGCCACACAGAGGATTTAAAGACATTCTGTAGTATAAGCTCCCTGTCCTTTTCACTGTCAAAATATTTTTTCAATGTAAATTCCGGGCGAAAGTCAATAATAACCCCACCCATATCAAATATTATGTTTTTGACATCCATATATTCACCAATCCTTTGTGAAGTATTTGTATTTTAATACAAATTGATATAAATTGCAATCTAAATATTGGTATGTAAAATTGCAGGTCAAAATTTATTAATATAAAATATGCAAAAAATTAACTAATAGGCAGAATTTTACATAAATTTGGATTTGTATATCAAATAAAGTTGTATTATAATGGATGTAGCGGCAAAATTTATGCAAAGAGGCGAAGTACAATGAGCTTTATTGAATTTGAGAATGTATACAAGAGATATCAAATGGGTGAGGTAGTGATAAGTGCCGCTGATGGTGTTTCATTCAATATAGAGCAGGGAGAATTTTGTGTAATTGTCGGACCCAGCGGTGCTGGTAAGACCACTGTGCTCAATATTCTTGGAGGAATGGACAACTGCAATGACGGTAAAATCCGAGTAGCAGGCGACCTAGTAAATGAATATGACAAAAAGAAGCTTACGGAATACAGGCGTTATGATGTGGGTTTCGTTTTCCAATTTTATAACCTTGTTCAAAATCTGACAGCCCTCGAAAATGTTGAGCTTGCAACACAGATAGGCAACAAATCCCTCGATGCCAAAAGGGTACTCGAAGGGGTTGGACTGGGAGACAGGATGAATAACTTCCCGTCACAGCTTTCGGGAGGCGAGCAGCAGCGTGTTTCAATAGCCAGAGCCTTAGCAAAGAACCCGAAGCTGCTTTTATGTGACGAGCCAACAGGTGCTCTGGATTACAAAACCGGCAAGCAGATACTCAAGCTGTTGCAGGATACCAGCATTGAAACGGGGATGACCGTTGTTGTAATTACTCATAACCAGGCTATAACGCCTATGGCAAACAGGATTATAGCAATGCGAAGCGGAAGGGTACATAGCATGGAGGTCAACAAAAATCCCGTCCCGGTTGAAAGGATTGAATGGTAATGAGCAAGGCACTGTTTAAGGATATCCTACGCTCAATCAAAAAGAGCCTTTCAAGGTTCATTTCAATTATAGCTATTGTTGCCCTCGGCACCTGCTTTTTTGCCGGGATTAATGCTGTTTCACCAGATATGAGGGCAACAGCAGGAAAGTATTTTAATGATAAAAAGCTGATGGATATCAATGTTGTGTCAACAATAGGCCTAACAGACAGCGATGCATGGGAAATCAGCAAAATAGACGGAGTTAAGGCCGTTATGCCCTCAAAGACCACGGACGCTCTTGTCAGCATTGACGGCAAGGGTCTGCTAGGTGTTGACGGTTCTGTATTCAGCTGCCGCGCCTACTCAATAGACCTCAATTTCTTTTTAGAGGGCGGTGAAAAAAACGAATCATACCTTAACAGGCTGACACTTGTCGAGGGCAGATATCCTCAAAAAACAAATGAGTGCGTTGTGGACGGCTGCGATACCGCAGTGCCAAAGGACCTCGCCGTGGGTAAAAAAATAACCCTTGACGGTGACGGCTACAATATCAATTCAACGCTTTCTGTAACTGAATTTACAATTGTCGGGATTGTTGAGACACCGACCTTTATTTCTTTTGAGAGAGGTGCGACAACAGTTGGCTGCGGCAAGCTTGGAGGGTTTATTTTCATCCCCGAGGGGGCGTTCTGTACCGATTATTATACTAATATTTTTGTAACAGCAGAGGGCAGTGAAAAATACCCCGCATATTCAAAAAAGTATGAGGAGTTTATAACTCCGCTGATTGAAAAAATTCAGGCCGTATCGTCAGGCTGCATTGCCTGCCGCGCCGAGGAATTGCGGCAGACACTGCCTCCTAAAATTGAAAGCGGCGCGGCAGAGCTGGCTCTGAAAAAGCAGGAGGCTGAGGAAAAGCTGACTCAAGCCCGTAAGCAGGTTGATGATGTTAAATACTATGCCAAAAATGGAGAGGCTGAGCTTGAAGCAAAAAGGGCAGAAGCGCAGGCTCAGCTTGACAAAGCCCAGAAGGAATATGATGAGGGCGAAGCGAAGTACTACGAAGGGGTAGAGGAATATAACAGGAATTATGAGGAATACACAAAGGCTCTTGCAGAGGCGAACAAAAACCCTAAAGCGAGGGAGCAGTACTATGCCGCAGTCAAGGCTCTGAACTCTGCCAAGCTTAAGCTTTCAACTTCAAAAGAGGGTATAGCCTTTCTTGAGCAATCAATAAAATCGATTGAAGAGGCTCTCGAAACACGTGATGGGCAGCAGCTTTATGATGATATTGTCAAAGCCCTTATTGAAAGCGGAATCATAGACTCCGAGGATGCAATGAGCAGGGAGGAGCTCTCAAAAAAGCTTGTTGAGCTCAAGGAGAAGCTTGTTGTCAGCAAAGAGGAATACCAAAAGGGCATGGCGGAATACTTAAAAAACAAGGCTGCCGTTGACAAGGCCTCAGTTCTAATTGAGCAGCTCGATAAGCTTGATGCGGCCGGCGAAGAACTGGCGAGAGTAAATCTTCAGCTTTCTGATGCAAAAGAGGAGCTTGACACCTCAAAGGAAAAGCTTGATATTGCCAAAATGAAGTTCGAATACGAAATTAAGCAGGCTGAAGCGGATCTTGAAAAGGCCAAAGAGAATTACGCAACCATTGATGAGCAGTATCAGCAAAAGGTGAAGGAAATTAATAAGGCTCTCCAGAACGCTCAATATGACCTTGACTCGGCGCAGGCCCTTGTCAATTCCCTTGATGACGCAAAATGGTATGTAACGGGCAGAAGCGATTTGCAGGGATATGAAAGCTATAACCAGACAGCTCAGAATATGCAGGCCTTCGCAAAGGTGTTCCCACTTTTCTTCTTTTTACTTGCCGCCCTTATATGTCTGACAACAATGACAAGAATGGTTGAGGAGGAGAGGACACAGCTAGGTACATTAAAGGCTCTCGGTTATACGACAAAGGCTATTGCCTCCAAATATGTAATATATGCCGCGCTTGCTACCATTATAGGCTGCATAATAGGCCTGAGCTTCGGCTTTACCCTGCTGCCGACGGCTATCTATAATTCATACGGCATGCTTTTCACCCTGCCACCGCTGACATGCAGGTTCTATTTTGGCTATGCTTTTGCAGGGATATTTATTTCGCTCCTGTCTACCGTTGCGGCCTCTCTGTATGCCTGCAGAAACGAGCTTATTACCTGTCCCGCTCTTCTAATGCGCCCCAAAGCACCGAAATCAGGCAAGCGTGTCGCTCTGGAGAGAGTTGATTTCATATGGAAGCGCCTTAACTTCACCTCAAAGGTGACAGTAAGGAACCTTTTTAGGAATAAGAAACGCTTTTTTATGACGGTTTTCGGTATTGCAGGCTGCACCGGTCTTCTTCTGACAGGGTTCGGGCTTGGCGGCTCTATTGGTGCAATCCTGCCCGGGCAGTACGGGGAAAACGGAATTGCACAGTACGATTTGCAGATAGCTTTGAGCGAAAATCTCAGTTCCTCAGGCGATAAAAGCGAGGTGCTTTCATTTATTGATTCTGACACGAGATTTGCCGCCTCAACCCTTACATATTTTCGCACGCTGACAGCCACATCAAAAAATACCGATGAACTGTTTGAAGCGAACCTCATTGTGCCCGAAAACGGCGAAATGCTCTCAAAGCTAATAAAGCTTCAGAACAGAAAATCCGGCAAATCCCTTTCACTCAATGACGGTGATGTAATTATCAGCGAGAAGCTTGCAAAAAAGATGGGTACAGAGGTAGGCGATAAGATTCTTATTAAGGATGGAAACGAAACTCTGCCCCTTAAAGTTACGGGCATAACAGAAAATTACGCCTATCATTACATATATGTTTCAAGGGATATCTATCAGGCGGTTTTCGGTGAGGACGTCGGATATAACTGCGTGCTTGCAAGACTTTCGGACAGTATGAAAAAATCCACTCAGCTTGACAGCAAAAAAAACACGCTTGCAACTGAATTGATGGGGCATGACGTTGTTATGTCCGTAATTTTCAATTCTCAGATTATTGAGAATTTCGGCAGCACTATTGACACTCTAAACGCAGTGATAGTCACAGTTTTCACGGGCGCTGCGGGAGCGCTTGCCTTTGTTGTGCTCTATAACCTTTCAAACATCAATATTAGCGAGAGAGTGCGTGAACTTGCAACTATAAAGGTGCTGGGCTTTTATGATAAGGAGGTTTCACAATATATCTACCGTGAAAATGTGATTCTAACCCTTATGGGCATAGCGCTGGGGCTCATTCTGGGCATACCCGTCCATAGCTATGTAATCAGTGTCGCAGAAGTCAATGTTGTAATGTTTGGTCGCTCGATAGATTGGCAAAGCTTTGTATTTTCTGCGCTGATAACCCTTTTCTTTGCATTCATAGTGAACCTGCTCATGCATTTAAAAATTCAAAAGATAAGCATGGTCGAGTCACTGAAATCTGTTGAGTAAAAAGTATTAATTCGGAATACTCAAAAAACTCAAGCCCGCATCGTTATTGGTGCGGGCTTTAAATAAATCTAAAATGTGTTTTTCCTCCACACAGATATTGAAATTTTAACAATGCCCGAAATGCCCGGGTACCTTTCTCCCTCACTAGCTACTGCTGTTTTCATTTATATTAACCTTCAAAGTAAAATTATTTATATAGTCATCCATAATTTGTGCCGCCTGCCTAACAAGCTCGACACACGGGCGTTTTTTGTAATACTCCTGCGTTCTTTTGTCAGGGATATAGCTTTGAGGCTCTTTGTCAAGGCCGAGTAAATCACGGCATATAATCGAGCCGTTATCAGCCTTGAATTGTGTGGCGAGGGCTTGAATGAGCTTGTAATGCTCAGCCTTGGATGCATGGTCCCCGGGGTCGTTATAACCATATTTTAATCCGGCAACCATGAACATTCCGCTCACAGCTCCGCAAACCTCACGAAGCCTACCCATACCTCCGCCGAAAGAGGAGGAAAGCTTTAATGCGGTCTCAAAATCCAAGCCCGTTTCATCGCAGAAAGCTGCAAAAACTGCCTGAGAACAGTTATAACCCTGCTTGAAAAGTTCAACAGCCCTTTCAGAATGCTTACTCAAACAATTCACCCGATTCCTGTTTTTTCTATTGACTGTGCCATTTCATAAAACCCAGTCATCCTCAACAATTCAATAACGCCGTAATTGCAGCACTTTGCGACAGATAATATATAACGGTCAGGGCATAAATCCCTTACCTCATACCTACGCTCTTAGAAAAAAATAAATCAGGTAATAATTTTTTCTCCATCAAATATGATGACTCCATAGCCGTCTCCTGCCTTGTTGCCGGCTTCTAGCCAATCCGCATATGCTTTTCTCAGACTAGTATCCCTGGGCAGCTGGTTATACGGCAAATCAGCATACCTGCCGAAAACACGCCAGGCGTTGTTGAATTCGTCTGTTTCTTTGCTGCGCACAATTTCAAAATCATGCATAAACCGCAGTATATTAGAGCTCTTCGGCAGGAACTTTTCGTGTGCGGAATATAGAAGCCATGAGCCGCAGCAGAAAACAACAGGCCCGCCGTTGAATTTATCCTTAAAAAAGTCAAATGCCCTCCTGTATGAATCAAATCTGACATCGTCGGTAAGGCTTATGCCGGAGGAAGGGATATGGAAGTTTACTATCGGTGAGCCATGCTCAAGAAAATGACCGCTCCTTGTGGTGTAACCGCCTTCACAATTGAATTCGGACATCTCATATTGAAACCTGCCAAGGGCAAAGCGGGTCATCCTGAAGAAACCGTTGAACCAGCTTGGAACAAAGCTGCCGTAAACCCCTTCGCACTCTTTACATTCAAGGAGCTTGCAGCGCAGATCATCCATAGTGCGCCAGTAAATTTCTTCTGAAATACCCTGTTCTTTGTATCTTTTAAACAGCTCCTCTGTGTTATTGAGAAGAAAAACAAAATTAAGTGTAAAAACATTTTCACCGAATTCCTCGGCTATTTCAGCTACCGCCGCAAGCGCAATTTTAATATCGAGTTCGTTGAACATATACTCATGCACAATTTCATCAAACCTGTTTGCGAAAGCTTTATCCGAGTCAAGATGAGCCTCAATATCGGAAATTACCTTAACAGCTTCCATTGGCAAATTGATTTTTTCCATGAGTATTTTTATATGTTCTGTAAGATGAGGCATATTTCTGCACCCTTTCGCTTTTGCAAATGATGAGAACAATATAGCACAATTGTTAAATTATTACAATCGGTTTTTTCTCTTTAGGGAAAGCGAAAATAAGGGCAGTATTATCATCTTGCTCCGCAGCGGAAATATATGTACGAAGCTCCTGAATTTTATTCAGCAACTTGTCTCTCTTTTGCTTTGATATATTTGAAAAAAGTTAATATCACTCCCACAATTATAACAATTACCGTAACAACAAATACAAAAACCACCTCACTGTATTTATTATAACAAACTGAATGTCGCATAAAACGGACTTATATCATCCAAATCGGTACTATCAAATTATCTTTATCGAATGCACCGAGCTTATCGGTCATACAAAGCACCGCCGATGTGCCGAGAACAAGCGGGGATTTATCAATCAGTGAAAATGCTCTTGTGATTCGTTTATCGGGGGTGGCAGTCTTTTTGATTTCAAGCGGACAAAGTTTGCCGTCGCCTTCGATGATGACATCAATTTCACGGGCATCTTTATCACGGTAATAATTGATATAAGAGGGAATACCTGCATTTTGATAGCTCTTCATAATTTCGGAAACAACGAAGTTTTCAAGAATTGCCCCACTCATCGCGCCGCTTTCGGCAACTTCAGCGGAAGACCATTTTGTTAGATAACACACAAGTCCCGTATCGTAAAAGTAAAGTTTTGGTGTTTTGAGCGTCCGTTTCAATAAATTGTTGGAATAAGGGTGAAGAAGAAATACGATACCAAGTGTTTCAAGAATACCGAGCCATGCTTTGGCGGTGATTTGGTCGATATCCGCATCGTCTGCCATCGCCTTATAATTTACAAGCTGAGAAGCACGGGCGGCAGCGGCAGTGATAAATTTGGAAAATTTCAATGCATCAATTGAGCCGGATAATTCCCTGACATCACGCTCGACATAGGTGGAAATATAGGAAGAATAGAAAATATTACGATCCGCATTTGCGCCGGAAATAAGGCCCGGCATACACCCCGTCCAGATACGCTCGAAAAGCTCCGGTGTGGTAAGCGGTGTAATCGCTTTTGCATTCTCCATCAATTCCTTGAAATCTGTCGTGAACGGGCGGTTGGCAACACCCGTGATCTCTCTTTGAGAAAGCGGGGACATATGGAGCAACGCCACACGGCCTGCAAGGGATTCCTGAACGCCCTGCATCAAACGGAAAATCTGTGAGCCGGTCAGCCAGAAATCGCCGGGATTATGATGTTCATCAATATAGATTTTGATATAGGTAAATAATTCAGGAGCATACTGCACCTCGTCAATCAGAATCGGAGGGCGGTGCAATTCCAGAAACATTTTGGGATCGTTTTTCGCCATCTCTCGCAAGGTCAGATCATCAAGGGACACATACTCACGACCGATGTTTTCCTTTTCGGCAAGGTTTTTAAGCATGGTCGTTTTACCCGATTGACGGGGACCTGTGAGCAGGATTGCAGACCATGTTTTGCTCAAATTCTCAATTTGCACTTCCAGGTGTCGATTGATATAATTCATCTTCGCACCTCATTCAGGATGTATTTTTACGGATGCATTATATCATATTTTAGGCTCGAAGTCAACGAAAATCTCGGCTAAAATATAATTCGTTATAATTTTAGCCGAAATTTACGTCAATATTTATCAGAATAATCCGTTTCCTCCGTTGCCCATTTTTCAAATGGATCATCCGGGTCATATTCTTGTAGTTCTCGGTTTAACTCTTCCATCGAGTGATAAGGACAGTCAATATTATAATCATCCAATCCTTCGGTATGCCATATATTATCAAAAGCATCTTCAATGTACTGTCCGTCTAACAGATATCCTACATATTCATCAAATGCATCGTCGCCGTAGTCATCAGTTGCGTTTTCTAAAAAATACGGAAATGAACGCAAAGTATTGTAAAATGGATACTAAAGATGATAAAATAGAATTAAAAAGACCGAAAGGGGTATTTTCTATGTCAAAAGATGAAAAGGGATTCTTTGATTGGTTGGTAGAAGATATTTGCAATACGATTGAAATCAAAGGTGTGGTTGAAGCCAGCCGCGACGAGAACGGCAAGGTGGACAAATGGAAAGCTACCGGGCTGGCAATGGGACTTGGGCACACATCTAACGACGAAATGGCAACGCTTGCCGGATTTCTCGGTGCAGAGGGCGCATTTGACGATGATGACGATGATGATGGTTAC
>ENA-UOYA01003440-UOYA01003440.1-activated-sludge-metagenome-genome-assembly--contig:-NODE-3440-length-14135-cov-4.363707_pt1 | contig 14135 bp, 11 predicted proteins | sample MGYA00238163_ERZ764804 | MGnify/ENA primary metagenome ERZ764804 (study PRJEB28919, sample SAMN05720223) | activated sludge metagenome | isolation source: Anaerobic digester | place: Hong Kong...
CGCCGATTTTTTTGAAAAGCTCCGTTCTAATCATCATAAAGCAGCCTGTGGCATTTTCTATGTCAACGGGCTTTGACAAATCGGTGTCGAGCATTGCATATTCACGCAGCAGTGCGCCTGGAGCCCCTTCATTCCTGATTCTGCTCGCTGCTAGGTATTTAAGCTTTGGATTTCTCTTGCCTAAAATCTGGTCCCGCCCGTCAGGAAAGCAGATTTTCGGAGACAAAAGCCCGATATCCTCATGCTCGTCCAAATAGTCGGCCATAATCGTGACCGTATCCTGTTTTATTAGAATATCCGGATTTATTATTACATGATACTTTGAATCAAGCATATCAAGAACAGTGTTGTGCCCTGAACCGAAACCGTTATTTGTGCCTGTTTCAATAATTTCTATATTCCTGTTGCTAAAATTCCTTCTGATTTCTTCAACTGTTCCGTCAGTCGAAAGGTTGTCCACTATAAACAGTTTGAAGCTTACTCCCTGAGTCATGTCTAAAAGTGACTCTATGGTATCCTTAATGGTTTTAATATTATTGTGAGTTACTATGCAGCCGGATACAGAATATTGCTTCATTTCACACCTCTGTCCTTGTTAACTTCTGATGTACGCCTTGCAAGCTCCTTCGCAAGGTCAAACCGCCATTTAAGCTTATGGGCAACAGATGCCCTGCCGCCCGTGACATTTTCGCCGTGGCGCCTATAAAGAATTAGCGGCTCGTTTATAAGCTTAACCCTTCCATAAAGCTCCGTGAGAAGGCCTATCCATTGGTCATGCATCGGGAGGTCCTGCGGGAAGGGAAGCACTATTTTTTTTAATTCCGACCTGAATGCCATGCAACAGCCGACAAAGCTGTTCCTCGCAAAGTTTGCGGCAAAGCCCAAACGGGTGTTGTGCATGGCAAAAAAGGAATTCTGTTTTATATTAAGGGAGGCATCAGTGACTCTTGCGTCATGCATGACAAGGTCGGCACCATTTTCAATTTCCTCCATAACCCTGCTAACCTTATTTGGGAGCCAGACATCGTCCTGGTCACATAGAAAAATCACATCACCGCTGCAGTGAGTTATTGCATTTTCAAAATTACTGCACACTCCCCTGCCGGGGCCCTTGATATATCTGACTCTACTGTCATACTCACTGTAAAATTCAACAACCTTCTGAGTTTCGCCGCCAGGCAGGTCATCGGACACAACAATTTCGTCCATCGGCCCCAATTGAGGTAGAATGGACTCAATCTGTTCACCTAGGTATTTTTCACCTTTGTAAGCAGCTAAAGCAACTGAAATTTTCATAATTTTTTAAATCTTCTTCATCGTCGGGAACAACAGAACATCTCTTATTGAATAGCTGTCGGTAAGCAGCATTACGAGGCGGTCAATACCAATACCAATACCGCCAGTCGGGGGCATACCATATTCTAGTGCCATCAAAAAGTCCTCATCTGTATGGTTTGCCTCTTCGTCCCCAGCGGCAAAAAGAGCCTCCTGAGCCTCAAAGCGGCCCCTCTGGTCAATCGGGTCGTTGAGCTCCGAGAACGCATTTGCCATTTCCCTCTGTGTAATGAACAATTCAAAACGCTCTGTAAATTCCGGGTCATTAGGCTTTCTTTTTGCAAGGGGTGAAATGTCAACCGGATGGTCCATAATAAATGTGGGCTGAACAAGCTTATCTTCAACATATTCTTCAAAGAAAAGGTTTATAATATCCCCCTTCTTGTGGCGTGGCTCGAACTCTATGCCTCTCTCCTTTGCAGCGGCCTTAGCCTGCTCAAAGTCAAGGGCTGAGAAATCTATGCCCGCATATTCCTTAACGGCATCGAGCATTGTCATTCTCCGAAACGGCTTGGAAAGGTCAATTTCAACACCGTCATAGGTGATGACGGTTGTTCCCAAAACATTAAGTGCAACTGTTCTGAAAAGGTTTTCGCATAAGTCCATCATGCCATGATAGTCGGTATATGCCTGATAAAGCTCAAGGAGTGTGAATTCAGGGTTATGGCGCACCGAAAGCCCCTCGTTGCGGAACACCCTGCCGATTTCATAAACCTTCTCCATCCCGCCGACAATGAGCCTTTTGAGATATAGCTCAAGGGATATTCTCAGGTTTAAATCCTCGTCAAGAGAGTTGTGATGGGTAGTAAACGGGCGTGCGGCAGCGCCGCCTGCGTTTGGAACAAGAACGGGCGTTTCGACCTCAATAAAGCCCTGAGCATCAAGGAGGTTTCGGATTTCACGGATTATCAGCGAACGGTTGATGAAGGTTTCGCGAACCTCGGGGTTCATTATAAGATCGAGGTAACGGCGGCGGTAGCGTATATCCGTATTTGTTAGGCCGTGAAATTTTTCGGGAAGAGGCAGGAGAGATTTTGTCAGAAGCCTCAATTCTTTGGCGTGAATTGAGATTTCGCCCCTGTGAGTTCGGAAAACGAAGCCCTTGACCTCAATAATATCGCCAATGTCCCATTTTTTGTACTCTGCAAAGGACTCCTCACCGATATCGTTGATTTTAATATATACTTGAATCCGCCCCGAACGGTCACGGATATCTATGAAATTAGCCTTGCCCATGTCACGCTTTGACATTATGCGCCCGCATATGGAAACATCCGTATTCTCAAGCTCATCAAAGCCTTCGGTAATCTCCCTGGCACTGATTGAATGGCGGGCAACCGTTATGGTAAATGGATCCCTGCCCTCAGCCTGAAGGGCTTTGAGCTTGTCCACTCTTATCTGGCGGAGTTCGTTTTCATCCTCCGATGCCTGCCCGGTTAAATCACCTAATGCGTCACTGTTAATTTCATCCTGCATAATAAATCTCCTTAATGAAACATCTGACGGCAGAATTACTGCCGCCAAGGGGTTAATTTATCTTGAAATTGAAAGAATTTCCAAAACAAAGCTTTTACCATTGGGTGTATCAACACTTACGGTTTCACCAGCCTTGTGGCCAAGCAAAGCCTTACCGACGGGGGACTGGTCGGAAATAATGCCCAATTCGGGGTTAGCCTGGGTTTTGCCAAGAATCTGATATTCTACAATTGCACCTGTGGAGGCATTACGGACCTCGACTCTTGAGCCTGTTGACACAACTTCTGTGCTAAGCTCGTTTTCGTCGAGAATTATCGAGCTTGAAATATCGTCCTCAAGCTTTGCGATGCGGGCCTCCATTTTGGCCTGCTCATTCATAGCCTCATCATATTCGGCATTTTCAGAAAGGTCGCCGAAGGAACGCGCCTCTTTTATTTTTTCCGCAATGCTGTCTCTGCCGACAGTTTTAAGATTTTCAAGTTCAGCCATGAGCTTTAAATAACCCTCATGGGTAAGAACAGTCTTTTCCTGTGCCATTACTGTTATCTTCCTTTCATAACTCTGATAATATCTATTAAAAAAAAATAAATCTTGCTGCAAGACGCACCATGACATTATTGCCATTATAATGAAACGAAATTAAAATGTCAAGTATTTCGCCCAGTCAGATATAATTATAATGGCAATATGTAAAAATATGCAATTTTATCCTGCTTCCCTTGCTAAAAGCCTTGCTATTTCAAAGATACTCACAGGTGAAGAATTAAGCAGAATCCTCTCAAACGAGGATTTTTCAAGAACTGCAACCCCGCAAAGCTCATGCAGCGCACTTGCAAAAATCAATGGGCTTAAGCCTTTAGGGTTAAGGCGCACATATTCCTCGGGCATAACTATGCCCTCCCCTGTGACAACATTATGATATCCGGTGTTATGGCGGCATTGGGGCGCGAATATTACTCCTCTTTCGCTGCCCTCAAGCAATGAAATATCCGTTGTGATGACAGCCGTACAGTTTTTTGCAAGCGAGATGTTATCGTCAATTATCAGGGTAGCACCGAATCTTTCCATAATATCCGACGCCGTGAGAGAATACAGGCTCAGTTTATCGGTCACTATCTTTATGGTTGAAGCGTGCATTACCAGCCCGTCGATAATATTCGACAATACCCCTTTTCTGTCAACAATACATACACTAAGCCTCGCCGCCTGAGCCTCACAGCGTGAAAATGCCTCGACAGCACAGTTGAGTATTAATTTTGCCGGCAAAGCTGAAGGCTCGAACAAATCCATGCCGTAGCCGTCAGGGGGTGCAACATCACCCGCCACAAGCAAACGCTGTGAAAGTCTGCCACACATTGTTTTGACAGACTGCCATGGAACTCCATTCTTGGTTTTCTTGACAGTAACCGTAAAAAAGGGTGCTCCGCTCCTGACAGCTATTGATGATATAACAGGCTTTGTCGGATTGAATCGCTCTCTGACGATTGAAAAGATATCTTTCTCTCTCTCAAGTATTTGTAATACTGCAAACACAAAACCCCGCCCCTTCGATAACATATATGCAAACGGGGCGGGAAATATCAGCAAATAAAAGTAATTTGCCGCCGTATTCATCAAATTATTGCAGGCTTTTGCCAACAGTTTTTCTCTTAAGCGCAAGCAAAAGAGGTATACCCAGAACATAGCAGACGGCAAGCTCACCTGCCCCAACAGTCAGGGCCGAATATAAAAAGGCGGCAAATGTAATGCCCTCAGGTAAAAAGAGCGAAATTTCTGCACCTATTATCAAAGCGTTGAAAACAACGGGTGCGAGCGGAGAAAGAACGGGTATGCCTTTGACGGTTATCTTCCTGAGCGCCCTAGTTGCGATTGCCGCTATAAGAGTAGCTAGGGTGCCGAAAAGCATATCGGCCGGGTAAGGGCTTGCTATATTTGCTATCAGGCAGCCAATAGTCAGCCCCGGGATTGCAGCCGGGGTCAGCACAGGCAGGATTGTAAGGGCCTCTGAAAACCTGAATTGAATACTGCCGTAAGCAACGCCAAAAACCGATGCAAGGTAGGTCAGTGCAGCATATGACGCGGCTATAAGTGCACCGTGCACAAGATAAATTATTTTGCTGTTTTTCACTTTTATTCCTCCGTAGTTTTTTTTAAGGTCAGGATGGTTTCGAACTGACCGCAATGAATCAGAAAAGGTAATCCTTCAAAAAGGCCATGTTCGGTACGACCAAATCCGCCTTTATTTTGGATTTTTCGTATTCCTCCGCCGTAGTGACTCCGGACATGACCAAAACACAGGGTATACCGTGGTTAAAGCCTATTGCTATATCGGTTGCAAGCCTGTCGCCGACAAAGCAGAGCTCGTCCCTGCCGCAGCCGAGAAGATTTGTAATATAGTCAACCGTTGCCGTCATTGGCTTACCGGTAACAATCGGGCGTTTGCCTGTTGATGCGGCAAAAAGCTCTATCATAGAGCCAGTGTCGGGCATGAAGCCTCCCTTTACGGGGCAGTTTATATCCGGGTGTGTGGCTATATATATGGCTCCGTCCGTAATGAAATTTGCTGCTTTCCATATTTTTTCATAGGTCAGCGTTGTGTCAAAGCCCAGAACAACAAGATCGGGTTTTTCACTCACAAGCTCTATGCCCGACATGATAAAATCATTTGTCATCCTCTCGTTACCCAGAAGGTAGACGCTCATGCCGCCGTAATTTCTTTTTATGTAGTCTATTGTAACCTGAGTTGAAACAATTATTTTATCCTCACCGACAGGGAACCCCATTTTTGCGAGCCTTTCACAGCACAATGCCGTGTTGTTTGAGGAATTATTTGTGAAGAAGAAAAAATCCATCCCCATCTCAGGGAGAGAACGCAGAAAATCGGCCGAGCCCTCAATAATCGTATCGCTCAGGTAGAAGGTACCGTCCATATCAACGATAAAATACTTTGTCTTTTCAAATAGCTTTGCTCTGCTCAAAAAAATCACCCTCCCAAATTACCAAAAAGAAGTCTAACACAAATATTGAAAAAGGACAAGGATATTATTGACCTAACAATCAAGGCAGACAAGCTGAATTTTAGTAACCAGCTTCTTATATAGGCTTTTTTTATTGGGCTGTGAAATTTCAAGATTTATAATAATTAGGGATAAATAAAATACTTCTTATAAAAAACACAGGGCGAAGCCTTAAATGGTTTCACCCTGTATTATTTTTCAAGCTTATTGAAGCTTAAACCTTTTTACCTGTTCCTTGAGTTTTTGGGCTTGTGCAGATAATTCTTCACTGGTCGCGGCACTCTCCTCGGCGGTAGCGGAATTGGTCTGAACAACCTTTGATACTTGAGATATGCCTTGATTAACCTGCTCAATTCCGGAGGCTTGTTCACTTGAAGAAAATGCAATTTCACTGACAAGCTGTGATGTTTGTTCTATATCCCTTACAATATCGTTCAGCACTGCTGCCGTTGCATTTGCCATTTTTGTGCCATCATTAACCTTTTCAATTGATTTTCTAATCATCTGTGTGGTTTCTTTTGCGGCGTCCGCTGACCTTTCTGCCAGGCTGCGTACTTCTTCAGCAACTACTGCGAAGCCTCTGCCATATTGCCCTGCTCTAGCGGCTTCAACAGCTGCATTTAGCGCCAGTATATTAGTCTGGAAAGCTATGTCATCAATAACTTTTATTATTTTTGATATGTTATTTGAGGAATCATTAATTTCATCCATCGCCTTGAGCATATTACCCATCTGTATATTTCCATTATTCGCATTATTTTTTGCTGTTTCAGCAAGGTTTTTCGCTTTATTTGAATTGTCTGCATTAAGCTTTGTCTGGTATGAAATTTCTTCAATTGTAGCGCTGAGTTCCTCAACCGAGCTTGCCTGTTCGGTTGCTCCCTGTGAAAGATCCATGCTTGTGTTGGCCAATATTTGAGCACCGGAGGAAACATCATCTGCTGCGGTGTTGATTTTCGAAATTGCTTCATTCAGATTGTCAATAAAAATATCAACTGATTTAGCCATTTTACCGATTTCATCTTTGCTATCAAGATTAAGGTGTTGGCTTATATCTCCGTTTGACATATCATCAACAATTTTCATTGTTTTGTTAAGTGGTATTAATATTGATTTCAAAAGGAATTTAACAAAAAACAGTACTATTATAACAGTAATTGCTTCAATAGTTATACTAATCATTATTTTGCTGCTATTATCCTTATTGATAACTCCGACTTCCTGAGTTGAAGCTGTATCCAAAGTTTCCTGCGCTTCATTTAAGTAAGATCTAATACTTTCAAAATCAGCGTTAATCTTACTTTCGGAAAAGTTTGCGATAATCTGCTTTGAATCAATAACATTCTGTGCAGAGACTACCCAGCTCGCAAATTCATTTTGAAACTTTGACAAATCATCAAATATCGTATTGCCGGACTCTTCATTTTTAAACTTGCTCCAGCGGTTTTTATTTTCAGATAGAATTTTTTCAACCTCAACAATTCTATCCAGTGTCTGAGTTTGATTTTCATTAAATGCTTGTATTAATTCATTTCTCTCCTGAATATCAGCATCCGTTTTAATTATTTCCTGATATGCTGATAAAGCTTGGTACATATCTCTGTCAGCATTAATCAGCAAAGTGGAGCTCTTATAACAATTGTCATATAAAATCTCTTCTAGCTGTGTTGAAATGCTTTTGGTGTTAGCTACTGCTATAATAGTTACAAGTATAATTTCAATGATTAGAATGTTTACAATTATCCAGAGTTTGCTCTTGATTTTTAATTTTTTAAGCATTATTTTTCTCCTTTTCTACAACTTTTTATAATAAAAAATATTCCTATATATATATCGGCTAAATTAATCATTTTTTTATGCTAAATCAATAAAAATTGTTAATTTTTTTATATTTTTGTTTATTGCAAAAGGATAAAGGCCGAAGCGGGTTTGTCGCAAGCTGAAATATAATTTAAACAATATTAGAGAACTCATTTGCCTAAAATAAAAACACCCCCGACCTGCCAAACGGCAAATCGGGGTATTTTAATATTGTAAAACTAAATTACAGCCTGACCTTAATGGTCTTAATCTCAAACGGCTTGAATGTAAGCTTAACAGACTTTGAGTCAAAGTCAACAGCTTCATCCTTTTCCTCCATGAGATTGCATTCAGACGCCGTCTTGACGGGGGAGCCAAGGCTCAGTGTGCAGTCCGTTTTCCTGTTCCACGTTTCATACATCCTGATGATAGTATCGTCACTGTCCTCTGCCTTCTTGACGGTTTCAATTATAACATTGGGGGCGTCAACACTTGCGAGGGAATACTCGCAGGCAAGCGCTCCGCTATGAGGCTTCTGCTCAATGCAGTAAAGCGGATAGTTAAGAGAATAGCCCTGCTCAACAACCTTTGAGGTGCTGACATGGCCGCTGTGCGGATAAATGGAATAGGTAAAATGATGTTTCTCCCTGTCCTGAACGCTGTTCGGGCTTGTGGCGCAGCGTAGCAGTGAGGGGCGGATGTGCCCGTTCTTGACGGTCCAGCCGTATTTGCAGTCGTTGAGAATTGAAAGCCCGAAGCTATTGTCGCTCAGGTCAGCCCATTTGTGCCCAACCACTTCAAACTGTGCAAAATCCCATGTTGTGTTTGAGTGGGCTGTACGCTCAAGGTTGCCGAACTGAATGTCAAAGGTTGCCTTTGTTGCGTTGACATCGACGGGATAATCCGCCTTGAGGATTATGTTTTTCTCCTTCCAGTCAAGGAAATAGTCGACATCAATCCTGTCAATATCATTGTAGAAAATTATGAACTGCTCAATTGTCGAGGAGTTGAACTTTCTGACAACCTTCAGAACTGTTCTGACCGCTCCCTGCTCGATTACCTGAGCTGACTGAACATCGTTTACATCCCAGGACTTCTCGTCAAAAAAGACCTTTACATCCCATGCCTCGTGGTTATGCGGCCTATCCTCATAGGCTATGAGGCGGTTTATCAGCTCACCCTTTGGGGCAACACTGCGCCCGCTTTCCTTATGAATGAGGGAGGTAATGTTGTAATCACTATTGAACTCAATATCGAAAAACCTATTGCTGAATTTTTTCCCGTCCGTTTTAACTGAAGAATCGGACGAGGGCTTCCCGGCCTTGAGTGTGAAAACCTTGTAGCCCTTTGCCGGAACTGCCTTAGCCATGAAGATGAGCTTGTTGTCATATGTTTTTTGGCAGGGAACTTCATTGCCGCTGCCGTCAATAATTGTAAATTCACTCTCCATGGGCAGGTCGGTTATTACAACATCGTCACGCTTTGCACCTACCGTATTGAAAACAACAAGTGAGTTTTGGGCAATGGCTATATTTTCAGCAACCTTTCTCAGAGCTGCCTTTGCAAGCTCCTTGCCCTTAGCGGTTATTTCTTCATACTGCTGCTTTGAATCCTCATAAACCTGTTTTATAGATGAGCCGGGTATGATATCATGGAACTGATTTAGAAGGATTATCTTCCAGCCCTCATAAATATCTTCCGAGGGGTAGCTCCCATTGCAGAGCAATTTAGCGAGAGAACCGAGAGTTTCAACATCATGGTATAAAACCTCGCTTTTTCTGTTATACCGCTTGTTTCTTGCCTGAGAGGTAAGGGTACCCCTGTGGAATTCAAGGTATAGCTCACCGCACCAGGTGGGCAGGTGCCTGTTACCTGAGACCTCTTTTTCAAGCCTCTTAAAGAAATCAAGGCTGAACTCCTGCTTTGTAATAGGGCAGCCAGGGATTCCCCTTGCCATTCTTCTGGCCTTTTCGAGCATTTCAATAGTCGGTCCGCCGCCGCCGTCACCGTGGCCGAAGGAAATCAGGAAATCCTTATTGAGGTCCTTATGTGAATATCTTCTCCAGCCGCATACTACATGAGCCGGAGCAAGGTTTGTATTGTAGGTTGTGGAATGTGCTTCATCCTCGCAGTTGTCGGTACTTGGTGAAAAGTGTGAGAGGATTTCTGTGCCGTCAATTCCTCTCCACATAAAGGTATCATAGGGGAAACGGTTGAATTCGTTCCAGCTTATTTTTGTAGTCATGAAATAGTCAATATCTGCTTTTTTCATAATTTGGGGCAATGAGGCGGAGTAGCCGAAAACATCTGGCAACCAGGTTATTTTATTGTCAACACCCAGCTCCTTCTTAAAGAAGCGTTTGCCGACAAGGAACTGGCGTACAAGAGATTCGCCGGAGGTAACATTTGTATCTGCCTCAACCCACATGCTACCCTCGGGTTCCCACCGTTTTTCGGCAACACGCTTTTTGATGCCTTCAAACACCTCGGGATAATCCTGCTTAACATAATCGTAAAGCTGAGCCTGTGAGGACATAAATTTATATTCGGGGTATTCGTCCATATATTTGAGCACTGTTGCAAAGGAGCGTCCTGCCTTATCCCTTGTCTGTCTCAAGCGCCAGAGCCATGCGACATCGATATGCGTATGACCTATGCAGGAGGCAATTATGCCGTCATTGTTTTTGCCATAAATATTCTTATCAAGATATTCTATTGCCTGCTTTGCGGACTTCTCAAATGCATCATAATTATTAGGGTCGCCAATTTCGAGCATATTGACGGCGGTATTGAGAGCCTTGATTATTTCGACTCTTTGCATATCGTCCGCCTCGTAAAGTGCCGCAACCTCAAGGGGAACCTTCAAATCATAATAAAGGTCTGCAGCAAGCCTGTCGACCGTCATTATTTTTGCGGTCATCTGAAGCTTGCCCCTATAATCCCAATCATCGGCATATGCATTCAGGCACACATCAAATTTCTCTCCGCCCTTTGCTTCTTCACAAAGGAGCACTGACTGATGGTTTCTGTCCCCTCCCTGAACAAGCTGACCGTTAACATAAATTATAAGCTGCGGATTAGTAACTGACCAGCCGCTATCCGGATAAGGCACGACCTGATAGATAACGGGCTTGCCAGCAAAACGAGCCGGCACTGTAAAGCTGTGCTTGAACCACGCATAACATTCAGGATAACCCCAGAAGTCATTCTCACTGTCAAAATCAACCCATTCTCCCTCATCGATTTGAGAGAATTTATACTGCCCGTCCCTGAACTTGAAGTTGTTGACCTTTTCACTGTCGGGATAAAGGTAGCTGCCAAGGCTCCTGACTATCTGCCCTATCCGACCGAAAAGCATGAGATTTTCCGAGTTTTTGTTCCAGTACTCAACATCAAAATGTCCCATTTCAATTCCCCTTAAATTATATTAGAAATTAAACGCCGTCAAAAGAATAGCAGTAAAGTGGCAGGGGCAGCCATTGCTGCACCTGAGGTGCTAGAAGCTCCCTTTCGTTTGAAAACAGGGAGAACAGAAGTCTTATTGCTTCATTATGAGATAGCTCCATATCAGGAGCTTTTTCGCTTTTTTCAACAGAGGTTTTGCCCCCGTCAACACTCAGCTCGAGCTTTTCATCGCCATTATAGCCATGAATAAGCAGCACAACGCCGCCGGAGCAAAGCTTTTTGACAGTGGACTGAAGCTTCAAAAATGCCCCGCAGACTCGTTCAAAGCTCAGAATGGTAAAGCACTCCGCATGGCTCATCGAGAGATTTTCGGCCGTTTCGGTGAAAAAGCTGACTGCATCCTTATAAAACGCAGGCGTTCTGAAGGTGAGCCTGTTTTTATCAAGGGTTTCAAATGCTGCGAGAATCAGTTTTTTCAGGCTCTCCCTGTCGACTGCCTTATAGCCCATAATGTCGTCATAATCCTTGCTAACGGTGAAAAAGCCTTTAAAAACGCCGGAGTCAAACAGGCCATATGGAATTGCCGACCATGAGCATAAAACGTCATAAATGCAGCTAATATCGTGAGGAACGTAGAACAGCTCCGATTGCAAAAGCTTTTCTATCTCTTCGAAAGCATATGTATCTTCGGGGGTAAGCTTTCTAATCTCATAATCGTTTTTTAAGCCTTTTTCAAAACAGTGCCTGACATTGCTTGTGTTAAAGCTGAAATCAAAGCTCACACCTGCGGGCTCAAATGAAAAATAGGCGTACCTTTGCCTCTGTCCTCCCAGAAAACCCAATTCGGCCTTGTTTTTCACCAAGTCACCCATAGCCATATTCATGCATTCCTTCATATAGCCCTTTGAGCGGCTGTCCTATGCCACGCCCACATTGCCTATGCCACCGCACCTTAGCTTTTCACCACAGACAATTAAATCCGAATAAAAAAGCCCGACTGCGCCCTTGATTTCGTCCCCCTCCTTGACAACAAAGTTGTTTTTGCAGGGGTTATTTTGCTTTTTGTAGAGCTTTGGGAGCAGCTCCACAAAATGAGTTTCAACTCTGCCGCTTTCTTCTGAAAAAATATTTCATCAAGAGTAGTCATTAGTTTGCCATAGTCTTTTTCCGGAGCGGTTCCCATGTAAATCTCTTCGCAGATATTAATCAATCCCCCTTTCATCCTTTTTCTTCCAAATTATATTAAGGGAAAAAATGTTAACTGTCAATGCCTTTGAAAAAAATAAGATTGATAAGTTTTAAACTAAGGGCTATTATATTATTACGGTAAATTTACGGCGTCCGAGGTGAAGGTAATGGGGCTTGAAAGACTGGATAAAATAATAGCCTCCCAGTGTGAATATTCACGCAAGGAGGTTAGGCAACTTGCAAGGGAAGGGCAGATTTCGGTTAACGGCAAAGCAGTTAAGGATAGCGCCATCCACGCAGATGCAGATACTGACAAAATAACCGTATGCGGCAAGGAGCTTATTTTCAAGAAGTATGTCTATATTATGATGAACAAGCCCAAGGGAGTTCTCAGCGCCAGCTCAGATAAAAGGGGAAAAACGGTAATTGACCTATTGCCGCAAGAGCTAAAAAGAAAAAACCTCTTTCCTGCCGGCAGGCTTGACAAGGACACAACAGGTTTTATCCTCATAACCAATAACGGTGATCTTGCGCACAGGATTTTGTCACCCTCAAACCATATAAAGAAAACCTATGAAGCACTGCTCTCCAAAAGGGTGACAAGTGAGGACATTGAAGCGTTCGCACAGGGGATTGTACTTGAGGACGGGATAAAATGCCGCCCCGCAGAGGTTGTTCCGCTAGAAGGGTTAAGGGTTATTATTAAGATTTGCGAGGGAAGGTTCCACCAGATTAAGCGAATGGCGGCAGTGAGAGGCAACGAGGTTATTGAGCTAAAAAGGCTGGCAATAGGCTCCCTTGAGCTTGACAGTTCTCTCGCTCAGGGCGAGTGCAGGGAGCTGACGCAGGCAGAGGTTAATATGATTGAATCTCGTGATAAGCTTCAACCTTGATAACATCAGCGAGCAGATTTTCTTCGTATTCCATTGTCTGTTTGCTCATGTTTTAACTCTACAAGCTTTTTGGCTCACTGACATTATCGGCTTTGGCTTTATTTGTTAAGTTATTATAGTATTCGACGGCAGTTTTTATATATCTCAGGCAGGAATGTTTAGTAATCGGTCATATTGCATTTTTTTGCTTAACTGATAAGCCTTTAAAAACAAAAATATCCCGAAACGGTTTTTCCCGTTTCGGGATAAAACATTTTATTCAGCCGTTTGTTCAGCTTCGGATTCGTCTTGCGGATCGGCTTTCGCAGTATCTTTCTCGTTGAAAACAAACCTTTCATCTTCAACTGTGCAAATATAAGCTTTACCCGATTTTATTGTACCGTCAAGCATTTTTTCGGAAAGGTTATCCTCAATCTGTGATTGGATAGCCCTCCTTAACGGGCGTGCACCGTAAATCGGGTCAAAGCCAGCTGCGGAAATTTTGTTTATTGCCTCATCCGTGTATTCTATCTCGATACCCATCTGTGATATCCGCTTTGAGAGAGTGTTGAGCATGCGCCGTGCAATTTCCTTGATATCCTCCTTACCAAGCTGCTGGAACACAATTATATCGTCAACCCTGTTAAGGAATTCCGGCCTGAGGGTCCGTTTGACTTCACTCATTACGGATTCCTTTATCTTGCTCTGGCTCATCGTTTCTCCCTCTTCATTTGCGGTGAAGCCAAGAGAGCCTCCCTTTTGCGTAATCTGCTTTGCTCCGATATTTGAGGTCATGATGATTATGCAGTTTTTGAAGTCAACACGCCTGCCGTGAGCATCTGTCAGAATACCGTCCTCAAGAATCTGGAGCAGAATGTTGAAAACATCAGGATGAGCCTTTTCTATTTCATCAAACAGGAGCACGGAATATGGCCTGCGGCGAACCTTTTCGGTCAGCTGCCCACCCTCGTCATAGCCTACATATCCCGGAGGCGAGCCGACAAGGCGTGAAACTGTGTGTTTCTCCATATATTCGGACATA
>ENA-UOYA01003441-UOYA01003441.1-activated-sludge-metagenome-genome-assembly--contig:-NODE-3441-length-14134-cov-6.524895_pt1 | contig 14134 bp, 12 predicted proteins | sample MGYA00238163_ERZ764804 | MGnify/ENA primary metagenome ERZ764804 (study PRJEB28919, sample SAMN05720223) | activated sludge metagenome | isolation source: Anaerobic digester | place: Hong Kong...
GTTCATTGCATGGGCAAAGCCTGTTCCCATCAATCCACAAAATTTCCGCTCACCTCGTCGTGATAATGTGTTTGTGTCGCTTGCCGGTCCGTTCTCGAATTTTGTTGTTGCCCTGTTGTGCGTGCTTGGATACTGCTGCTTTAATTTAATTTTTACGTCAGTTGCGCCAGAAGATGGTAGTTTGACGGCATCACTTCTTATGTTTATGTTGCAAATGTTTTCAGTCGGTATTACGATCAATATCTTCCTTGCCGTATTTAACTTGATTCCGATTCCACCACTCGATGGTTCCCACGTTCTGACGGCGCTACTACCAGAAAAATTAGGACAAAAATTCGAGCAGTTAGGATTTCTTGGAATCTTCGTAGTGCTCTTCGTCATTAATATACCAATTGCACAACAAGTGCTTGTTTCAATTGTTCGCTGGATTAGCGTTCCGTATGTTCTTCTTATGCATCTTTTATCGGTAGCATAACTTTTGAATCGAAAAGCGTGGTGATATGTCATTCATTGAATATAAAGATACTGTGTTATACTGCGAGGATATTTCCCTCAAGGAGCTTGCCGAAGAATATGGTACGCCACTCTATGTGTACAGCAAGCAACAGATACATCATAACTATCGCACAATCAATGCTGCATTTGGAGAAACAGAGCATTGTGTTTGTTACGCTGTCAAAGCAAATAGCAATCCGACGATTTTAAAAATGCTTGCAGAAGAAGGCGCTGGCGCTGATATTGTTTCTGCAGGCGAACTTTACCTTGCACTCAAGTCTGGTTTCGATCCTGAAAAAATAGTTTTTGCAGGCGTCGGAAAACGAGATGATGAAATTGAATATGCCCTCAATAAAAATATACTGATGTTCAACGTCGAGTCTGTGCCAGAGCTTCAGGCAATTTCAAGAATTGCACTTAGACTCAATAAAACAGCACGCATTGCCATCAGAATAAATCCACATATTGATGCACAGAGTCATCCACACATTACAACCGGATTGCATTCTACAAAATTTGGAATTGAAGATACAAAAGCGCTCGAAGTTTACCGTCTCGCAATGAGCCTTCCATCAATCGAAGTGCGTGGAATTCATACACACATCGGTTCTCAAATTACTTCAATCGAACCATTCATAGAAACAGCAAAGAGTCTTGCAACGTTGGTGCAGCAATTACGAGAAACTGGAATTCCAATTCAGCACATTGACTTTGGCGGAGGCTTTGGAGTGCCATACCACAATGTTGTGCTGCACGAAGCTCTGCCTGTTGAGAATTCTGCATCGCCAGTGCCAGCGCCTTCAGAATTCATTGAAGCTATCATGCCAATTTTGCAATCCACAGGCTGCTCGCTTTGGACTGAGCCGGGAAGAGCAATCGTAGCAAATGCAGGACTGCTTCTTACAAAAGTGTTGTATATTAAAGAGAATACGTCAAAAAAATTCGTAATCGTTGATAGCGGAATGACAGAACTCATCCGTCCCGTTCTTTATAATGCTTATCACCAGATTGTGCCAATTGTCATTGAGTCGTACGAACATTTGCAGGTGGACGTCGTTGGTCCAATTTGCGAGAGTGGAGATTTCTTTGCTCGCGATCGTGCTATTTCAAAAATCCATGCTGGTGATTATCTTGCAATTATGACGACAGGCGCTTATGGATTTGTAAACGCATCAAACTACAATGGGCGCTTACGACCAGCTGAAGTGCTTGTCAATGGAGAACGTGTTCGAGTCATTCGCTCACGCCAAACATTCGAAGAACTAATTTAACGAGGTAAAAAGTGAAAACGTATACTGTTGCTGTTGCAGGCGCTACTGGCTTAGTAGGCCGTACAATGACCAAAGTGCTCGAGGAAAGAAATTTCCCAGTTGAAAATTTTATTCCGCTTGCCTCGAGTCGTTCCGTCGGAAAGGAAGTGATCTTCCACGGAAAACCGTATGCCGTGCGGGAACTGAAACCAGAGGAATTCAAGGGCGTCAATATTGCGCTGTTCTCAGCCGGTGCAAATGTAAGTTTAGATGTCGCGCCAATTATTTCCAAACGAGGCACCGTTGTTATTGACAATAGCAGCGCTTTCCGAATGGATGAAAAAGTACCTCTTGTGGTTCCCGAAGTCAACAAAAACGACATCTTCAAACATCATGGAATTATTGCAAATCCCAACTGTTCGACAATTCAAATGGTTGTGGTACTTAAACCACTCCATGATGTATTCCGGATCAAACGAGTTGTTGTCTCGACGTATCAATCTGTTACAGGCGCGGGGCAAAAAGGGGTTGACCAATTAGAAGATGAAATTGCCGGCAGGCCTGTTCGGTTTCAGAAATTTCCCCATCCCATCGCGTACAATGTTATTCCCCACATTGACGTCTTCTTCGATAATGGATATACGAAGGAAGAAGCTAAAATGATGATGGAAACCTCAAAAATTATGGGCGAGAATATTCCAGTATCAGCAACAACCGTACGAGTGCCTGTAATTGGAGGACACAGTGAAGCGGTGAATATCGAATTCGAGAAACCTTGCTCGGTAGAGGAAGTGAAAAAAATTCTGCGCAATGCTCCCGGCGTTGTGGTGCAAGATGACCCGAAGGCAAATCTCTACCCAATGCCAATCAATGCGTACGGCAAGGATGATGTTTTCGTCGGAAGAATCAGGAAGGACTATACTATTCAGAGCGGAGTAAATCTCTGGATTGTCTCCGATAATATTCGTAAAGGAGCGGCAACGAACGCCGTTCAAATTGCCGAAGCGCTGATCGCTGAAAAAGAGTAGTACAACTCCTGGAAATTATTCGTTCTTACGCTGATTGACGGATTAGAAGTAAAAGCATAAAAACCAAAATTACACACCCCCTACCCTCTCTATATAAGAAGGGAATTTATAGGCGGCGGTTTCGGATACGAGCTATCGCTCACCTCAGCCACCGTCAGGCACTCGGTTGCCGAGGCACTCGTGATGCGTATCGAGGTGACAGTCTTTGTAGGTTTCCAATCAACAATGTTGGTTAATGAATTCTTTCCGCATTTTTTATTTGCATAATCTATGTAAAAGAATTTTCTAGATGTATCTCACGTAGTAATAACAACCATCGACCGCAACTAGACAAGGCTGCATCAGTATATTACAAGATATAGCTTTGATTTACTTGTTCGTCGGTTACTCAATACTGCGGAAAGAGTACCTCAAATTTCTGATACATCACATTTATATTAACGTCTCAAGAGTGCAGAACGGCGTATTGATTTATCACTTCCAAACAAAAGTTCTGTTAAACTAATTTTCCTTGTAGCTTTTTTTACATTCATCTTATCAAGCGAGTATGGACGGATTCCGTTTCCGTCTGGGGCTTCAATTCTTCCACATTTACCAAGTACACCAATTTTAAAGTAGCGTTTATAATATTGAACATTCAGGGTGGAAGAAGAATAGGTGCTATCCACTCTCCAGAATTTACGTGTCCCATCAATTTGATTTACCTTAATATCTACCGGTCCAACACCTTTTGCAAAGTAGATATCCATGTTTACATTTACTTCCTCGTATGTAGTGTCGTAGTATGATTGCCATCCTTTATTACCATAAGAATAGTAGGAGTAATGAGGCGTAGTGGCAGAATCTAAATACATAATTCTAATTCTAATGACATTGGAAAACTTTTCTCCTGCAGAATTAGTATACGAAGGTCTAAAATCCATAATCTGGGCAGTCACTTGCTGGTATAATGGAACAAAAGGATTGATAATCCATTTTGCTCCAATAACAATTTCCGAAGGTAAAATAGTACATATCTGATCAGGTTGTTGGAACGCAATAACTGATTGGTTGTAGTTGACTATTGCTACATTCGAATATTCAATCTCCCCATTTTGATGATAGCCATATAAAAAATGGCATGGTAGCCCTGCAACGTTGGTTTGCGGACCTATATATCCCTTTCCAATGAGATCGGCTTCTGCGTGGGACTGTATAATTCTCCCTGTACTATCGTATTCCATAACTTGATATTCACCTTTCCCGTAAATAGTCTGTGCCCCCTTCAATGGAAAGTAATCACTTCCAAAACCAATAAGAACAGAGCCTGCAGGTCCTGTGTTCGAATCTTTATCGCATCCAAAATTGAGCATTAAGCAAAAAACAAGAATGGCGACAGCAAGCGTTACAAATTTTTTCTTTTGCATTGTACTTCCTCCTGTATAAATTATTTAACATCAATTTTTCTCAAATTGAATTTCCCATGTATTTTGTTTCCCATCAATATAGCTTAAGTAGAAATCATCATCGTAAGTGTAGAATACACTGCGGAAATGTTTGTCGCGATTATAGCTATAGAAATCAGCAATTGAATCTTTGTATTCATAAGTACCGCTTATGAATAGTTTATAACCGTTATGGACAAGTACCCGTTGCACTGAAAGCCACATTTGGTCATCAGTTAAGGTTACATCCTTAAATATACCAACATTGAGCGTAAACGAACTATCGGGATTTATCTGACAGTTGATTTGTCCATATCGTGGAACACTGAATTCGATTCGTTCGTGTTCATCATGCGAGTTTGTAACGATAACACTGTGCGCGTTCCAATTGCCAAAGCAGTTTTCTATAGTATATTTTCGTTCGAGCTTTTCTTTTTGGCTACACCCAAACACCATGAAAGACACACCTACAAATAGAAAAATTATTGGAAGTCTTGAATTTGTCTCAGCAACTATGGAATACATTTCCTCGCCCACCATTTTCTGCTATCTTACTCAGAATAATTTACATTTTCAAGATAAATCCCAACAATAGAAAAATTCAATTTCTAAAACTTCCTTATACCATTCAATGATAGAATCACCAAAGTCTGATGGATAAAATCAGAACAATTCTTTTCATAGCTTCCCTTATGCGAGTATCAGCGTAATCTGCGTGGAAATTTTTTGGTTTCCCAAATAAAGCAGCATTATAAGCTTTTGACTACTTTTACAACTCGCCAGAGAAGTACAACATCACGCTTTCGCACAACCATTGGCTCATAGGCTGGATTCAATGGAATGAGATGGATAAAATCTTCTTCAAATTTCACCTTCTTTACCGTATCTTCTTCATTGACACGGACAACACAAATATCTCCGCTTCGCACATCCTGATTTGGACTCACGATAATGATATCGCCATTCTCGATCCTTGGCGACATACTATCGCCCTTTACCTCGAGCGCAAAAGCTCTCGAATCATGGACATCATCAACGGTGATGGTTCGTTCACTCGAATCGGGATGAAATATTTGAGTGAGCGCTCCAGCCGGCACCGAAGATAAAATTGGAAGCGAAACAAGATTATACCGACTTGTATCGAGCGAAGGGGAACTTGTAGATTCTTTTGCAAACATCTCGCCTTCTCCAGTCAGCAACCAATGCGCTGACACTCCGGTTACCTTCACTATGCGCATTAAGTAATTACTATCAGGGACTTGCTCGCCTTTTTCCCAGCGCTGCAGCGTTCGAGTGGCAATATCTATTTTCGCAGCAAGCGTTGCCTGATCAAGATTCTTCGCGCATCGCGCTTGCTTAATTCTCTGAGCTATCGAAGATTTCATTGCAACCTCATCAAAACGACATAATTGTCATACCCTAATATGACATTTTATTCCATAAAATCAATAATTTTTATTATGAGCGATGGCAGATGTAAAAATCCAAGCGTACCCACTCTTGACAAGACGACAAAAATGTCGTATGATTCTGAAGAAAAAAATAAATGAGACAACAAATGATAACAGGCACAAGTACAAATAAGAACATTCAGAAGCTTCCTTCTGTCCAGCTTCCACTTGAGGCTTTGAAGGAAGAAATCTTCCAACAATTTACAAAGCAAAGCGGTACAACATTTTTACTCTATGGCAATGATTCTGTGTTTGGTTACGCTCACAGAATTGCCGCAGAAGCAATTGCACGCGGTCGCACTCTTGCAGTTGTCGATGCGAGCAACCATTTCGATGTTCATTCTCTTGCACGTTATGCACGTTTGCGAAAAATCGATCCTGAGGAATTTCTCAATCATATATTTATCTCGCGTGGATTTACCTGTTATCAGGTCGAGCAGACTATCACTGTAAAGCTCCCGGAACTTCAGAGGAAACTGCCAACACAGCTTGTTCTAATTCTGGGCTTGCTCGATACATTCTATGATGAAAATGTCAACATTCAGGAAGCAAAGTCAATTGTACAAAAAGTGATTTCGTCTCTCGACAAACTCAAAGGCGCTGGCATCTCATTCCTTGTTGTGTGTCAGGAAAGGAATATTTTCCCGCCGGTACGGAACCAGATCTTTGCAATGGTACGACAATCAATGGATTACGTTGCAAAGCTTCAAGGAACGGAAACAGAAAAAGCGCGATGTATTCCTGAGTCGAGACATACAAATCACAATATTTATAAAATTCATGGATAGGCGATTCTATGGGACGAACAGTGCCAACATTTACCAATATTCTTGCATCGGAATTAGAAAGCTGGTCAAAGTTTCGCCGTGGATTGCGGAAGGAAGATCAGGAAATTTTCGACGACATCTTCCGTGCAGCGAAACTCCACTTAGCGGAAAACTTCTATGCAATGCGTGCAGTTCCATTTGAAAGCATTGTCATGTCTATTATTCTTGAGCAGCAAAAGAAGATCAGAAAATTAGAGAACGAACTCCACGCGCAACAGCGTATTACCGAAGATGCTCCCGACTCCAAAGACAGCGATTCCAAATTGCAGGAAAAAACTTACAGGACGGTTACAGTAGAACAATGACCGAACGTACAACTTGCGCACCTCTTCTCTCCGGATGGTTATTCGATGCTTATCCATCCGAGAACGGTATGACGCTCTGGTTTATTACCAAAGATGGCGAACGGCGTAAAACATACTTCCAATTTGCACCATCGTTCTTCCTCGACATGAATCTTGCCGATAGAAATCGTGTAGCTATGGCTGCAGAGCGTTGTGGAACACCGGTTCATGTTCATTCAACAACACGAGAAGAACTTTTCTCTGGCAAATCGCTCGATGTATTTCAGATTACGGTAAAGAATCCTCTTAACTTTCAAAAAGCGACACAGTTATTTGAAAAATTTTTCCCTTACACTGCATTCTACAATTCTAATTTGCCTGTAGAACAGCAATTCTTCTACGAAACAAATCTCTTTCCACTTGCTTTCGGTGATTACGAGATCAATGCATCGAACGAACTCACAGCCTTTACCGTGCACGACAGTCGTGAAGCATGTGAATATAAAGTGCCACCGCTTTCAATTATGGAATTACGATTAGCGCCGGATTCAGCATGGATTGCACCGAAGTACCAGCGTTCTTTCCAATTAGATATCGTCTGCGATGAGCGCACCGCGACAATAGAATGCAGTGAGCCGGAAGAATTCCTCGAAGTGCTCAACAGTCATCTTCTCCGTTGTAATCCCGATATTCTCCTTACCGAGTACGGCGACTCTCTTCTTTTACCAAAGCTTGTACATCTCTCGAAACAAACAGGAATACCGTTGTTGCTCAATCGAGATACGAAAGCTTCCTACATAAGGAAAAGAGGTTCGAGTTTTTTTCAGTACGGAAAAATTGTACACACCGATGGTTCATTTCTTCTTGCAGGACGGTGGCACATCGATAGAACAAATTCCTTTACCTTTGCAGAGGCGGGATTCGATGGACTCTTTGAAATGACGCGTCTTACTCAAATGTGCGGACAGCAACAGGCACGCGCAAGTATTGGCACATCAATGTCGTCGCTTGAGTACTCGTGGGCATACCGACACAACGTTCTCATACCATCGAAGAAACGCGAAGCGGAAGATTTTAAACCCGCTACCACATTGCTGCTGGCAGATCGAGGCGGACTCATCTTCACTCCGCCGGTCGGTTACTACGAGGATGTTGCAGAATTGGATTTTGTGTCAATGTATCCTACAATTATGGTAAAGAATAATATTTCGCCGGAAACCATCAATTGCCAATGTTGCGCATCGACGAAGCCTGAGAATGTAGTGCCAGAACTTGGTTACAGAATATGCTCACGGCGGAGAGGATTGGTGGCTTCTACATTAGAACCTGTACTTGCAAAACGAGCGTACTATAAACAGAAACGAAAAATTTATAAAGGGAACAATGATGCGCTCTATCAGAAATACAACAATTTACAGAATGCGCTAAAGTGGATGCTGGTTAGTTGTTTTGGATATCTTGGGTACAGAAACGCGCGGTTCGGAAAGATCGAAGCTCATGAATCGGTCAATGCATTTTCCCGTGAATCGCTCCTGACGGCAAAGGAAATTGCCGAAGAAGCCGGATACACTGTACTTCACGGAATCGTCGATTGTTTGTGGCTCAAGAAACCAGGCGCAACTCAACAAGACTATGAAGAGCTCGCTGCCGAAATATCTCGTCGCGTCGGTATTGATATTTCATTGGAAGGAATATACAACTGGATTCTTTTCCCCGCATCGAAAACCGACGCTTCAATAACAACGGCAAATCACTACGTTGGATGGTATAAGCACGGCGAATTGAAAATGCGTGGAATCGAAGCGCGCCGCCACGATGTACCAACCATTGTGCGAACGACGCAAATGGCGCTGCTGAAAATGATGGCGCAAGCAAAAAATATCGATGAACTTACTGCGCTTGTACCGGAATTAATAAATGTTGGACGTTGCACAATCGAATCAATCCTCAGTGGAAACGTTCACCCGATGGAACTTATCATTAAACGGCACATTTCACAGGAACCGGAAGAATATAGAAGTCGCACGGTCAATGCAATCGTCTCAGCATCAATAGAGCAGATGGGAATTCATCTTTCAGCTGGCGAGCGCATCGAATACATTCTCATTGATCATACCGGAAAAAAATATCCGGACAAGGCAAAACCTCTCGCCCTCTACGCTTTCGAAGATGGATACGATAGAGAGAAGTATGCTGAACTTGTAGTAGAGGCAATGGCAACGCTTCTCCATCCATTTGGATACGATAAGAAAAAATTGAAAGAACTTTTTGGATTGCAAACTTCAACCGCTAAGCAAATTTTCTATCCTCCAAAGGAACAACAGCTCTCATTTTTCTATGGATGAAAATTACAAATGAATGATTCCACATCAATATTGGGTCGCATAATGCCGGTTTTGTTGGGCAAAAATGGATTTTCGATTTTTTGGCACGTATATTCTCTACAGCATTAGGCGTGTGCAAACAATTTTGTCAAACGTGTGTAAGGAGAAAACTCTATGAACAAATTGAAATGGCTTTTCCCTGCCTTCATTTTCCTTGTAACAATTGCGAGTGCGCAAAATTCGCTCATTATTCAGGAAAATGATTTAGGATTCTGTAACTATAATGGTACCATTGAAACCTCCTCCTCTTCAATTTCAGGATGGACAGGACCAGGATATGTCGATGTTAATAACGGTATTGGCGTTGCTATGAGCTGGGAAATTTTTGTTCAGACCGAAGGAGATTACTTTGTAACGTGGCGTTATGCTTTCGGTGGAACAGCAACCAATCTTCGCGATGGAAAACTTTACATTGATGGAAATGTTGTAATCGATACAGTGCTTTTCCCATACACAACTACATGGTCGAACTGGAGAGAGATTGATTCACTACAGGTACACCTCACAGCCGGCGATCATAAAATACGGCTGGAATCAATTTGCACAGGCGGACTTGCAAACATCGATTACTTTAGAATTATTGGAGATGGAGTTACTGGTTATGAATGTTCTCCACAGTACACACTTACCGTTGCCTCAAACGACTCAACTCGCGGAACAGTGTCGTACTCTCCTATACAACAGCTTTACGATAAAGGTACGATTGTAACGCTCCATGCTCACGCAGCGCAAGGATACTTTTTTGAAAGCTGGACAGGCGAGGAACCAAGTGCGGATAGTATTTTCCAATTTGCAATAAAAAGCGATGTCCATGCTATTGCACGGTTTCTTCCTAATTTTATAAAAGAGAATATCGATACCACAATTATTGGTTATGCTTCAGTTCAGGATGATAACGGCACTCCTTACCTTGTAACAGGAGGCGCAGAAGGCGAAACGGTAACTGCGACGACACTTGAAGAGCTTCAAACATATCTTGGAAGCTCAACTCCATACGTTGTAAAATTTTCTGGTTCCCTTGCCGAACATTCGGTCATCTCAGTAAAATCAAACAAAACTCTTCTCGGAGTCGGAGACACTGCACATTTACGAGGAATTGCGCTCTCGATCAATCAAGCGCGTAATGTAATTATTCGGAACGTTACTGTATCCCATGTTCAGGACACACTTGACACAAATGATGCTATTGAAATCAATGGTTCATCGAAAAATATCGTCATCGATCACTGTGAACTTTATTCGGATCGCGACCATGATAAAGATTACTATGATGGACTCCTCGACATCAAAAATCAATCGACATTCCTTACTGTATCGAACTGCTCTTTCCACGATCACTATAAGGCGGTACTGATAAGTTCCGGCGATACACAATATGCAGACAGCGTTATTCGGATTACGTTCCATCATAACTACTTCTTCAATTGCGGATCGCGTCTTCCTTTAATTCGCTTTGGGAAAGCTCACATCTTTAATAATTACTATAAAGATTGCAGCGATGCGATTAACACTCGCATGGGCGCATGCGTGCGGGTCGAGAATAATTATTTCGATAACGTTGAGAAAGCTCTCTTCAGCGAATTTAGCGCTTATGTTGGGAACGTTCATCTTATCGAAGGGAATTATTTTGGAAGCGGCAGTTACATTACAGAACCAACCTGCGTACTGGATGTTCCATATTCGTATCAGAAATTCCTTGATCCAGTGGAGACTCTGCCATCAAAAATTCCTGGGTTAGTGCGAACCGATGTCGAAGCAACTTCGGAGTTGCAGCCGCTGCAATTTTCAGTAGAGCAAAATTTCCCGAATCCATTCAATCCATCGACAATGATTCGATATCAAATTCCTGTAAAGACGCATGTTGAAATTGCTGTCTATAATATTATTGGAGAGCGTGTAGCCACGCTTGTTGATGGAATTGAAGAGCCTGGCGCGCACAGTGTTATATTAAATGGCGAGCATTTCGCGAGCGGAGTGTACTTCATTAGCGTACGAGCAGGCGCCTATAGTGCAACAAAGAAGGCGGTTTTAGTGAAGTAATATTTCCATCCATTTGGAACGAGTACCCCGAACTGAATCAAGTTTCGGGGTATTTTTTTATCGAAGAGAAGATTTAGCCGCTTTGAGCGTGTTCTTCATCAGCATTGCAACCGTCATCAATCCAACGCCGCCGGGGACTGGAGTAATTGCCTTTGCTTTCTGAGCAGCGGATTCAAAGTGAACATCGCCGACAATTTTGTATCCTTTTGAAGAAAGAGAATCTGCAACGCGATTGATGCCAACATCGATCACTACAGCGCCTTCCTTAATCATCGAACCGTGGATGATTTCCGGCTTTCCCATTGCAGCAATAAGAATATCCGCCTGTTGGGTGTACACAGAAATATCCTGAGCAGCGGTATGAGCAATGGTTACAATAGCATTAGCGCCGCGTTGTTTTTGCATCAACATCATAGCGATAGGTTTTCCAACAATGTTGCTTCTGCCCACAACGACAACATGCTTTCCCCCTGGATCGTTGCCGCTCCGAATCAGGAGTTCCTGAATACCAGCGGGAGTGCATGGTTTCAAAGTATCTTCGCCAAGCAATAATTTCCCTAATGTTGTTGGATGAAATCCATCAACATCTTTCTCTGGATTGATAGCGGCAATTATCCGCTGTTCGTTAATATGTTTTGGAAGCGGAAGTTGAACAAGAATGCCATGGATTTTCGCATCGTTATTGTAATTGTGAAGGAGGGTAAGAAGTTCCTCTTCTGTAATCGAAGACGGACGTCTCTCTGTAACTGAATAAAATCCCATCTCCTTGCTCACTTTTTCTTTGGAACGAACGTACGATTGCGAAGCAGGATCGTCTCCAACAAGAATGACGGCTAAGCCAGGAGTTATTCCATAGCGAGCTTTAAGTTCCTCAGTTTCTTTTTTGACTTCTTGTTTGATTTGTTCAGAATAAAATTTCCCGTCGATTATTTCTGCCATAGAAGCGCCTTCTCATAAAAGTTTGTGTCAATCTAGAACGCCGGAAAAACTACTTGCTCAACTTTTACCGCTTTCCCGGTTTCACTATCAACTTGAAGATACAATGCGCAGAGCCGCACATCATGTTCGGCAAGTTCAAACTTAAACGGAGTTTGAAATTGGAATCGCTTGATTGCAATTTCTTTCTTCATTCCAATGACAGAATCGAACGGTCCTGTCATTCCTACATCTGTAATGTAAGCTGTGCCTTGCGGAAGAATTCTTGCATCCGCTGTTGGAATGTGCGTATGCGTGCCAATGACGGCGCTGCACTTTCCATCGAGGTGCCATGCAAGAGCCATCTTCTCGGCTGTTGCTTCCGCGTGAATATCAATGAGAATTACTTTTGTTTCGTTAGCAATTTTGCTGATTGCCCACTCAGCAGCCTTGAATGGATCGTCGATTGGTTGCATAAACGTACGACCTTGAAGAGAGATGACGCCGATCCTTCCTTTCTCTTTCAAATCATATACTACAAAACCATTTCCCGGATTCTCTTTTGGATAATTCAAAGGCCTGAGAATGTTTCGTTCTTTTGCAAGCAACGATTTTGCCGACCAGCGATCCCACAGATGATTTCCGGTGGTAATAACGTGAATGCCAAGTTCAAAGAGCTGTTTTGCATCTTTCTCTTCGATCCCTTTTCCATCGGTTGCATTTTCTCCGTTGACCACACAAAAATCAATGCTATATTTTTGTTGATATTGTTTCAGCAGGTTGGTAACAAGCGTTATTCCTGGTTTTCCGTTGATATCGCCAATAAAAAATATATTCAGTAGTTGTGCCACGCAGTTCCTTTTCTTCTTTCATAAAAAATGTAAAGAAAATATAAGAGAATTTGTTTCGCATTTCCAGCAAAGCTGAAAAAGAAACAATGAGAATTAAATACGTCGCCTACGCTCCATTGAGCGCCCACTCATAGATGCTCTTTGTTTTTTCAGCGATGTGTTGCCAGGTAAAATGCGCAAGGAAATAATCTTTCAATCTTTTCGAAGCTGGCTTTGCAAGCGCCGCTCGTATACCTCGCTCAATGTCGTTCACTGATGTTGGTTCGACGTATTCTACTTCGTTCTGAAAATAATCTTTCGTTCCGCCATAAGGTGTAATCACAATGGATGCGCCAGCGAGCGCCGCTTCCATTGCTGCAATTCCCGGCGTTTCGTAGAGAGATGGAAGCGCAAACACTTTTGCAGCTCTATATGCCGATGCAAGAAGCATCGAATCATGCGGAAGCTCGTCAATAATCAGTAAACGAGGATTCCTTTTTGCAAGTTCAAGACATTTTTTTCCGGTAGGCGTATCTTCGACTGTACCGATGAGCACCGCCGGATGATCGATCCGTTCCAATGCTTTAAGAAGATTGTAGACATTCTTTCGTTCTGCGCCGATTTGCCCGACGTAGAGAATATAATTTTCCAATCCATACTGTCGAATAAAAAGTTCTGGCGGCGCTTTCGAGAAACGATCTTCGACGCCATTCGGAACAATTCGTACACTATCGGATGGTACATTCATTCCATGGATTAAAAGCTGCGCTTCAGCTTGAGTGTTTGGAAGGATTCCGCGAGCCCAACTGCAGAGCTCAGCCATAATTCCATAATCTGTCCATACTCCGCGCACAAAATGATTGAGAGTTCTATCAAGAGTTACAACGGAATGGATGGTTCGCGCAGAATGCCGCGAGTAAAAAATTGGCGAAACAACAAATGGTACGTGATTCACCCTCAACGCTCGAGCAAAGTGGTACGTCGCCATATTTGCAGTAAAAATGTGAACGAGATCATACGAGTGAATATCAATATCTTTCCACATTTCGAACAACGAAACAGTAACGTCGAGCTGTTCAAGCGCAGCTTTTGTCTGGAGCATTTGTGTACGCACTCCGCCTTGATGAAGCGACACAGCGGGATGCGTTGCAAATAGCGCCTTCATCGTTTCCATCCCTCTCTAAAAAATTTGACAATCGCATCGGT
>ENA-UOYA01003446-UOYA01003446.1-activated-sludge-metagenome-genome-assembly--contig:-NODE-3446-length-14104-cov-4.716421_pt1 | contig 14104 bp, 15 predicted proteins | sample MGYA00238163_ERZ764804 | MGnify/ENA primary metagenome ERZ764804 (study PRJEB28919, sample SAMN05720223) | activated sludge metagenome | isolation source: Anaerobic digester | place: Hong Kong...
GCTTGAAGAGATCCGCGGGCGGTCAGGCATTTGTCAAGGGAAAAAGCGTTTTGGACCATACTCCCCGTGAAGTGCGTCAGCAGGGTGTTGCCCATATTCCCGAAGACCGTTTGACCAATGGCGTGGCGTTGAAAGAATCCATCGAAGAAAACCTGATCGTTGACCGTTATTTCAGTGCCCCCTATAAAAAAGGGATGATGCTGGATTACCGTTTGATTGAGAACAAAGGCAAAGAATTGATCAAGCAATTCGGTATACTGACACCGAATGGAAAACTACCGGTGGAATCGCTTTCCGGCGGTAATATGCAAAAAGTGATTGTTGCCCGCGAGTTTTCCTCCAATCCCTTTGTATTGATCGCTTCCCAGCCTACCCGCGGTATCGACGTAGGCGCAACGGAGTTCATTCGAGAAGAATTGGTGCGCTTGCGCACAGCGGGCTGCGCGGTTCTGCTGGTATCCGCAGACTTGAGCGAAGTTATGAGCCTGTCGGATCGCATTGTTACCTTGTACGAAGGCAAAATCACCGGTGTATTTCCCGATGCTGCCAAAGTTGGCGAAGATGAACTGGGTCTCTACATGTTGGGCATCAAGCATCAAACTAACGAAGAGATGGAGAAATTCCTATGAAATCTTTCTTTGAATCCAAAGGTTTCCGCGAATTATTGCGCATTGTGTTGGCTGTTACTATCGGCCTGGCATTGGGATTCATCATCACGTTGTTCGTATCCAAAGATCCTGTAGGTGCGTATAAATCATTCCTGTTGGGCCCAATTTCGCGCTTGAACCGCATCGGCGACTGGTTGGAAGAATCCCTGACACTGATCTTGTTGGGTTTGGTGATTTGCATCGTCTTCGGCGCCAGCCAATGGTATATCGGCGTGGAAGGCCAGATGGTGCTGGGTGCGATGGCTGCCGGTTGCGTGGCGTTGTACGTCCCCATACCGCCTTTGCCGCGCATTTTGCTGGCTTTTCTGGCAGCCATGATCGTCGGCGCTCTTTGGGGGCTGATCCCTGCATTATTGAAAGCATACTATAACGCCAACGAACTGGTGACGTCATTGATGATGAACACAGTTGCTTTAAAGATTTTTGAATACATCTTGAAAGCCTTCATTATGACGCCGAAATCCCGTTCCATCAGCTCTGAATTGATTGAAAAACCTTTCCGCTTACCGACTTTCATTCCAAACCTGCCATTTTTGCAGGGTATTCGTGAGATATGGATGAAGCAGACCAGCGTAACCATTATGGTTTACATCGTGATTGCCGCAGTGATCATCGTTTATTACCTGCTTTATAAAACGCCTTTCGGTTATGAACTGCGCACGGTGGGTTTGAATACCAAGTTTGCTCATTACGGCGGCATCAATGTAAAACGCACCATTATTATGTCCATCCTGGTCAGCGGTCTGGTTGCCGGTTTAGCTGGCGCCCATCTGACCCTGGCGATCCACAACAAGATCATTTCCAACATGACTTCCGGCCTGGGTTTTGAAGGCATTAATATTGCCATTTTGGCGGGCAATAACCCGTTGGGCGTTCCGATTGCCGGGCTATTGTACGGTTACTTGCGCGCCGGTTCAGATGTGATGGAACGCAGTTCGGATGTATCCAGAGAATTGGTATTTGTCATTCAAGCAATGGTTTTGCTGTTAGTCACCGCTGAAAGATTGCTCCCGACCATTCAAAAACGCGTTGCGGATATCAAAGAGAATAGCGAGAATGGTACCAACGGCAAACCCGACGTAAAGAATGTGAAGGAAGGAGACAGCCATGTCGCTTGAAACTGTCATTCGTAGTATCTTCAGCACGCTATTCCTGGCGAGCGTGATTCGCATCAGCACGCCGATCATTTTCCCGGCCATGGGCGGCCTAATCGCGGTTGTCACCGGCGTTCCCAACATGGCGCTGGAAGGCATCATGAACGTGGGCGCATTTGTTGGTGTCATGGTTTCAGCGTACACCGGAAACGTCTGGTTGGCTATTCTGGCAGGCATTGTCGCCGGCGTCTTGATGGCGCTGCTCTTGGGTTTGTTCCACATCTATTTCAAGACCAACCTGTTTATCGGTGGTTTGGCTGTGAACTTGATGGCATCCGGTGGTACGGTATTCCTGCTGTACATCATGACGGGCGATAAGGGCAACTCAGCCAGCGTGAAAAGCCTTTCGGTTCCCAACTGGGAAATTCCATTTATCAAGGATATTCCCTTCCTGGGAGACGTTATCAGCGGGCACCCGGTATTCACGTACCTGGCATTCTTGTCCGTTATCCTGGTCTATATCTTCCTCTACCGCACGCGTTTCGGCACCCACTTGCGGGCTGTCGGCGAGAATCCTGAAGCAGCAACTACCCTGGGTATTGATGTGAAAAAATCACGCATGATCGCGCTTGCGATCAGCGGCGTGTTCGCTGCATTGGGCGGTATGAACCTGTCCATGGCTTACCTGCAATTCTTCCAAAAGGAAATGGCGGCAGGTAGAGGTTGGATCGGCATTGCTGCCGTCCACCTGGGAGCAAGGAAGCCCCTGGGTGTACTGTTCGCGTCCATACTATTTGGTTTTGCGGATGCGATTTCCAACCAACTGGGTTCATTGAATATCCCATCCCAATTGGTGCAGACCATTCCATACATCACAACCGTGGTTGCTTTGGCGGTCTTTGCCATCCAGCAGCGTCAGGCAGCACTTGAGCGAATGAAACGGTATCAGAAAGAGCATTTGGAAGCCATTTCCGCAAACGCTTCCAAAGCCGAATAACAAAACGGGAAGGTAATCATATGGCAAAGAAGCTCATCCGGAATTGCGACATGCTCAGTTTTGCCAGCGGCAAGGCTGAGGTAGTCCCGGGTCAGGACATTTTGATTGATGATTGCCGAATCCAGACAGTTCTAAAAACCGGAACGCTTGCACCTGAAGCGGAAACCGAGATCATTCCAGCGGACGGCCTCCTGGCCGTCCCTGGTTTCATTAACACCCATGCGCATGTACCGATGGTGTTGATTCGCAATCTGGCGGAAGACGTTACCCCCACCGAATGGTTCAACGATTACATCTGGCCGATGGAATCCAACCTGACCGAGGAGGACGTTTATTGGGGGGCGCAGCTCGGGATCGCAGAGATGATTGAGAATGGCGTTACCTGCGTGGCCGACCATTACTTCTACGTGGACAGGATTGCCGAGGTCGTGGAACAGAGCGGCATTCGCGCCAACCTGACCTGGGCGGTTTTCGGACATGAAGGCGAAGCAAAGGTCGATGAGACGATCGATTTCATTAATCGCTGGCAAGGCAAAGCGGAGGGGCGCATCACCACCTATCTGGGACCACACGCGCCTTATACCACCAGCCCTGAATTCCTGAAGATGTGCGCCGAAAAAGCTAAGAAGATCAATACCGGCATCCACATTCACGTATCAGAAACAGCCCCCCAGGTTGAATTGAGCCTGAAGCAGTACGGCATCACGCCGGTTAAGCAACTGCAGGAAACCGGAATCTTCGAAGTTCCAACCATTCTGGGGCATTGTCTTTATCCGCGCGAAGGTGATTTCGAGATCCTCGCGGCGGCAAACACCGGCATAGCCCAGGCACCCAAGACTTATATGAAGCACGGCATGGGCATGGCGCCAATTGAAAAATATCTGGAATACGGCATCCCGATCGGCATGGCAACCGATGGACCTGCCAGCAACAATACGCTGGATATTATGGAACAAATGCGGCTGATGGCATTATTCACCAAACTGATGACTTCCGATCCAACCCGCATGAAAATGGAACAGGTTTTGGATATCGCTTTCCGTTCCAGCGCCAGGGTAATGCACCTGGAGGGCCAGATTGGCGAGATCAAAGCCGGCTGCCTGGCGGATATCGCATTGTTGCGGCAGGACGGTTTATATGCTTCGCCCAAGGCAAACCCAATGGCGGCGTTGATCTATTGCATGCGCGCTTCAGACGTAGACACGGTGCTCTGCAACGGCAAGGTACTGATGCAGGGGCGCAAGCTATTAACGATGGATAAAGAAACAATCCGTAAAGAAGTACAAAGCCGTCTGAAGCGCATGAGCCAGCGTGTACCCGGCACGGCCATTGCTTTCTACCCTACCTAAACAATATCGTTTATCAAGGAAAAATATGAGACAAAAAGTAATTATGGATGTCGATACCGGCTGCGACGATGCAGTTGCCATGCTGCTGGCCGGCTATCACCCCAACATGGAACTGGTCGCAGTGCTGCCGGTGCACGGCAACGCTCCCTTAACCCAAACGCTCGATAATACCTTGCGGTTGCTTTGCGCGGGCAAGCTGGAACACGTGCCGGTTTATACCGGCGCCAGTTATCCGCTGATTGGGCCCATTTTGGCAGGCGATGGCGACCAGGTCATCAAACTGCCTTTCCCGGAAGCGACCATCCAACCGCAGGCCAAACATGCGGTGAATTTTCTGATCGATTACTATATGAGCGGGGAAGGCAAGGATACCATTTACATGCCCATCGGGCCGCTGACCAACCTGGGTTTGGCGCTGCGCATCGAACCCCGCCTGAAAGATAAAATTCCGCAAATCGTGACCATGGGCGGCGCGTACGCCACTTCGTTCGCTGAATTCAACATCAAAGCCGATCCCGAAGCTGCGTTTATCGTATACAGCGCGGGCATTCCAATAAAAATGATCGGCCTGGAGGTTACAGACGTAGCCAAGGTGATGCAAAAAGATGTGGACAGCATCCGCAAGATCCAGACGCCCTGGGCGATCGCCGCGGCGGATGTGATGGATATTGTGGTGGACATTCACACCAAGCATTTCGGACATGAAGGCGGCATCATCTTCGATGCCTGCGCGGTGGCGGCCGTAATCGAACCATCGGTGGTGAAAACTGAGCGGATGCACATCGACATCGAACTGACCGGAACACACACGCGCGGCTGCACTGCCGTGGCTTCCCGATTCCACGGGAGCGGCGAAAAGAACGCCAACGTGGACGTCGGCGTCAGCATCGACCGCGAGCGTTTCATCGAGATCATGCACGAAAGCCTGCGATAAAATGGAAGGACCAAATGGCTGAGATCACCTATTTTGACTCGACTGGAGAATCCAACACCTCTGTTGCGTTGAAAATTGCCCTGGGACGGTATCATCAAGGCGGGATTGACGCAGTCATTCTGGCCTCAACCTTTGGCAAAAGTGCACTGCAAGCCGCGCAGGTTTTCGCGGGCAGCGGAGCGAAGCTGCTGGTGGTGGGTGAAGTCCTGGATGGGAAACAGAGCCCTCCTGAGGAAATCCGCAAAAGTCTGGAGTCGCAAGGTCATCGCGTGGTTTGGGGCACAACCTTCCATGACATGGCTGCATTTACTCATGATCAAACTGCCTCGGTTGTCGCGGAATGCTACCGCCGGTTGAGCGAGGGTTTTAAGGTAGTATGCGAAATGGTCTTGATCGCGACCGGGCAAGGTTACCTTCAACCCGGACAACAGGTCCTGGCGATCGCAGGAACGCATCGCGGTTCCGACACAGTCGTGGTGGCGACCGCCGCATCTTTCTCGAATTTCAAAGATTTCGAGATCAATGAAATCCTGTGCAAACCTTATCGACGAAGCAAGAATTAGCTTTGGACGGTTTTGAATAAAAATTGAACAGAGCTGATGAAGATCTGTTCAATTTTTTATCCTTATAGGAATCACATGCAAAAAGAAATTATCACAACAGATACCAACAAAAAAGAAAAAACCAACCCGGAGGTGGTGCTGCGGACGGTTTACCACACGCTGGCGCATTTCTCCAACGATGTGTTCCTGGCGTTCTTTGCGCCGACCCTGCCGGTGTTGATCACCCAAATGCACTTGCTGAAAGTGCAGGCTGGCATTCTGAACCTCGGGCTGGAATTGACCGCCTTGAGCATGCCGCTGGTGGGGCGGCTGGCAGACAAGAAAGACATCCGCAAATTCATGGTGCTGACCCCGGCCATCACCGCGCTGTGCATGAGCTCCCTGACGCTCATCCCCAACTTCTACCTGCTGTTCCTGGTGCTGATGATCGGCGGCTTGAGTATTTACTTCTACCACGCTATCGGACCCGCAGATATTGGGCAGGTGAGCGATAAAGCGCTGGGCGGCATGATGGCGATCTGGAACATTGCCGGACAGGTAGGCTTCATGATCGGACCAATGGTGATCACGGCCATCCTGGCGAATTCGCACGCATCCTGGATCCCTTCTCTGTTCCTGGCGGGGATCGCACTCTCAGTTCTGCTGTACATTTTGTGGGGCCGAATGCCGAAAACGGCGGCGCCTGCCGAACATGCAGCCGGCACGCAGCGCAAGCTGGATAGCGCGGCGAGAGCATTCATCGTACGGCAATTCATTCCCATCGTGGGGATCAATATTGCCAGTTCACTGCTGCGCTCCAGCGCTTATGCCTACTTGCCGGTTTACATCGTCGAAAAAGGGGGCAGCTTATGGATGTCAGGCATGGCGGTTTCGTTATATTTCGGAGCCGGTATCCTGGGCAATTATGTCGGCGGGATCCTCTATGACCGTATTGGATCAAAAGCGGTGACCGCCATTTCTCTGCTGGGGTTTTCCCTATCATTCGCGGTGACGATAATTGCCAGCGGGATCGTCCAATTGCTGCTGATCACCGTGGTGGGCACTTTCGCATTCATGTTGATGCCAACCATGATGGCCATGCTGCAGAAGAACAATCCTCAGGACCGCTCTCTGACCAATGGGCTGTTCCTGGGTTTCAATTACGCCATCACCGCCCTGGGCAGCGTGGCCACCGGCTTCCTGCTGGATCGCATGCCCACCCTGACCGTGTTCATGATTGCGGCGGGGGTGGCCCTGGTGTCATTGATATTTGTACCGATGCTGGTAGATGAAAGCGGAGCCAGGGCAACCGCACCTTCAGCTAATTAGGGTTGTATATCACACCAAGATGCGAGAGCGCAGGCTATCTGCGCTCTCTTTTTTTACTTATTCGTTCCATGAAGTCCCTGACAAAACTTGACATCTTGACAAAACGAATATCTTGCTTAAAATAAGGCATACCTAAAAATAAATAGTAAGAAATAATAGGAATACCTAAATGGTTGATTCGCCCGCAAAACCAATTTCCGATAGCGTCCAAATGTACCTGGTCAAGATCAAACGCCTGCAGGAGCAGATCCGGCCGGTTCCGCTGTCATTCCTGGCGGACTCGCTGTGCATCTCGCCGGTATCGGTCAACGAGATGTGCCGCAAGATGCAGGAGCAGAACCTGATCGAATACCAGCCTTATAAAGGCGCCAGCCTAACCGAGGAAGGCGAACGCGCGGCAGCGCAGGTGCTGCGGCACCACCGCCTGTGGGAAGTGTTCCTGGTCGAGAAGCTGCAATTCAGCGCGGCGGAAGCGCACGAGATCGCAGACGAGCTGGAACACGCAACCTCAAAGGAACTGGCGGAGCGCCTGGACCTCTTCCTGGGGAATCCGACCGTAAGCCCGGACGGCAAACTGATTCCACCCGGCGACGGGATACTCACACCCACCGCCACCTGCGCCCTGGGGGCGCTGGCGGCAGGCGAGAGCGGGTATTGCATGATGGACGAGATGGACGGGACCATCCTGGAATACCTGAGTCAGGCTGGTATCCGCAAGGGCGGGGCGGTGCAGGTGCTCAGTAAAACCGAAGACGCGATGCTGCTGCTGAATGAAGAGCAAAAACCAATCAGCCTCAGCCGGCAGTTATGCGAAACGATTAAGGCGGTCAGGAAGGCCGGCCCCGGCAGCCCCCGATCTTCCGGACGCAACAGCGGGCAGGAAATCGACCCAAATGAAAAGGAGAAAGACAACATGCAAGACGCAGCAATCAACACCGTGAGCCAAACCTCGCTGGACAAAATGAAAATCGGGCAGTCAGGCACCGTGGTCAGCGTGGGGGGGAAAGGACCGATCAAACAGCGCATGATGGATATGGGACTGGTGCCCGGCAGCGCGGTAAAAGTCGTGCGGGTTGCCCCGCTGGGGGACCCGATCGAATTGAATTTAAAGGGCTATAACCTTTCGGTAAGGCTGAACGAAGCCAAAGCCGTGCAAGTGGAGATCCGCAAGGAGCTGGAATGATGCCGCTCAGCATGGCCGCCTCCGGCGAAACGATGGTGGTAACCGGGATCCGCGGCGGATTCGGCATGCGCCGGCGCATGGCTGACCTGGGGTTGAACATCGGCATGTGCGTGACGGTGGTGAGCGCGGGCTACAACTGCCCGCTGCTGGTGGATTTGAAGGGGGCGCGCTACGCGCTCGACCGCCGGCTGGCTCATCACGTATTTGTGGAACCTTTGAGATTATCTTAAGGAATCATTTTCAGGAGTATTTAAATGAACAAATTTACTGTTGCCCTGGCAGGAAATCCAAACTGCGGGAAAACATCCATCTTCAACGAACTGACCAAATCGCACCAACACGTTGGCAACTGGCCGGGAAAAACCGTCGAGAAAAAAGAAGGCGCCTTTGAACACAAAGGCAAACAGGTCACGGTGGTGGACCTGCCGGGAACCTACAGCCTGTCGGCTTTTTCAATCGAAGAGATCATCGCCCGGGATTTCATTATCAATGAGAATCCGGACGTGGTAGTGGCGGTGCTGGATTCGACCAACCTGGAGAGGAACCTGTACCTGGCGGTGCAGATACTGGAGCTGGGAGCGAAGCTGATCGTGGCTTTGAATATGACAGACCTGGCGGAAGCAAACGGCATCAAGATCGACATGGGGAAGATGAGCAGCGCGCTTCAGGCAAGCATTGTCAAAACGATTGCCAACCGCAGCCTGGGAATCACTGAACTGAAAGACGCAATCCTGGATTGCATGGATCAAGAGGAAAGATAAGATGGCAACAAAAGCGTTAACCGCAGAGCGGAAAAGCAGTTTCAAAATCAATTACGGAGACGTCCTGGAAAAGGAAATCGAAAAACTGGAAGGCGCCATCCGGCAAACCAGCGGCATGGAGATCGGACACGACAGCCGCTGGCTGGCGATCAAACTGCTGGAAAACGACGCCGAGGTGGTGCGACAATTCGAGAACGACCCGGCGGGAAAGAAAGTGATGGAAGCGCGCGCGGAGAGCCAGGCGCTGCTGGCGGAACGGTTCGGCGAAGACGCCGACACCCTGTTCGCCGACAAGCGCTACGGGTGGATCCACGGCATGGTCAAAGAAACGGTCAGCCAATCGAGGCAGGACCGGCTTTCGACCAGCGACAAGATCGACAAAGTGGTCACCAACCGCTTCCTGGGCATCCCGATCTTCCTGGCGATGATGTGGGTGGTGTTCAAAATCACGACGGATATTGCCGGCCCGATGATGGACTGGGTGGACGGCGTGATCGGCGGCCCGCTGACCAACTGGGTAACGGCCATCCTGGGCTGGCTGGGACTGAGCGGGACCTGGGTGGAAGGGCTGTTCGTGGACGGGATCATCGCGGGCGTGGGGGGCATGATGGTATTCGTGCCGGTGATGATGGCGCTGTATTTCGCGCTGGCGATCCTGGAAGATTCGGGATACATGGCAAGGGCGGCTTTCGTGATGGACCGCTTCATGCACGCGCTGGGGCTGCACGGCAAGAGCTTCATGTGCATGATCGTGGGCTTCGGCTGCACGGTGCCGGCCTGTTACGCCACGCGCACGCTGGAAAATGAGAAAGACCGCATTCTGACCGGGCTGCTGGTGCCGTTCATGAGCTGCGGCGCGAGATTACCGGTTTACGTGCTATTCGCTTCCATTTTCTTTCCGCAGAACAGCAACACGGTGATCTTCATGCTTTACCTGACCGGCATCGTGGTGGCAGTGCTATTGGGCGTTTTGCTCAACAAAACGCTGTTCAAGACCAAACAAAATGCGCCTTTCGTGCTGGAGCTGCCTCCTTACCGCATGCCGACCTGGAAGAATATCTGGTTTCACATGTGGGAAAGGACTTCGGCGTTCGTGCGCAAAGCGTTTTCCATCATTATGGTCACCAGTATCGTGCTGTGGCTGCTGATGATGATCCCGGTCAACGGCGGCAAGTTTGCTGAAACGGACATCGACGCGAGCGGATTCGCGGCCGTCAGCGGCGCTGTCGCGCCGGCGTTCCAACCGGCCGGATTCGCGAGCTGGCAAGCCTCGGGCGCGCTGGTGACCGGCTTTGTGGCCAAAGAAGTGATCGTGAGCACCATGTCGCAAATCTTCAAGATCGAAGAAGAAGCCGGCGAGGAAGCGGAGCCGACCAGTTTTATCGGAGATTTGCAGGACATCGTGGTCGGATTCGGCGCAGCGGTCTGGGATACGATCAAGTCAGTCCCGCTGATCGTGGGCATCAACTTGTTCGAAGGGGAGGAAGAGGAAGAAATGCCGGCGCTGAACAGCGCGGTGGAAAAGCATTTCGAGACCACCAGTGGCGGGCACGGGAAACTGGCCAGCCTGGCTTTCATGGTGTTTGTGCTGCTCTACACGCCCTGCATGGTAGCAGTGGCGGCGCAGCGGCAGGAGTTCGGCAACAAATGGACGCTGTTCGGGATGGTGATGCAACTGGCCGTAGCCTGGGTGGCGGCTGTGCTGATTTTCCAGGGCGGTATCGCGCTGGGATTGGGATAAGCGCTTTTTAGAAAGACGATACATAACGGGGCTGTCCATTAATGGACAGCCCCGAATTTTATTAAACAGGCGGGCGATAGAAGAAATTAACAGGATAAAAACCGAATCACAAAAGAAGATATTTATTGTCCAAAACGCTATAATGTATATAACTACTGGGATACAACCGATCCCGGAGGAAATCGCGGAGGGCAGATTCAGAAATAAGGAGGAAAAATGAACGAGAGGAACCAGTTCCCAAGATTGGGTTTGCTCCTCGCAGCTGCACCCCTGATGCTCAGCAATATTGCCAGCTCACCCTTATTTGACGTAGAAAGAGCTGACAGGCCGCCAGCGCAGGACGCGGCGGACGACCTGCCGGACGAGACGATCCCGGAAGGGATCACCAAGGACGAGATCGACACATCCAAGACGGCAGACGCAAAAACCGCGACGGGCGATTCGCTGCGGATCGATAACCTGGAGCGGCCGTTCACCCAAGACGGGATGGTATACCATCCCGAAACGGACATCCTGGCCGTAACCATCGCGGAGGATGAAACGTATTATTACTTTTCGTTCGAACTAAAAGGAAACGATACGGAAAAGGGCTACCCGTCGGCAACCTACGGGATTGAATTCGACAGCGACCTGGATTTAAGAGGGGAGACCCTACTGTGGGTCAAAGGCGGACAAGAATCCCAGTGGAATAACGAAGGAGTAAGCATCTATCAAGATAAAAACGGGGACGTGGGCGGAGCGAGGGCGGTAATCCCGGACGCGTTTGCGGGGGATGGATACGAAACTCTGGCGCATCCCGAAAACGGCCAGGAAACGACCGATTTCGGCTGGAAACGCGCGCCAGACGGCAAGGAAGGCGTCATCCAGTTAGCCATTCGCAAAACGCTCATCGAGCGCGATTACTTCTTCTGGAAGGCATGGGCGGATGGAGGCGCGGCGGACCCGGCGCTGTTCGATTACAACGATACCTTCAGCAACACGCAAGCCGGTTCGCCGGACAAAAACAGCGATGTTTACCCGGTGAAAGAACTGGAACTGGCGGACAGCACCTGCTGGGCTGCTTACGGCTTTCAGCCGACACGGGAGCAAACCGGCTGCTGTTACAAGGCGCCGGCCAAGGTCAAGGTCAAGAAGCAAGGCGAACCGGAACCGCCACCATCGTAGCGATCAAAAAACGGGTTCCCGTTCCTAGGGAACCCGTTTTCTTTTATGGATTTATTTTATTGGGAAGCGGATTTCTGTTTCGGCCACAACAGATGGATCGGCACTGGGATCGTTGAGGTAATACTCATACGCGATGCCGGTTGGTTCATACCCATTGGCTTTAGCCCACTCGGTGAGAGCGTCATAAGCCGGGGCAACCGAATCGTAAGGACCGCGATGGATGGTGGAAACATACTTGCCGGCTGGGATGAGGATGCATTTGAGATCGCCCTCATCGGGGATCATTTTCGAAACCGGGAAACCGGCTGCCACATCCAAGGCGGTCATATCCAGGTTGTAGTAAGCGCCGAAGGGCATGCCGGCGGGATATTCGCCGAGCGCGGTCAGGCGGGCCATGATGGCGCCATAAGCTTTGCCGAAAAACTCCGGCAGCTTTTCCACAGGCATGACAGCGCGCATGGCCAGAGCGGGCTGGTCGGGCAGGTCCAACAATTTGATATCGTACGTCATGATTTCCTCCAATAGAACTAATGTACTATATCTTATCGCGGAAGGCTCGGGCGGTCAATGGGGGATATTCGAGGTAACGGCAGGCGGTTAATTTTCCCATATTCCATAATGGTAATTAATATTTTGTTTCTTGCCACGTTTGTGATAGAATTAAAACGCTTGTAAAAGTAGTTCTAGAAAGAAAGAAATGTTCTTTTGATTTGGAACAAAATTGTGGTCAAGCTTTAAATCTTTTAGAAAGGAGTTCCAAATCATGTCTGAAAAAGAACAGGGAACCGTTAAGTGGTTCAATGGCTCAAAAGGCTATGGATTCATTGCACGCGACACTGGCGAAGATGTCTTTGTTCACTACAGTGCTATCGTCGCAGACGGCTACCGCACTTTGGAAGAAGGCCAGCGTGTTGAATTCGTAGTCACGCAAGGCGACAAAGGGCCGCAAGCATCCGAAGTTACACTCGTTAAATAACTTCAAATTTATAACAAAAAAGGCGATACAAGAGAAGCGTATCGCCTTTTTTTGTATCCAACCTTACCTGTCACAATACGCCCGAGGACGCGCAAACCACCGCGGGGGCGAAGAGACGGATGTAAGAAGCGATATCGGCGAAATGTTTTTGAATGGCTTCCTCCGATATGCCATCCGGCGCGTAGACCACAAACACGGCATCTGACGCTGCGGCGGAGAGGCGTGTTCGCTGGTCGGGGCCGTAGATCACGCTGGAGATAACACCGGATTGATCGGACATGCACATGTCGTCGATTTTCAAGGCCTGCGGGCTGCCGTTCATCAGGATGTAGGATAAATCCTCTCGGCCGAGACCGATGGCGAGCGGGGAGGAGAGCGCGGCCAGGTCGTGGCCGGCGGTCAGGAGCATGTTATCCAGCTCGGCCATGAACATGGCCTGCACCAGGGGCAGCGGGCGGGGAATGGACCGGCCGCCAAAGACGACAGATTCGAGCTGGGACTGAACGTGGTAGGTCTTATCGAATTTTTTATAATAATCCCTGTAGGCTTGCAGGACGGGATGCGCGCGCAGGGCGGTTTTATCGGCAAAGCGGCGCCGCAGCTTATCTTCGATGGACAAGGCGGCCTGTTCCAGCGCGGCGTTTTCAGCGGACGCAACGACGTTTTCCAGAAGCAGCACGCCGACGTGCGCGCCGGGATAAACGCGATGAAAATTCGGGGATATGGTTACGGTTAATTCGCTCATGATTCTCCTCACCTAAAAGATAAAAGATTTCCCCAATTCTACCGAGTTTTGGGCGGCAGGACGATCGCAAATACAAGAAATTCATTAACATTATGTTATGAGCGCACCGAAAGGGCGTGAATTATGTTAAGATAGTAGTGTATTAAATTTACGAAAGGAGGCTCATCATGAAACTCACTCCCCCTACCAAGAACGTCTTTTGGATCGCGACCGTGGTTGCTGCTTTGGGTTTGGTTGCCAATTTCGTCAGCATTCCGTTCGTGTCCGCCAACGCTTTCTGGTTTGTCGTCGTTGGTTTTGTTCTGCTTTGGCTGGGCAACACCGTCAAAGGTTTCTAATTATTTCTTTCATTAAAGTTTTTATTGAAAAGTCCCGGTTTTTGCCGGGACTTTTAGTTTTGCGGAGGTTTGGAGAAGAAATTACCTGCCGAAAGATGCAGACACAAAACAGATCGCGCCCTCTAAAGAAGGTCTGCGAAATGCTTGCATGGAGGAAGTAACTCCATCATGGGTTTTTACAAAGGAATGTGATTACTATTTATTTGTTAATTTGTCGGATTGGAAGGTCACCAATCCGACCTTGTATCTTTAAGGGTAGATGTGTTAGAAAGGCTGAAGGCAC
>ENA-UOYA01003449-UOYA01003449.1-activated-sludge-metagenome-genome-assembly--contig:-NODE-3449-length-14092-cov-4.970364_pt1 | contig 14092 bp, 11 predicted proteins | sample MGYA00238163_ERZ764804 | MGnify/ENA primary metagenome ERZ764804 (study PRJEB28919, sample SAMN05720223) | activated sludge metagenome | isolation source: Anaerobic digester | place: Hong Kong...
AAGGGTAACTATTTTTACTTTCTTTCTTATGATAAAAAGGGGTTATGGAAGTATCAACTCCAGGAAAAAATTGACTTTGCTGTTGGGCTTGTTGATGGAAAATTAGTCCAAACAGTTGAAAAAAATAATGTTTTTTCATTTTCAATAAAGTGGCAATAGAATATTACCAGTATTAAAAATTACAAAAGGAGGAAGGAAAAATGGCTAATGTTGGTATTCTTGGAGCAGGTTTTATGGGAGAAATGCATTCAACAGTTTATAGTCAATTGCCGGATGTAAAGATTGTAGGGATTGCTGATATAAGAGGGGAGAAAGCAAAATCACTTGCAAGAAAGTTTAAAACAATACCATATTTCGACCCTGAGCAAATTCTTAAAAAGCCGGATATACAGATTGTTGATGTTTGTCTGCCTACTTTTTTACACAAAGAATATGTTATAAAAGCAGCAGAAAATAAAAAGGATGTTATATGTGAAAAACCGATAGCTCTTACTGTTGAGGATGCAAATGAAATGATAAAAGTTTGTAAAGAAAATAATGTCAAATTTATGGTTGCACAGGTCATTAGATTCTGGCCTGAATATAAATTCTTGAAAGATGCATATGATAGTAAAAGATATGGGGATTTAAAATTAATTTCAATGAGGAGATTATCTCCACTTCCAACATGGGGATGGGAAAATTGGTTGCTTTCACAGGAAAAAAGTGGTGGGGCCCTTGTTGACCTTCATATTCATGATACTGATTTTTTGCTTTATCTTTTAGGAGAAAAACCTAAAAAAATTTTTTCAAAAATAGTTAAAAACTATAATAATGATGCTAATGTACTTACAACTTTTACATTTGGAAATGGGATTGTTGCTCATGCTGATGGTGAATGGGATTTTCCTCCAAGTTTTCCATTTGAAATGAGTTATATTGCAAAATTTGAAAAAGGGACAATTGAGTTTAATTCAAGAAATACTCCAACTGTCGTTGCTTATGGGGCAAATGGGAATGTTGAAAGACCAACTTTTGAAAAAATAAAAGTAGAAGGAATAGAGGGAAATATTGAAGATATGGGAGGGTACTTTTATGAGTTAAGATATTTTATAGACCATGTTATTCATAACAAACCATTTCAGGTAGTAACCCCTGAGGATGCAAGAGATTCTCTTTATGTAGTTCTTAAAGAAAAGGAGTCAGCAGAAAAAGGGCAGGAAATTATTTTATAGGAATATGACAAATAGAGAAAGATGGAGAAGGATTTTTGAGTTTGAAGAAGTTGATAGGATATTCAACTGTGAATTTGGCTGGTGGAATGAGACATTTTTAAAATGGCATAAAGAAGGGCTACCTGAATATATAAATAACAATAATAAAGGAGATATATATTTTAAATTTGATAGGCAAGAAATAATTCCAATCAATCTTGGATTACTACCTTATTTTGAAGAAGAAATAATTGAAGAGACAGGAAGACATATAATTAAAAAAGATAGTTCAGGTAGAATTTTACAGATATTTAAAGATGGTTCTTCATCAATTCCTCATTTTTTAAAATTTCCTGTTGAAAATAGAAATGATTGGAATGAGTTTAAAGAACGACTTCAACCTGATATTGAAAAAAGGTATCCTTCTAGCTGGGAAAGTTTAAAAAAAGAATGGGGAAAAAGGGATTATCCTTTAGGAATAAATGTTGGTAGTTTATTTGGATGGGTTAGGGATTGGATGGGATTTGAGAATTGTCTTATAAGTTTTTATACTCAGCCAGACCTTATAGAAGATATAATGGGATATGTAGCAAATTTTGTTCTTACATTAAATGAAAAGGCACTTGAAGAAGTTAAAGGTATTGACTTTGCATGTTTTTGGGAGGATATGGCATTTAAGACGCAGCCGATGATATCTCCACAACTTTTTGAGAAATTTATGGTTCCAAAATATAAGAAAATAACTTCTAAATTAAAAAAAGAAGAAATAGATGTTGTAATTGTTGATTGTGATGGAAATATAAATCAACTTGTTCCTTTATGGCTTTCTGCTGGGGTAAATGTTATGTTTCCTCTTGAAATAAATAGTGGTTCTGACCCTGTTGTTTTAAGAAAAAAATACGGCAAAAATGTTCTTCTTAAAGGTGGAATTAATAAAATTGCTTTAATTAATGGGGAGAAGTCAATTGATAATGAATTAGAAAGAATAAAGGAGTTTGTTAATTCAGGTGGGTATATACCTCATGTTGACCATAGGGTTCCACCTGATGTGAGTTATGAAAATTATATTTATTATTTAAAAAGAAAAAAAGAAATTTTTAAAATTGATGATTGGGAGATACCTGAATGAAAAGTGGATTTGTTACTATTGTTGGGAGAGTAAATGTTGGTAAATCAACACTTCTAAATAATATACTGAATAAAAAGGTCTCTATTGTTTCTTCAAAACCGGCAACGACAAGAATAAAAATTTTGGGAATTTATAACTGTGAGGAAGGGCAAATTATTTTTATTGATACTCCTGGAATAGAAAAATGGAGAAATCAATTGGGCAAGTTTATGCAAAAAATGATATTAAGTTCAATTGATGAAACAGACATAATTCTTTTTTTAATTGATGCTAAGGGCTGGAGAGAAGAAGATGAAAAAATTCTTGAAGTGTTAAAAAAGACAAATAAAAAAATACTCCTTGTTATAAATAAAATTGATTTACTAAAAGATAAAGAGGAACTTCTACCTTTAATTGATGAACTTAATAAAAAATATGAATTTTTAGATATTGTTCCTATTTCTGCTCTTAAAAAGCAAAATGTTGACCGCCTTATTAAAGTTATAATTTCTCATCTACCAGAAGGAGAAAAGTTTTATCCTTCAGATGTAGATACAAATTTGCCAACTGAATATAAAATAGGTGAAATAATAAGAGAAAAAATTCTTGAAAAAACACATCAGGAAGTTCCACAGGAAGTAGCAGTTGAAGTTGAAGAAATAAGAGAAGGACAGAAAAACAAAGATGTTATTTTTATTAGTGCTAATATAATTGTTGAAAGAGATAATCTTAAAGGAATAATAATAGGGAAGGGCGGAGAAAGAATAAGAAAAATTGGTCAATTGGCAAGAGAAGAAATTGAATTTTTACTCGGGAAAAATGTTTATTTACAACTAAAAGTAAAGGTCATTAAGGACTGGAGAAATAGACCTGATATTTTCAGAAGATTTGGATATGGAATTTTTTGATGTATCTATAATTATTTCTTTTTGCTTTTTCCTGGTTTTTGGGTTTCTATATATTTTTCTGTAAGTTCATCAATTTTCTTACCAACAATATAATTTACAGTGTTTTCAGGATATGTACCATCTTCTTTCATATTCCCTGCTGGAACTCGTGTTAAAATTTCTATCCCTTCATCAATTGTTTTCACAGACCAGATATGAAATTTCCCATTTTTTACTGCTTCAATTACTTCATCATTAAGCATAAGGTTTTTTACATTTTTCTCAGGAATTATAACTCCCTGGTTCCCTGTAAGTCCTATTGATTTACAGGTATAATAAAATCCCTCTATTTTTTCGTTAACACCGCCTATTGGTTGAATTTCTCCTTTTTGATTAACAGAGCCAGTTACTGCTATACCCTGTTTTATTGGAAGTCCTGAAAGAACTGAAAGTAAAACATATAGTTCTGTTGAAGATGCACTATCACCCTCAATTTCCTCATATAATTGTTCAAAACAAATACTGCCAGAAAAAGTAATTGCTTTTTTCTGTCCAAATTTTTCTTTTATATAATTGTTTATAATAAGAAACCCCTTATTATGAATTGTTCCAGCAAGTTTTACTTCTCTATCAATATTTATTACTCCATCTCTTCCAACAGAAATAGTTGCAGTTATTCTTGATGGTTTCCCAAAACTATAATCCCCAAGTGCCATAACAGATAGACCATTTATCTGTCCTATTTTTTCTCCATCAACATCAACCATTATAGTTCCTTCTTTAATCAGTTCTTCAATTCGCTTTTCTATAAGATTAGACCTGTATATTTTTTCTTCAAGTGCTTTTTTCACATGTTCTTTTTTGACAATATTTGAATTTTCTTCTTCTGCCCAGAAATTTGCTTCTCTTATAATATCTGCAATTTCAATAAATCTTGTTGTTAACTTTTCCTGGTCTTCTACCAATCTTGAACCATATTCAATTACTTTTGCAACTGCTTCTTTATCAAATGGTTTTAAATTTTCTTCATTACAGATTTTGCTTATGAAAGATGTATAACTTTCTATTCCTTCTTTATTTCTATCCATAATTGTACTGAAATCTGCTTTTACTTTGAAAAGTTTTTTCATATCTTCGTCATAATAATAAAGGAGGTAATAATACAATGGGTTTCCTATAAGAATTACCTTTGTATCAAATGGTATTGGTTCGGGTCTTAAAGTTGGGGTATTTATTAGACGAAATTGTTCATTAAGGTCTTCAATTATTATTTGTTTATTTTTGAGTGCCCTTTTTAATATTTCCCATGAGAAATAATTTTTAAGAACATCAAAAACCTGAAGAATTAAGTATCCACCATTTGCTTTATGTAAAGCCCCTGGTTTTATCATTGTAAAGTCAGTAATCATTGCTCCAAACTGAGGTCTATATTCAATTCTTCCACACAAATTATAGCAGGTTGGATTTGTTTCTTCTATTATTGGGGCACCTTTCGTTTTTGAATTATCAATAAGAACATTTACACTATATTTAAAAAGGGTTGATTCTCTTTCTGGTAATTTCATCCCGGGTAGTATTTCAATTTCTTTTTTTTCTTTAAATTCGTCAACATTTTCGACAATATCTTTTTCAAGTTCATCTAAGTAATCAATTACATATTTCTGGATAGAATATTTTTCTTTAAGTTCCCCTATTTTTGGTGACAGAATATATTTTGCCGTTTCTTTTTCAAGTTGTGATAATCTTGTCTTTGTTTCTTTTTCAAATTGTCTTATCTGTCTTAAAATTTCATCTAATTGTTCGTAAAGAATTTCTTGTTTTTTCTTTATTTCTTCTTTAAACTGCTCTGTTAATTGTTCTATTTCTGCTTCATTAAGTGGTTTTCCCTCAATTGTTGGGATGAATAAAATTCCTGATGGAGTTCGTTTTATTTGGAATCCTGCTTTTTTTGCTGATTCCTCAAGTTGGTCAAAAAGTTTATCGCTTTTATTTTGAAAGTCCTTAAGTATCTGGTTTTTATGTGCAACATAAACTTCTCCTTCAAAGACCCTTGAAAATTCAAGTTTCAGGTCATTTATTAGCCCTTCTATATCTTTTTTAAAAATATTTGCTTTTCCTGGTGGAAATCTCAGTGATTTTGGATTATCGGGGGATGTAAAATTATAAACATAAACCCAATCATCTGGCACTGGTTGATTTTCAGCCAGTAGTTTTATTATTTGCTCAACAGATGTCGTTTTTCCTGTACCTGGAATTCCTGAAACATATATGTTATATCCAGTACTTTTTATTTTTAGACCAAATTCTAATGCCCTTTTTGCTCTTTCCTGTCCAATAATATCTTCTGGTGGATTTACCTGTTGTGTGGATTCAAATTTGAAATAATCAGATGGACACTCCTTTCTTAACTTCTCAATCGGGACTTTATATTTTTCCATAATTTTTCCTTTTAAGTATTAAGTGTTATAATTACTGATATATTATAGATATAAAAAAGTAATAAGTCAAAAAAAGGAGAGGGAATTGGTCAGTATATCATTAAAAGAAGAAGTTGTAATTGTAACTGGTGGATGTTTAGGAATTGGAAAAAGTATATCTTTGAAATTGAGAGAAGCAGAAGCATTTGTAGTTATTGCAGATATAAATGAAAAAATTGGGAAAGAAATGGAAAAGGAGTTTGGAGGAGAAAATATTTATTTTGTCAAAGTGGATGTGACGAAAAAAGATGAAATAGAAGAAATGGTAAAAATTGTTAAGGAAAAATATGGGAAAATAGATGCTCTTGTAAATAATGCTGGCATAAATACTCCAAGATTGCTTGTTGACCCTGATGGGAAAGAAGAAGTTACAGAAGATATTTTTGATAAGATGGTTGCAGTTAATCAAAAAGGGGCATTTTTTTGTGCACAGGCAGTCGCAAGAGAAATGATTAAAAATAAAAAAGGAGTTATTTTAAATGTATCTTCTGAAAGTGGACTTGAAGGTTCAGAAGGGCAGAGTGTTTATGCGGGTACAAAAGCATCTTTATACTCATATACAAGGAGTTGGGCAAAAGAATTAGGAAAATTTAATATAAGAGTGGTAGGTATAGCACCTGGTATACTAGAACCAACCTCTTTAAGAACACCTGAATATGAAAGGTCACTTGCATATACAAGAGGAATAACAGTTGAACAATTAAGAAAAAGTTATAAAAATGTTTCTATTCCCTTGGGAAGAGTGGGAAAACTTGAAGAAGTTGCAAATGTGGTTTTATTTCTTCTTTCTGATATGGCAAGTTATATAACTGGAACAGTCATAAATATATCAGGTGGAAAATCAAGGGCATAAATGATAAAAAAACAACAAATATCATCAGAAACAATTAAAAGGTTGGCTGTCTATTTAAGATATTTGGAAAAACTATACAGAGAGGGTGTTAAAATTATTTCTTCTTCACATATTTCAAAAATATTAAATATTCCATCATCTCAATTCAGAAAAGACCTATCTTTTTTTGGTGAATTTGGTAAAAGAGGTGTTGGATATGATATAGGAAAGTTAATAAGAGAAATAAAAAAAATTATAGGCATAGATGAGAAAATTAGGGTTATTATTATTGGAGTTGGGAGATTGGGTTCTGCTCTAATTGGTTATCCTGGATTTTCTGATTTAAATATTGAAATATCTGGTGCTTTTGATAAAAGCCCAGAAAAAGTCGGGAAAAAAATTGAAAATATTATAATAAGAAATATCTCAGGAATTGGTGAATTTATTAAAAAAGAAAAAATTAAAGTTGCTGTTATCTGTGTTCCAGCAAACCAGGCGCAAAATGTTTGTGATATCCTTGTAGAAAATAGTATTAAGGGAATACTAAATTTTGCTCCGGTAAAACTTTTAGCGAATGAGAATATCTCTATAAGTAATGTTGATGTGGCTTCTGAAATATGTAATCTTATTTATTTACTTAAAAATTCTTATGCGAAATCACAGTGAAAAATGAATTGACAGGAAATGAATGTAGTTATAGAATTTAAGGAAGGTAAAAAAATGGGGAAAATAGAAATTTATGATACTACTTTGAGAGATGGTTCACAGGCAGAAGGGGTTTCATTTACTCTTGAAGATAAAATTAAAGTTGCAGAGATTCTTGATGATTTTGGTATTGACTTTATTGAAGGTGGCTGGCCTGGTTCAAATCCAAAAGATATAAGTTTTTTTGAAAAAATAAGGAGAAAAAATTTTAAAAAAAGTAAAATAGTTGCATTTGGAAGTACAAGAAGAAAAAATTGTCAGGCAGAAAAAGACCCATTTTTGAAAAAATTACTTGAGAGTGAAACAGAATACATAACAATTTTCGGTAAATCATGGGATTTACATGTAACTGATATTTTAAGGATTTCATTGGACGAAAATTTAAGGATGATAGAAGATACAATAAAGTATTTTAGTTCAATGGGAAGAAAAGTTTTTTTTGATGCTGAACACTTTTTTGATGGGTATAAAAGAAACTCTGAATATGCTTTAAAAACAATTAAGGTGGCAGAACAATTTGGTGCAGAAAGAATTATTTTATGTGATACAAATGGTGGAACTCTTCCATTTGAAATTGAAAAAATAATAAAAGATATAAAAGGGAAAATTAAAATTCCACTTGGTATTCATACTCATAATGATTCAGGAGTTGCTGTTGCAAATTCTATTGTTGCAGTAAAAGAAGGATGTATTCAGGTTCAGGGGACAATGAACGGTCTTGGAGAAAGGTGTGGGAATACAGACCTTACTTCAATTATTCCAATTCTTCAATTCAAAATGGGCTATAAGTGTATTGAAGAAAATAAATTGCCATTTTTGACAGAAATATCAAGGAAAATATATGAACTTGCAAATATGGTGCCAGTAAATAATCAACCATTTGTTGGACTTTCATCTTTTTCTCATAAAGGTGGAGTTCATATAGATGCAGTTAGTAAAAGGTCAGAAGCATATGAACATATAGACCCTTCTTTAATTGGAAATAAAAGGAAATTTCTTATTTCTGAACTTTCAGGGAAAAGTACTATTTTACAAAAATTAAAGGGTTATGATATTGAAAAGAGACCTGAATTGGTAAAGAAAATACTTGATATGGTTGGAGAACTTGAAAATACTGGATATCAATTTGAAAGTGCGGAAGGTAGTTTTGAATTAATGGTAAGTAAATCGTTAGGAAAATTTGAGAAGTTTTTTCAGGTAGAGGGTTTTAGGGTAATTGTTGAGAAAAGAGGGAAAAGGGTAATATCAGAAGCAACCGTAAAAATAAAATTAGATAGAAGTATTGAATTAACTGCAAGTGAAGGAAATGGTCCTGTAAATGCCCTAGATAATGCTTTAAGAAAGGCAATAGAAAAAATATATCCTGAAATAAAAAATTTAAAATTGACTGATTATAGAGTTAGAATTTTACATCCTGAAAGAGCAACAGGTGCTTTAACGAGAGTTATAATACAATCAGTTGATGAAAAGGATAGTTGGGGGACAATAGGTGTTTCCACAGATATAATTGAAGCATCATGGAATGCTCTTCTTGATAGTTTTGAGTATAAACTATACAAAGACAAAAAACAGCAAATATAAAAATAAAAAAATATTTAAATAAAAAAAAGATATATCTGTTGCTAATTTTGATGATATTTTTCTTTCCGCAATTATAAAATCCCAACTAACAACAGTACATCAGCCGTTTGATAAAATTGCCTCTATTGGGTGGGAAAGATTAATTAGATGGATTGAAGGGAAAATTAAAAAAGCAGAATAGATTTTAATTGAACCAGAGATAATAATAAGGAGAGTGCATGACAAAAGATTATTTTCATAATATCTATGGATGCTGGTTAGGGAAAAATATAGGTGGAAGTATAGGATGTCCTATTGAAGGGAAGAAGGACTTTATGAGTTTGCCTTATAAATATCCAGAAGAAATATTTGCAAATGACGATATAGATTTACAATTAGTTTGGTTAGATATCTTAAAGAAGAAAGGAATAAAAATAACAACAGATGATTTAGCAGATGGATGGATTAGAAACATAGATTATCCTTTTGATGAATATGGGGTAGCAAAGGCGAATTTATCACTAGGACTTAAACCACCAATAACAGGGATTTATAATAACTGGTTTTGTAATTGTATGGGAGCATCAATAAGGAGTGAAATATGGGCATGTATAAATCCGGGAAGACCAGAAGTTGCTGGCTGGTATGCCTATCAGGATGCTTCTGTTGACCACTGGAATGAAGGTGTTTATGGTGAGGTATTTTTATCTGTTTTAGAATCAATTACTTTTGTTGAAAAAGATATTGAAAAAGCAATAAATAAAGCAATAGAGTTTCTTCCAGAAACTTCAAATGTCTATAATGTTGTTAAACTTACGCAATTACTTGAAAAAGAAGGAAGAAGTTTGAAAGAAATAAGAGAAAAAATAATTGAGAAATTTGGACATCATAATTTTACTGATTGTGTTCAGAATATTGGATTTATAGTTCTCGGACTATTAAAGGGACAAGGGAATTTTTTAAAGACAATAATAGAGAGTGTAAATTGTGGATATGATACTGATTGTACAGGAGCAACGGCAGGAGCAATAATAGGGATAATAGTTGGGAAAGAAGAGATAATAAAACAGGTAAAAACAAAAATTGACGAGCGAATAATTGCTGGATGGGGAATAAAGGGAATTAAAGTACCAGAAAATATAAATGAATTATCAAACGAGATAGTAGAAATTGAGGAAAAGGCAATACAGGAAAAGGGACTACCAATGATAGAAAAACCATTTAAATTACCTGAAATAGAGAGTTATGCAAAACCACTAAAAATTCCATTTCAAATTTCAGAAGAATTTTCCTTAAATGGAATTGATGAAATTGAAAAAAAAATATTGGATGGGAAATATAAAAATTATAAAGAAGTTATTTTTGATGAATTTTATTTCCCATTAAAAAATTATTTCAAAAATAATGGACAGGTGTGTATATTTTTGAAGACAAAAATAAAAAATAAAGAAAAAAGAAAAATTAAATTATTTCCATCAAGTAATGATGGAATAAAAATGTGGGTTGATAAAAAACTTGTTCTTTCTCATCATTATCATAATGATTTTTTACCAGCGCCGCATAGACCGGGCAGCCCACTTATTGAATTTGAATTAGATAAAGGGGTGTATGAAATTTTGATAGAAGTTTTAAAATGCAGAGATGATTTAGAGTTTGCGTGGATAATAGGTGATGGAAAAAATCATTTAGTTGTTGATATGGAATATGAAAGACACATATTTTAGCGTCCAGATGTTTTGTGGCGGGAGTGGGTAAGGGAAGATTTAAGAAAAGTGCAAAGTGTAAAACGTACCTTTTGATGTCCGCTAAAGTTTTTTGGAGGATTAAAAAAACAAAAAGAAAGGGAAGTGATAAAAGCGGCGGAATAGATATTGAATAAAAAGATGGGTTTTGATATGATTTAGGAAGAACAAAAGAAAAATCGGACATTTTTAAAAGTCCGTTTTAAAATATTTTTGATAATTAAATTTGGTGGCTAAAATCGAATATAACTCTTTATAATAAATCAGAGATAGTTGTTGAATACAATTTATATGATAATTTGCCATATCTTGAAATAAATGGGAAAGTTAATTGGCAGGAAAAAAAGAAGTTTTTAAAAATATCTTTACCAGTTAACCTTAAAAATCAGAGAATTTTTTGTGAAATACCCATGTCTTTTGTGGAAAGAAAAGATGATGGCGAAGAACATCCATTTCAACGATGGATAAAAATATCCGGGGACTTTAAAAATGAGAAATATGGAATATGTGTAATAAATGATGGTTTTTATGGATATGACTTTGATGGAAAAGAATTAAGATTAAGCATTTTAAGGAGTCCAAGATTTGCTTACCATCATTCCTTAAATACCTTAGGAAAAGAAAAAATTTTAAAAGAAAGTGATTACATAGATAATGGAATAAATAGATTTAAATTATGGTTAATTCCTTACAAAAACGATAATATAAATCCTTCAAAATATGCAACATTTCTAAATAAAGAAATAGAGTATATTTTACCTCTATCTCACAAAGGAATTTTACCTTCTGAAAATTCCTTTGTTAAAGTTGAAAAAGAAAATATAATTGTAGAAGTTTTAAAAAAAGGAGAAGATGGGAATTTTTTGATATTAAGGGCTTATGAAACATCTGGGAAACTAACAGAAACAAATTTGGAAATTTTTGGCAAGAAGTACAGGGTAAATTTTGGTAAATTTGAAATCAAAACATTAAAAATAAAAGATAACAAAATAACCGAAGTCAACCTTCTTGAAAAATAAATGTATCTTGGAATTGATTTAGGAACAAGTAAAATAGCAGTGGTTTTATATAATGAAAAAGAAAATAAAATAATTTTTTCTTCTTCTTATGCTCATAATGCACTGAAAATAAAAGACAAATTCTATGAAATAGATCCAGAAAAAATTAAAAGAATATGTTTTGATATTTTTAAAAACATACCTTACAAAAAGGAAATAAAAGGAATTGGAATTTCAACTCAAATGCATGGTTGTCTAATAGTAGATAAAAATTTCAACCCCCTTACTCCCTTAATAACATGGGAGGATAAAAGAACCCTTTTATCTTTCAAATATAATAAAACTTACATTGAATACATAAAAGATATCTGTAAAAATATAGAAAATACTGGGACAACAATTTCTACTGGATTTATGGGAGCGACTATTTTTTATCTTAAAGAAAATAACCCAGATTTATTCAGAAAAGAAAATAAAGTATGTTTTCTTGGCGATTATATTGCGTCTTGCCTTACAAAAGAAAAGATAAAAACAGATATAACCTGTGCTGGTTCAAGTGGAATTTTTGACATAGTAAAGAAAGAGTGGCTATGGAATACAATTGAGAAGTTAAAAATACCAAAATATATATTTCCAGAAGTTGTAGAAACAGGAGAGATATTAGGAACAATAAACAAAAAGGTTGCAAAAGAATTAGGTATAAACGAAAAATGTAGGGTAGCAGTTAGTATAGGAGATAATCAGGCATCTATATTAGGATGTGCCGGATACCTGAAAAATAAACTTGTTTTAAACATAGGAACTGGAAGTCAAATATCAAAAAATATTGGAAATTATAAAGAGATAAAATATTGTGACACAAGATATTTTATAAAAAATAAGTATATTGTAGTAGGAGCAGGACTATCAGGAGGAAAGACATTAAAAATTTTAGAAAAATTTTTAAAGGAAGTTGGAGGAAAAATTTTTAATAAAAAGGAGCCCTCTCTTTATAAAAAAATGCATAAAATTGCAGAAAAAAATAAAAGCAATAATATAATAACGGGGACATTTTTTTCTGGTTCAAGGATTTTTCCTGAAATAAAAGGTTTCATAATAAATTTAAGTGAAGAGAACTTTAAATTAGAGAACTTTATTTTTTCTTTTTATTTAGGAGTTATATTTGAACTTTATTTTTATTACAAGAATATAGGTGGGAATAAGGAAGAGAAAATTATAGGCAGTGGAAATGGGTTCAGGAAAAATCCCCTATTTGCTAAAATATCTTCTTCAATTTTTAATCTTCCCGTTTCGATTCCACTTACAAAAGAAGAAGCAGCAACAGGAACATGTTTAGTTATTGCTGAAAAACTTAGTGGTATTGATATAGAAGAATTTATAAGAGACAATACAAATAGAGATGTTTATTATCCAGATAAAAACTTAAAATATTTACAACAACTGTATGATACCTACGAAGACACAATAAAGAACCTAACAAAAATTTTTTAATTATTGCCTATTACCCAAGATCGACGATTCTTGATATTATAGAACCATAAAACCCTAATAAAATCAAGTATTTTGGCAATTTTGTTATATTTATTTTTTCTATGTCGTCAAGTCAACTTCGCCACTCAAAAATGAAAAATCCTTATTTCATACGGGTTTCTGCAAATATGTAGTGAAATGTAGTGAACAAATTAAAATCTCTTTAACCCCTTTATTTACAAGTGTTTTCATAATTGCCAAAAATGAAATGGCGAACTTGACTTGTCAAGAATTTAAATAAAATATATTCTACACTTCAAGTAAAAATAACAGAACAGATTAAGAAAAATATTTATAAAGGTAAAAAGATAGAGGAAGTTTATTATGATTTGACCAGCACTTATTTTGAGAGTAGCAAGTTATGTGTTTTAGCAAGTTTTGGATATTCACGGGATAAAAGGTCAGATAAGAAACAAATAGTAATAGGGTTAGTAATAGACAAGTATGGATTTCCATTATGGATAGAGATATTTCCTGGCAATACATCAGATAAAAGCACATTAAAAGTAGAGATAGATAATTTGAAGGAAAAAGCAAAAATAGAAGATATAATATTGATAGGAGACAGGGGGTTGATGAGCAAAGGGAATATTACTCATATTGTGGAGGCAAATTATAAATACATTATAGGTATGAGGAATATAGAGTGTAAAAAGGTAGTAAGATTTCAGCCATCAGAAAAGACAATAGAAAAGATAGAAGAGAATAAATACATAAGAGAAATAACCGAAAAGGGAGAGAAGTATGTAGTTTATTTGAACACTGAGAGGAGAAAAAAGGAACAAGAGACAAGAGAGAGGAATTTAGGACGATTAGAAGAGAGGTTAATAAATCTCAAAGAGATGATAAGAAAGAGAGAAATAGTGTCCTGAGATATAGTTTTAATTAAGTTAGGAGAAACATTCAAGAAATTTTCATCAGTAAAGAAATATATAAAAGTAGAAGTAGACAAAGAATTAAGAGGGGAAGGGAGTTTTAGATATCAAATTAACAGAGAAAAGATAACAGAAGATAAAGTTTTTGATGGAATAACAGTAATAAAAACTAATGTAATTCACTT
>ENA-UOYA01003451-UOYA01003451.1-activated-sludge-metagenome-genome-assembly--contig:-NODE-3451-length-14083-cov-5.029655_pt1 | contig 14083 bp, 13 predicted proteins | sample MGYA00238163_ERZ764804 | MGnify/ENA primary metagenome ERZ764804 (study PRJEB28919, sample SAMN05720223) | activated sludge metagenome | isolation source: Anaerobic digester | place: Hong Kong...
TGTGCGAGGCCATGAAGGCCTCGAGTTCATCGCCGCGATGGGGCGCGAACAGCATGAGGAAGCCGCCGCCGCCGGCGCCGATGACCTTGCCGCCCAGAACACCGTAAGCGCTGCGCACATGGTCGTAGAGCGCGTCGACCTCGGGCCAGCTGATCTTGGAGGACATGGCCTTCTTGTTCAGCCAGTGCTCGTGAAGCATCCGGCCCCAGCCGTCGAGATCCCCGGCCACCCAGGCATCGCGGATGCGGTAGCCCAGTTCCTTGATGGAACCGAGGCTCTGGGCGACGGTGGCGCTCTTCTGACCTTCCGGCTTCTGCATCGCCGCGTTCTGCTCGGAAAGGATGCTCGAGGCGTCACGGCGAAGCCCGGTGTAGTAGATGTGCGTGGCGCCGACGAAGGCGCGCTCGATCTCCGGGTCGAGGCTGACCGCGCCGACCGTTACGTCGCCGTTTGGGGCGATGTCGAGGGTGGTCAATCCCCCGAAGGCCGCCATGTACTGGTCCTGTTTGCCGATGCCTTTGGCGAGGACCTCGATCTCCAGCCGGCAGGCCTCTTCAGCCAAGGCCTGGCGGTCGGGCGCGCCGCCCTTCAAGGCTTGCAGCGCCGCCAGAAGACCGATCAGGAAGCAGCTCGACGAGCCGAGTCCCGTGCCGCCGGCCACGTCGGCGATCGAGGCCGCCTCGAAGCGGTCCTCGACCCCGTGGGCCTCGAGCGCGGCGCGCACGAGTTCGTGTCGGACGCTCGACACGCTGTCGGTGCGTTCGGGGTCAGGACCGAAGAGCTGGACGCCGCTGGTGAAGGCCGGACGATGCGCCGTGACCTGGATGTATTTGTTGAGCCCCATCGCGAAGATGAAGCCGCCGTCGTGCTGGTAGTAGCTTTGCAGGTCCGTGCCGCCCCCGCCGAGGGTGACGCGCAGCGGGGTCCTCGTGGTGATCATCATCGCGCCGCAGCGCCCCCCGCCGCGAGCTGCTCCCAATGCCCCTTCTTCATCGACAGGGCCGGGTGCGAAACCAGCAGGTGCCAGACCACGGCGGCGAAGCCTTCGACAAGCGGAGTGATCAGCCCGTCGTCTACCGTCGGGATGACGACCGCGGCGTCGGCGACCTCGGCGGTGTAGCCGCCCTTGCGTCCGACGATGCCGGTGACCGCAGCGCCCTTCTCCTTGGCGTACTGGATGGCGCGCACGATGTTCGCGCTGACGGGCGGCTCGAGGCTTCCGCCGCCGACCGAGAAGATCAGCAGGCCGTCGCGGGCGTCCAGGCGGCTGCCCGCCAGATAGGCCGCGAAGGCGCCCTCCCAGCCCTCGTCGTTGATGCGGGCGGTGAGCTCGGAGACGTTGTCGGTCGGGCAGTAGGCCTCGAAGCCGCAGATCTTGCGGAAGTCGTTGGTGGCGTGGCTGGCGTGGCCGGCGCTGCCGCCGACGCCGATCAGGAACAGGCGGCCGCCGCCGTCCCGGACGCGGGCCAGGGTCTCGGCCAGCTTTTCGATGGCGGGCCGGTCGAGCGCGTCGATCAGGCGCTTGGAGGCGTCGAGGAAGTGGTCGGCGAACATCTGGAGTCTCTCACTAGGCGGCTGAAGCGCCCGACCGGGTGCGGGCGAGGATTTCTGAGACGGCCGCCAGGACAGTGTCGGCGACGAGGTCGGCGCCCGTGGCGGAGTTGTACGGGCGGGCGAGAAGGGCCGTGCGGCACCCTGCGGCACGGCCGCAATCGATGTCGCGGTCCTGGTCGCCGATCATCCACGAAGCCGACAGGTCCAGGCCGTGACGCGTTGCGAGGTCCAGGAGCATTCCGGGCTTGGGCTTGCGACAGCCGCACTGGTGGTGGTTATCGTGGGTGCAGGCGATGATCTCGTCGAGCGGCAGCAGGGCGGCCAGTTCGGCGTGGATCGCGTCCAGCGTCTCGGCCGCCATCAGGCCTCGCGCGACGTCGGGCTGATTTGTGACGGCGAAGACGCGGAAGCCCGCGGCCTGCGCCGTGGCCACGGCCTCGGCCGCGCCTGCCGAGACGGCAAGTTCGGCAGGCGCGCGCGGCGAAGCCGGCCCGCCGTTGCGCCAGACCACGTCGTTCAGCACGCCGTCCCGATCAAAGAAGATGGCCGGCCGGCTCATGTCAGGCGCACCCGACCCGCGGCGAGCAGCGCCTGGCCCGCAGCATAGGCCTCGGGCGTGTCCAGGCCGAGACATACGCCCTCAGGCTCCATGATGTGGGCGGCCAGGCGACGGCGGCCGGCCAGCATCGCCGGAAAGACGTCGCGGCCGAAATCGATCAGTCGGTCGGCCGGGATCAGGTCTGAGACGCTGGGCTCCACGACATAGAGGCCTGCGTTCACGAGGCCCTCGCCCGGACCTTCGACGAAGCCCGACACGAGCCCCGTCTGGTCCACGGCGACGCGACCGCCGGCGATGCCGGTGTTGGCGTGGCGCGCCGGGTCGAACAGCACCACGGTGGCCTCGCCGGCGCGATCGCAGTGCGCACGCCAGACGGCCCCGAGGTCGCAGTTCAGGATGTTGTCGCCATAGACGACCCAGGTGTTTGAAACCCCGTCGCCAGCATGTCGCCAGACATTGCCCAGCGCCCCCGCTGTGCCCAGAAGCTCGGGCTCGAAGACGTAGTCTACCGCCAGGCCGAAGGCCGCGCCGTCGCCGATGGCCGCGCGGATCTGGTCGGCGCCGTAATGGAGGTTGATCACCACCTCGCGCACGCCGCCAGCCGCCAGCCAGCGGAGGTTATGCGCCAGTATGGGACGCCCCGCGAATGCAATCAGGGGCTTGGGCAGGTCGCCGGCCACCGATCGAATGCGGCTGCCGAGGCCTGCCGCCAGCACCAGGGCGCGGGTGGGGTAGGCCGACATCTCGAACGCCGGCCCTAGAGGGCGAATCCGGCGGCGACGGCGTCGGTGCGGAACATCTCGACGGTCTCGAGCGAAAGCTGGTCGAGGTCCTTGCCCTCCATCGGCAGCTTCTTGAAGATGTCCGGGGTGATGGTGATGATGTGGCAGCCGCACTCGGCCGCCTGGTAGACGTTCAGCGGCTCGCGGATGCTGGCCCACAGAACCTGGGCGAGCGGGCGCCGGGCCGCCATGGCGACGGCCGCCCGCATGACCGGCTCCGGATCCCGGCCCGTGTCGGCGATGCGACCAGCAAAGATCGAGATGATCGCCGGCGTGTCGGGGCTGAGCGCCTCGACGGTGCCCGCGGTCTGTTCGAGCGTCAGGATCGCCGTCACGTTCAGCTTCACGCCAGAGGCCGAGAGCTTGCGGACCAAGGGCAGGCTCGACTCGCCCTTGCTGTTCGAAATCGGAATCTTGACGAATACGTTCTCGCCCCAGCTCGCGATCTTCAGCGCCTGGCGCTCCATTTCGTCGAACTCGTCGGAGAACACCTCGAAGGAGATCGAGCGGTCAGGGATGCACTCCAGCAAGGCCTTGGCGAAACCTTCGTAGTCCGTCACGCCGGCCCGGCGCATCAACGTCGGATTAGTGGTGAAGCCCGACGCCTGACCGTCGGCATAGAGCCGCGCGAATTCCTGAAGGTCGGCGCCGTCGGCATAGAGATTGATCTTCGCCGCGGTGGACGGTTGAACGCGCTGCAGCATCTTTTCCCCAGACTTGACCCAGTGTCCCAATATGACCGTGTCCGCGCGTCGGCGGACGGTCCAGCTCCCCATCAAGCCTGCGCCCGGTCGTATTACCCAGTGCGCTGGACCTAGGCCTAAGCCAGGGTATTTGCACCAGAATTCATCTCATAGATGTATCCCACGGGCCGGCGCCAACTGAGTTTCCCCAGCCCATGAGCCATCAGGAGACGCCCACGAAGGCGAGTCTCGGATCGGTACTCGAGCAAAGCGGTTGCGAGAATCGCGCCAACGCAGAGTTGGGCGAGGCCCTTGGCCATCAGCACGGCCCAGGCGAGGCGAGGCCGCCTGGCGCCATCCAGGTAGATGGTCACGTAGTGCTGGGTCTCGCGTCGCGTCCGCAGAAGCCTGTAGGCCGCCTTGGTTCTGTGCGGCAGCACGGTTTCAGTCACACGCGCCTTGGCGGCCCAGACGATGGCGTGGCCCTGCCGGTTCAGGCGGACGAAGAGCTCGGCGTCTTCCCCGCCCGCATCGCCGAATTCGGTGCGCATGGGCGCTTCGTCCGGCGCGAAGCAGGCCGCCATGTCGAACAGTGAATTACCTGTCCCGAGGCCGTACCGAGGCTTGCCGTCGTCGCGCGTGAGGGGAACAAGGGTCAGGTCCGGCAGGTGCAGGTCGCGCACGAACTGCGAGCCGGAAGGATCATAGGCGGGCGCGGCGCCGTCGGCGAAGCGGGCAAGCCGGGGGCCCACCGCGATAGCGGCCCCGCTCGTCTTGAGCGCGACCGTCAGCTGGTCAAGCCAGTCAGGATCGGCCACCTCGTCGTCGTCGATGAAGGCGACCAGAGGCGCGCGCGCCTCCGCGAAGCAGCGATTGCGCAGCTCCGACATGTTCCGCGTCAGATCCCGCGCATAGCGCATAGGCGTCGCCGTCTCGGCCTGGATCGCCGCCACGACCGGCTCCGCCGAGCCGCTCGGGTGATTGTCGACGACAACCACCTCGTAGGCGAACCCTCGCGGATTGGCCTGGGTGACGCACGAACGCAGCGTGTCGGCCAGCATGGCGGGCCGGTCATAGGTCGCGATGACGACGGAGACGTCAGGCGCCGCGGCGGCTGTCACTGAGCCAGCGCCTTCTCGTCGATCCAGCCGATCGGTGCGCGCCATGTCAGCTTGCCCAGCCCCTTGGCCATGCCGATGCGGTGCTCGAACTTGCCCTTTGCGGCCCACTCGCCGCTCATCACGAAAAGCGCCAGATGCACGAGGTACTGGGCGAGTCCCAGCGCGGCGACGCGGACGCGGGTGACGCCAGGCGCGGCGCTCGTGGCGATGCGCGAGGCGGCGTAGTGCTGTGACCCGCGCTTCATGCGCGTGATCATGTAATCGGCGCGCATTCGTTCGGTCTCGATGAACTCGACGACGCGGGCCGTCGGACACCAGACGAAGCGGCGGCCGGCGAGGGCCAGGCGGAAGAGCAGGTGCGTGTCCTCGCCGTTGCCGTCCCCGAAGGCGATTGCGAAGGGCTCAGGCCCGTCGAGGCACGTCGCCACTCGGAATGCGGCGTTGCCGCTACCGAGGCCCTTGCCCTTCTTGCGCAGGCGCCCGAACAGGTGAATTTCCTCGTCCGCCGCCATCTGGAAGTCGAGCGTATAGCGCCAGCCCTGCGGGTCCCAATCAGGGGCGCGTCCGCCGGCGAACTCGGGCAGCTTGGGACCGAACGCGGCGTCAGCGCCCGTTCGATCGAGACAGGCGACCAGTTCGCTCAGCCAGCCCGTCTCCGGCGCCTCGTCATCGTCGATGAACGCCACATAGCGCCCGCGCGCCGCCTTGATGCCCGTGTTGCGGGCGATAGAGACATTGCGCCGGGGGTCGGAGAGATAGGTGACCGGCGTCGTGGTCTCGGCGGCGATCCTGCGCACGAGCGTCTCGGCCAGGCGGTCCTTGTGATTGTCGACCACCACGATCTCGAAGGCCACGCCCCTCGTTGTTTCCGGCCGGAGGCACGCCCGCAGCGTCCGCTCCAGCAGATGCACCCGGTCGTAGCTGAGGATCACGACGCTGGCGTCGAGGGCGAGGGAGGTCATACGCCGGTGCCTTTCACGACGACGATCGCGGTCTTGGCGAGGATCTTGATGTCGAGCCACAGCGACCAGCGGCGAATGTATTCCAGGTCCTTTTCGACCCAGTTGTCGTAGTCGCTGATCTTATGGCGCCCTTCGACCTGCCAGAGGCAGGTGATGCCGGGCTTCACCGCCAGCTTCTGACGCTGAAAGGCGGTGAATCGCTCATACTCGTGCACGCGAGGCGGGCGCGGACCCACGAGGCTGAGATCGCCCTTCAGAACGCTCCACAGCTGCGGCAACTCATCGAGGCTGTACTTGCGCAGGACACGGCCGACCGGCGTCACGCGCGGATCGTTGGTGATCTTGAAGGCGGGCCCCTTCATCTCGTTGAGGGCCTGGAGAGCAGCCTCCTGGGCGGCGGCGTCGGCCACCATGCTGCGGAACTTGTAGCCGTGTATGCGACGGCCATTCTGTCCGACCCAGTCGCATCTGTAGAAGACCGGCCCCTTCGAAGTGAGCTTGACCAGCGCCGCAAGGGTGAGAAGCAGCGGCGAGAGGATCACCAGCAGGGCGGCCGACAGGCCCGCGTCCATAAGGCGCTTTATCGCGCGTTCGAAACTCACCAGCGGCTTCCCCACGAAAAGGTCCCGTAAAGGGATTGTGAGGCCTTTAGCAAGAACGGCGCCTGTTTTGCATGGCGCTGTCGGCGAAGACTCTGTTCCGGAACGATATTCGAGCCATTCCATGACCGCCGTGCGCTCCCCTTCGGCACAGGGACGCGAAGTTCGCTTCGCGGGCCTGCGCTTCACGCCGATGACGACCGCCGAGGCCACCGAGGCCCTGGCGGGGCGCGATCCGTCCGCGCCGTTCACCGCCTTCGTCACGCCGAACGTCGAACACGCTTTCCTGCGCCGCCGCGATCCGGTCTTCGCGGCCTGCGGCGACACCTGCTTCATCTCGACCAATGACAGCCGCGTCATGCGCCGGGCCGGCCGTCTCGCCGGCCTGGAACTGGAGTTCGCCCCCGGCGCCTATGTGATCCGAGATCTCTTCGAGCGCTTCGTCGCGGCCGACACGCCGATGACCCTGATCGGCGGCACGCCGGAACTGGCGCAGTCCCTCCGCGACGCCTACGGCCTGACCGCCTTCAACCAGCACATACCGCCCATGGGTTTCATTCACGACCCGGCGGCCGTGGCCGAGGCTGTGCGCTACGTCGTCGAGCACCCGGCCCGCTACGTCTTCGTCGCCATGGGTCCCCCGCAGTCGGAGGTCTTCTGCCAGCATGTAGCGGCGGACGGACGCGCCACCGGCCTCGGCCTTTGCATCGGCAGCTCCCTCCTGGTCCTGACGGGCGTCTCGCACCCTGCGCCGGACTGGATGGAGAATTCGGGTCTGGTCTGGCTCTATCGCCTTGTTCGCGAACCCAGGCGGCTATGGCGGCGCTACCTTGTGCGCGGCCTTATGGGCGTCGGGCTGTGCGCGCGCGACATCCTCGCGATCCGGCTGGGCCTGCGCCGCGCCTATGTCGAGGCCTAGGTGAGCGAAGCGGCGCCCGCGCCCCGACGGGTCGCCGCGTGGCGCGCCGACCGCGCGCGCGGCGCGCGCCAGACCGAAGCTTTTGTCGATCACTGGCTGATGATCTGGTGCAGCCTGATCGCCATCGTCATGACCCTCTATGTGCTGATCGGCAGCCAGCCCTATCAGCATGAGGCGATCCTCGACCCGGTGACCGGCGTCGCCCCGATCTCACCGGTCAACCGCTATATCTGGCTTGGGCTCCTGGCCGCCTCCGCGCCGGTTCTCTATCTGCGGCGCGAGCGATTGCCGGCCCTGGCGAAGGCCGTCTGGCCCCTCCTGGCGCTCTACGCCTGGTTCATTCTGACCGTCACCTGGTCCATCGACCCCGGGGCCTCGCAGCGTCGCCTGTTCCTCTATGTGGTCGAGCTGGCCGTGATCTTCGCCCTTCGGCTGGGCTTCGACGAGGCCTGGAAGCTGCAACGGGCCGTCGCCGCGGCCTGCGGGATCGTCGTCGCCATCGACCTGGCGTCCTGGGCGGTCGCGCCGGGGGCGTCAATGACCGAACTGGGCCTAGCGGCTATCCATACGCACAAGAACACGCTCGGCGCCGCCATGCTCCTGAGCCTGCTGATCCTGGGGCCGTACGCTCTGCACCGGGAAAGCCGCGGCGGGCGGCTGGCCTGGGGCGCGCTGTTCCTGGGCGGCCTGCTGCTTCTTGTCGCCAGCCGCTCGAAGACCAGCCTGGCGATCGCCCTCGTCGCCATGGCGCTGACACCCGTCCTCATGGCCCTCCTGCGCCTGCGTGCGCTCGGCCTGTGGGCCGTCGGGCTGGCGGCCGTGGCCGCCGTCGGCGCGGCGCTCTTCGGATGGTGGGCCTGGTGCCTCCTTGTCGGCGCCGACCCGCTCGGCCCGCTCGCCGACGTGACCTTCACCCAGCGGACCGACGTTTGGCGCTTCTCACTCGGCGAATGGGCGAAGCGGCCCATCCAGGGGGTTGGCTTCGGCGCCTTCTGGGACGTCGACCCCGCCGTTCAGCCGAGCCTGCAGACCGATCTGTGGTTCGCCAAGCCCGACGCCTATACGAACGAGTCCCACAACGGCTACATCGACCTGCTCGTCACGACGGGCGTGGTCGGCTTCCTTGGCGCAATGGTCCTATGGGCGCGCTGGACCTTCGGGGGCCTGGCCATGCTGAAGGAGACCCTGGCGATCAGGGGCCCCCTCCGCGGCTTCGCCCTATCCGCAGGACTTTTCCCGCTGATCTTCTTCATCCACAACTGGATGGAGAGCACCTACTTCACAGCCAACACGATCTTTGGCCTGTTCATCCTGATATTCGGCGTTTTCGTCGAGACTCGGCGGCGGCAACGAGCCTGACCTAGCCGAGTGCCCGCAGCGCGCGGCGCAGGATGACCACCATAAGCACCGCCTCGATCGTCTGGCCGACCGCCGTGCCGAGGACCGCGCCGGCAGGTCCGTAGAGGCGCATGAGACCGACGATGGCCAGAACCGCGGCGCCGGCCGCGATGCTGTTGGCGATGGCGATCGGCTTGAAGGCGCGCATGACCTGCAAGGCCGAGGAGAGGGCGGTCTGAACGAAGGACAGGCCCGAGCATAGGCCCCAGACCAGCACCATCCAGCCGAGATCGCCGTACTTGCCGCCGAACATCTGGGTCGAGACCGGACCCCAGGCGGCGTGGACGAGGAGCGTCCAGCCCAGGGTGAGCGCCACGCCGCCGATGGCGGCGCCATAAACAAGGCGGGCGATCCCCCGACGATCGACCTCGTCGCGTCGCCGGGCGAGGTCGCCGCGCGCCACCATGCTCCAGGAGGTGGCCAGGAGCGGAATGGGCCTTAAGAGGAGCTGCGAGGCGGACAACCCGGCCAAGGCTGCGGCGCCGAAGGTCGTCGCCGTCACGAAGCTGTAGAACCGGGTCAGCAACTCGGTCGTCGAGACGCCGACAAAGATCCATCCGGAGTGGCGGGCAAAGGCGAGGTAGCCCTCGAGTTCACGCGGCCTCCAGCCCGTCCACTGACCGCGGGTGGCGCGCCAGAAGCCGATGACGCCGGCGAGGCCGTAGGCGGCGGCCAGGGCGGCGAGCGCCGCATCGGCCTGGAGCGCCCGAGCGCCCGCCAGGGACACCGCGAGAAACAGGCCGGAGAGCACCACCACCAGTCCCGTCTGTACGGTCGCGGTCCCGGTCTCGCCACGCGAGAAGGCGAGGGCGCGGACATACTGCTGCAGCAGGAACGCGGGCAGGAAAAGCGCGGCGGTCCAGGCGTGGAGGTTGGCGTCGTGGCCTCGGATGAGGCCGCCGCCAAGCAGCGCAAGCGCCCCGACTAGCGCCAGCCAGCCTAGCGTTACGGCGTGCATCAGCCGTTCGACATGACGCCTGTGATCGGATTGCGGCCCTCCCGGCGACAGCGTGTAGAGATGCGTTCCGCTGACCGCGTTCTGAAGGCTGGAAAGCACGAAGCCGGTGTTCGCCCAGAACACGAAGGCGCCGTACTCGTGCTGGGGCAGGTAGCGCACCAGCAGGAGGTTGACGCCGAGATTGAGCAGCGAACCCAGGCCCTGCTCCAGGGCGGAGAGGGCGTAGGGCGAGACGAGGCGCGAGCGCAGACTCACGGGCGGGCTCAGTAGTTGGCGCCGCGATTGATGCTGTAGTTGAAGCTGAACGGAAGGGCGCCGGTGATGAACTGGCGCACGAACAGATTGACTTCGCTGATCGCCGAACGCGGCACGAAAACAAGGTCCCCAGGCATCAGCATCACGTCCGAACCATCTTCGCCGCGGAGCGTGGCTTTCATGTCGACCACTCGCAACATGATTCGCCCGTCGCTCACCCTGCGGCGCAGAACGGCCACCTTTCCGACCCCGGCGGTCTCCTGGAATCCGCCGGCCGCCATCACCGCCTGCGAGGCGCGCATCTGGCCGCGGATCTGCAGCGCGCCGGGCTGACGCACTTCGCCGCCCACATAGATCTGGGCGCCGGCGTACGAGACGATCAGGGTCTGAACCTGCGGTCGGCGCAGCACGCCGGCGTAGGCCTGCGTCAGAACCTGGTCGACTTCATCGGCTGTGAGCCCGGCGACGGGCACGGAGCTGACCAGCGGCAGCACGGCGCGCCCGTCCGGTCCGACCAGCACCTGTGTGTTCAGGTCGGGATTGACCAGGAACCGAAGGGCGATCTCGTCGCCGGCGCTCAGGCGATAGGCGTACTCGCGGTCCGACCAGGCTGCGAAGGCGTAGGGCGCGTCGACAGCCGCCTGAGGCGGCGGCGGCGCAGACGGCGCGCCGGCGCATCCGCCAAGGAACGCCAGCGCCGTCAAGACCACCAAGCCGCGGATCACCCAGAGCCCCTTCACCTGCCATGCAGACCACGCGCGCGCAGTCTGCAAGCCTATCAAACGTCAGCGTTTGTTAAGGATGCGTTCGTAGCCGGCCACTATTCATCAACCATATCCGCGCGCCGACTCGCGTGGATCCGTCCCGTCTCCAGTGAGCCGCGCCGCCCGACGATGAGCCTCGCGCTGTCAGTTTCCGACGTGAAGCCCCAGGCTGCTGCCCCGCCGCGCTGGGACACGCCCCTGACGCTGCGCGACCTGATCACGCCGGTCTTCGTCTACCTGAAGCCGGCGCTGATCGCGCTTCTGATCCCGCTGATCCTGGCGTTCCTCGTCGCGCTTATGGCCAAGCCGACCTATGTCGCCCAGTCCCGTCTCCTGGTGCTGCTCGGCCCCGAATATGTGTTCCGCGGCGATCCCAGCAACGCGAACTCCAGCCAGAGCTTCGACCGCGCCCAGATCATGCACGCTGAGACCGAGATCCTGACCTCGCGCAGCTTGCGTGAAGCCGCGTTGAAGTCGGTCGGCGTCGGAAAGGTCTACCGAAACGCGCCGCCGACGCCGGAGGGCGTCGAAGCCGCGATCCGCGCGCTCGACAAGGACGTCGTGATCGAGAACATCCCGCAGTCAAACATCATCGACCTCAGCCTGCGAAATCGCGACCCCAAGGTCGCTGCGGAGATGCTGAACACCTTCGTCCGCCTCTATCTGGAACGCCGCCGCGCGATCTTCCAGCAGGCCGACGTCGCCGCCGTACGCGCCGAGCGGGCCACCCTGGCCGCCGAGCTGAAGGACATCGAGACGGAGCTCGCCGCCTTCGCCGAAGCGCACCGCTACGCCGACTTCGAACAGGAGCTCGCGGCGGTCCAGGCCCAGAAGGTCGCGCTGGACAGCCAGCTCCAGGCGCTGGACCAGCAACTTGCCACCAGCTCCGGCCGAGCCGCCTTCCTCCACCGGCGCATGACGGCGACGCCAGCCACGGTGGAGGTCAGCGCCGACCGCACCCGCTCACAGGAGCTCGATGCGCTCACGGCCAACCTCCTGGCGCTTCAAGCCCAGCGCCGCGAGGCGGCGGCCAAGTACGCCGACGGCTTCCCCCTCGTGGCCGATCTCGACGCCCGGATCGCCGACCTGCAGCGCAAGATCGCCGACACCCCCGGCCAGCAGGTCAGCGCTGTCCGCAACGGAATCAACCCGGTTCGCCAGGATCTCGACACGGCGCTCGCCGACGCTCAGGGCAATGTGGCGGGCCTGAGCCTTGGCCGTCGCGAAGCGCAGGCCGCCCGCGAGGCGGTGCAGGCGCGCATCGCCGAACTGATGTCGATCGGCCCGCAGGTCCGGGATCTTGCGCGGCGTCGGTCGGTGCTGGACGGCGCCGTTGTCGATCTGGACAAGCGCGCCCGCGACGCCGAGCTCGCCGACCAGCTCACCCGGTCCAAGGCCAACGTACGCGTCGTCCAGACCGCCGAACCGCCGGTCAAGGGCACGACGGGCCGACTGAAGATCCTCGCCGCCGGCGGCGTCCTCGGACTTCTCGCCGCGGCCTGCGTGATCGTGTTCCGGACGGCCCTGGCCCAGTCGTCCGTCACCCCGCGCGACGTCGAACAGAAGCTTTCGATCCCCGCTGTGCTTTGCGTCGCCGAAGCGTCGGATGCGCCGCTGGGCCGGATCGGCGGACTGCCGCGCGCCCGTTTCCTCCGCCATGACGACGCCGAGATCCTCATGCGCCTCTTGGTTTCCGCCGCGCCCTCGGGCGCACGGGTGATGCAACTGATGGGCGCGGTGGAAGGCGAGGGCACGACGAGTCTCGTCATGGACCTGGCGATCCTGCAGGCCATGCGGACGTCCGCCAGGATCTTCATCCTCGATGTCGAACCGCGCGCGGGCGAAAGCGTCGTCGAGCGCTTCGCAGCCCTTGGCGCGGAGTTCGAGGAGCAGGCCTCGCGGTCGATTCACCAGATCAAGGGTCGAGAACTCTATATCAGCGCCCCGATCGACGGCGAAAACCTGAGCGTCGCCGACTCGGCCTGGATGTCGGTGATCGCCCGCGCGCGTTCGAAATACGACATCGTGCTGATCGACGCCCCGCCGGTCAGCCGCTCATCCGCGGCGGTGACGCTCGCCCCGCTGGCCGATCTCAATCTGCTGGTCGTCGAGGCCGAGCAGACCCGCGCCCCCGCCAGCCGCAACCTCATCTCGGCGATCGAAGGCGCTGGGGCGGAGGTCACCGGCGCCATTCTCAACAAGCGCCGGTTCCACATTCCCGGCTGGCTGTATCGGCGGATCTGACCGGCGGACGTTGCCACGGGCAACGAGCTTTGGCATGCGCTGAGGGTCATGTCCCCAAGCCTCTTCAGTCGCCGTGGCATTCTGGTTGGCGCCAGTGCGGCGATCGCCGGGGCGGCGTGCGCCGAGCCGCCGTCGTTGAAGGCCGCGGCGAAGCGGGCCGGGCGAAGGTTCGGCTGCGCGGTCGAGCCGCAGACGCTGGCGGCCGATGGCGACTTCCGCGATCTCGTCGCCCAGCAGTGCGACCTGCTCATTCCTGAAAACGCCATGAAATGGAACGCGCTGCGCCCGTCCGCGGACGCCTTCGACTTCGCGGCGGCCGACGCCGTGATCGCAGCGGCGCGAGCCCAGGGCGCGCAGGTGCATGGTCACTGCCTTGTCTGGCACGAAGCCATGCCGAACTGGGCGGCGGGGCCCATCGACGGCCCCACTGCGCGCGACCGCCTCGAATCCCACGTTGCGGCCGTGGCCGGCCGCTACCGCGGCGCCGTAGCGTCGTGGGACGTGATCAACGAAGCCGTTGAACGAAACGACCGCCGCGCCGACGGCCTGCGGCGTTCACTCTGGTTGGAGGCCTTGGGCCCGGACTACCTGCTGACGGCGCTAGACGCCGCACATCGGGCGGCCCCGCAGGCCCGTCTGGCGATATCCGACTATGGACTGGAATACGACCACGTGACCTGGATGGTGGAGAAGCGCGGCACGATGCTCGCCCTGCTTCGCGATCTCTTGCGCCGCGGCGCGCCCCTGCATGCGCTGTCCATCCAGGGTCACCTGCTCGGCGCGGAACCAGCGAGCTTCGGCCTGGGGCTGCGGCGGTTCCTGTCGGACGTCGCCGACCTTGGACTCGAGATCTATGTCACCGAGCTGGACGTAAACGAGCAGACGCTAACGGGTTCGGCGGCGGCGAGGGATGCGATCGTCGCCGACATCTATCGCCGCTTCGTCGACACGATCCTGAATGAGCCGGCTGTCCGCTTCGTGGCCACCTGGGGACTGTCAGACCGCTACACGTCCAAGACAGAGATGTTCCCGCACGCCGACGGCCTCGACGTCCGGCCCCTGCCGTTCGACCGAGACTTGAGGCCGAAGGCGGCGGCCCGCGCCCTGCAGGCGGCGTTTCAGCGGGCGGCCTAGGCGCGATCAGGCGCTGGCGGCCAGCGGTGCCGAGGGGGCCAGAGTGAACTCCGCGCAGAAGGCGCTCAGCCGGGCGCAGGCCTGATCGCGGCTCCAATTGGTCATCAGACCGTGGTCCAGGCCCGGAATCACCTGCATGGACAAATCCGAC
>ENA-UOYA01003458-UOYA01003458.1-activated-sludge-metagenome-genome-assembly--contig:-NODE-3458-length-14061-cov-12.567471_pt1 | contig 14061 bp, 10 predicted proteins | sample MGYA00238163_ERZ764804 | MGnify/ENA primary metagenome ERZ764804 (study PRJEB28919, sample SAMN05720223) | activated sludge metagenome | isolation source: Anaerobic digester | place: Hong Kong...
TTTCACGCCGTCCGAGCGCGTGGCCATCGGCAAGGCGATTGAAGCGGAGATCGGCCACCTTCTGGAGTACCAAGTCTTTCAGAACGTCACCCGTCATCTGGCATATCGAAAACGCGGGGACGCCGTGGACTTCCTCATCCCGGGAACGATCTACGGAGACCTGGGCGCCCAGATTGAGAAGGACCGGGAAGAACTCCCGGAGGAACACCGCGCGCGCCATATCGAACTCACAAACGAGGTACTCTTCCAGCCGTTTACCCTCTTCCTGGGCCGTTGTGATTGGGTGGACGAACTCCGCCAAGAGAGGATGATTGACGCCCTCGAAGAAAAAACGGGGTGGTCTCCATTCATCCATCAGCCGGACGTGGGCATCAGTGGGACGGACGAGGAGGGACACGAGTTTGACCTTACGCTCGTCCTGGAAGTCTATCCCCTCGTCATCGAAGAGGACGAGGACGGACACTTCCCCCAGGCTTACTATCCCGTGGTGGCCGGCTTCATGTTCTGGGGAGACGGGCCGGAGCCGGCAAAGTGGAAACCGGACGAACAGGAGGCCCTATGGGAGGCCATGTTCCATCTGATTTGGCGCCTCCAGGACGAACTGAAGGAGGGAGCCGAAGAGGAGAAGGCCCAGGAGGACGCGCCGCCGGCAGAGGAAACCAAAGCGGAAACGGAAACAACGTTTACCGATGAGACCGGGGAGAAGTTACGCCTCGGAGACCGCCTGAAGGAACAGGCCGGACCTCCCCGGACCTTCCCCCTGGCCCTCCCGTCATACGCCCGGATGAGCAACGAGGCGGAGGAGATTATCAAGCACGTTCACCGCGTCCGCCTTCCCTCGAAGTGGTCTACTCTTCCCCGGTGGGAGCAACTCGTCCAGGATTACATTGAGGACCTCCTGGCAAACGAGGGAGAGCGGGCGTTCCAGAATATCCGGGGGACCACGGGAGACCCGGAGGAGCACGGGCCGCTTCTGAAACGGCGCCACAAGGCCGGCGGAGAGGAGGAGATTTTCCTCACGAGGGAGGCGGAGCAACTCCTACGGAAAAAACATGGCCTGGGCCGGGGGTTCATTGAGGTAAAGGGGATCGGACAGCAATACCTCGTCCGTATCTTCGAGACGCCCCAGGGTGGACTCCTGGAGATTGGTCTCTCCTGGGCCGGACTCGCGGGTCCGCTCGTGGACGAGTGGCGGAAAAAACGCCGGCAGCAACTTAAGGAGGAGAAGCGGAAATGGGAAGCGCCGCTCCTCTTCGAGGATCTGGACGCCGGAGAACGGCGCCGCCTTGACGCCCTCATGGAACAGGCCCGCCTATGGGATGACGGGCGCCGCGTGATGGAGATGGTTTTGGGACAGGTCTCAGGTCAACACAAAAACCCGGTGGAGATACCGGCGGAAGCCTTCCGCGTCCTCTTGTGGCCGAATAACGCCCGGACCCGTACCTACTCTCCCCAATGGAAACGCCGCGTGGACGGTATCCTCTCCGCCCTCCATGCCATGACCTTTTTCTACCGAACCCACGGGAGCGAAAGCGCCAAGGGATACGGTAGCTTCATCGGTGAATGGGACTACATCGGACGAGGCAAGGGAAGCCACGGGGACGGAGTCTATGTCCTGGACGTTCAGCCCGGATTCCTGGGGTGTCTCCGCCTCTTCGAGTCCACAAAGACCCGCCTCCGTAGTGGCCGGGAAGCCCTGTACCTGGACTTCGGGAAGGACCTCTCCAAAGACGAAAAGGGAGAACTCAGTGGACAGGGAGGGTATCTGACCTTCGATGCTGGCCGCGCGTTCTACAACTCCGCCGCCGGCTTCACTCCCTCCCAGGAAAACCTCGTCAAATGGATAGACCATGAACTGACAAAGAAGAGGGACCGCGCGCGGAAGGAGAACAAGGGAAGACAGGTCCGTCCCAACGCGCCGGATGCCAACTCTCCGCGCCTTTATGACCGGGCCTTCTGTCCGCTCCTCCCGGAGGGACGTGCATACTACGGAACCCTGGGACACTTCGATAAGAACCCGGAGGCAGGCTTCACCCTGGGCGGGACCGGGAGCCGCCTGTCCAGGCATACCGCCGGCATCCTGGCTGAGATTGGATACTTCCTCCCGTCCGGGCCGTGGTGTGCACGAAAGGACGAGGTCCTCAAGAGCGCCCTGGGAGACCTCAAGGCCGTAGTGGTGGAGTATTTCGGCGGGGTGGTGGCCGGACGCCTGGGGAACGAGTGGATTCCCCTGGAACGATTCCGGGACCTGAACGAGAAGGAGCTATGCCATAAGCTCAAGGTTCTCTGTTTCGTCCCGGAGGATTACCGCTCCAGACACCGCGCCAACTTCGAGGAGGCCACGGGATACCGCGTCACGGAGAACCAGAAGGAAGCGGAACGGGCCGCCTGGGATGTCATGGACGGGGAGGAGGAAGACATGGAGGTCCAAACGGAGACCGCCGCCGTACCAGAAATACCGGACAACATTCCCTCCGTGCGTAACGCCTTCCGTGGTCTACCGCTCCGGGAGCGCCTCCAGGAGGTCATGAAGCGGAGGAAGGTTTCCGGGGCCGCCCTGGCCGCCCTCTTCGGAGTCACAAAGATGACCGTCTCCAGATGGCTCAGAGGCGAGAAGCCTATCGCAGAGGACGCCGTCCCGCTCCTCATCCGGTGGATTGAATCCGGGACCGCTCCCACGGCGGAGGAACTGGCCGCGCGCCGGAGCCGGAAGGACGAGTCGTAACCCTCCCATTGACCCGAAGGGAGGTCGCGTAACCCTCCCATTGACCTGAAATCCCGCCGCGTAACCCTCCCATTGACCGTAAACGTTTTTCGGTGATTTTGCATCCCGCGCGTTTTCATACATTTGCGGGAAATGGCTTCGAGCATAAGTATCTCATAAGAGAGATACATAAGAGGCCGCTGGCGTCCCTCCCCTGCGGGGGACGCCGCGCCCTCTGTTTCCAGCCTTGCAAAGCCCGGGATTCATGCCCGATACTGGTTATGGATTCGTACAGGTTGTACGAGTGGTACACATCGCCATGACACGCCTTAATGTCTCGAAAGCGCGGGAGGAATTTCCCGAAGTCGTAAACCGCGCCGCCTACGGGAAGGAGCGGACCATTGTTTCCCGCCGTGGGAAGGACCTGGCCGCCGTCATCCCGATAGAAGACCTCCGCCTTCTAGAGCGCCTGGCCCAGGAGGAGATGGACCGCATAGACCTCGAAGACGCCCGGGCCGCTTTGAAGGAAGCGGAAGAGAAGGGGACCATCCCCCTCCGGGACCTCATGCGAGAACTTGGAGATTGAGACCTGGCCTACCGTGTTGAAGTCACTCCCGCCGCTGAGAGGGACCTCCGCCGCCTCGATCCTCATATCCGAAAGCAAGTGAGCCGGGACATTCTCCGCCTGGAGGAGAATCCTCGTCCCCATGGCGTGGAGAAGATGGAGACGAAGGAGAAGCTCTATCGCGTCTACGTGGGACCGGGGAAGAACTACCGCGTCATTTACCAGATTCGGGATGAAGTCCTCCTCGTCCTCGTGGTGAAGGTGGGGGACCGGAAGGAAGTCTACCGCCGGGTGAAGTGAAGACCATGGACTCCCTCAATGAAGCCGGGAAATGGTGGCCGGGGTGGGGGGTATCGAAATCTCTGAAGCCTTCCGCTGTAGACCGCGCGTGAAATCAAATTTTCGCACCGTCAAAATCCAATGGCAGGCAGGCCGCCTCCAGAAAAGCGCGGGTCCTTCCTGGAACCTTTCATCTGCGGGTAGCTTGATTGCATCGTTTCGCTAGTTAGTGGGTTGTGGGTGGGGTTGTGGGTGGGGTTGTCGGCAGGGGTTGTGTTTACCTTTGATACCATTAGGACATGGATACCGCTCTCGTCCCGATGACTCCCGCTCCCGTGGAACGAGCGAACAAGGCCGCCGCCCTCGTGGCCTCCTTCCTGGCCGGACGGAATGAGAGGACCCTCCGGGCCTATCGGAATGACCTGGAGGACTTCCGCTCCTACCTGAAGGCCGGGGACGTGGACGAGGCCGCGCGGATTCTCCTGTCCCGTGGACACGGGGAAGCCAATGCTCTCGTTCTGGCCTACCGCGCGGACATGGTGGAACGGAACCTCCAGGCCGCAACGGTAAACCGCCGCCTGGCCGCCGTCCGCTCCCTCGTGAAACTGGCCCGGACCCTGGGAATGGTCCCGTGGTCTATCGAAGTGGAGAACCTGAAGGCCCAGGCATACCGGGACACTCGCGGACCTGGCCGGCAGGGATTCAGACGCCTAATGGAAGAGGCCGGGAGCCGGACGGACAGGAAGGCCCTCCGGGACCGCGCCGTCCTCCGTCTCCTCCATGACCTGGCCCTCCGCCGCGCGGAAGTGGTGGCCCTGGACATGGAGGACGTGGACCTGGAGAGCGGGTCCGTTACCATCCTGGGCAAAGGCCGGACCCAGAAGGAGCGCCTCTCCCTCCCCGAACCGACAAAGGCCGCTCTGTCCTCGTGGATTGACGCCCGGGGGACGGAGCCGGGACCTCTCTTCCTGAACTTTGACCGCGCCGGCAAGGGAGAGCGCCTTACGGGGACGGGCCTGTACCTCGTGGTCCGGGACCTGGGAAGGAAAGCGGGCCTCACTGTCCGCCCTCATGGTCTCCGCCACGCTGGCATCACGGAGGCCCTGGACCTCACGAACGGGAACATTCGCGCCGTCCAGAGATACTCCCGTCATCGGGACATGAGAATCCTGAACGTTTACGACGATAACCGCGCGGACCTGGGCGGGGACGTGGCCCGCCTCGTGGCCGCCAACGCATAAGGAGAAAACGTATGGAAGGAACGCGCCTCACGGGCCTGTGGAAGAACACGGGGAAGGACGGGAAGACTTACCTCTCCGGGAACCTCTCCGGGGCCGCCCGCCTCCTCATCCTCCCGAACACTCGCAAGCGGGGAGAGAAGGACCCGGACTATCACGTCTATGTGGTCCCGAACGAGAAGCGGGACAAGCCCGCGCCGAAGGACGAGGGAGACAGCCTGTAATGGCGGACCCTCTCTCCTCCTGGCCCTCATTCATGGAGGCCGTAGGCGCACGCCTGGAGACCGGACGGACCACATACGGGGACCGCTCCTTCACCCTCCCGCCGGAGCGCCTGGCCGTGGAAGTGGAGGAGGAACTCATGGACGTGGCCGCCTGGGCCTTCATCCTCTGGACCCGCGTCCGTGGTCTCCGTGTTATGCTTACCGCTGAAAAGGCCGAAACACATGAAAGGTAAACCTTACGGACAAGGGGAGGACCTGGACACCTATCTGGCCCGGACAGTCTATCCCGCTCTGTTTGACCGCCTAGACTCCGCCTTCCCGGAGTTTGGATGGGAGCGCCGGAGTGGACACTGGACCGCCACGAAATGGCCCGCCGGCTTCCCCTATCCTGTCGATAACGAGAATCCAGACCGCCTCATGGTCTATCGAGACCGTCCGTATTGGGTGAAGGTCCACGGACATGGGGGAGTCCGTTTTCTGGACCTCGTAAACGGGGGACAGAAGCCGAAGGGGCCGGACTTCCTGAAGGCCGTCCGTAAGCTCTGCGACCTGGCCAGGGTGAGATTCCCGGAGCGGAGCCTCACGCCGGAACAGGCGGAGACCGCGCGGAAGAACGAGGCCCGCCGCTCCATCCTGGACACGGTCATGGATTACGCCCGTGAGCGCCTCTGGGCCTCCAGTGGGGAGGACGCCCGGGCCTACCTTCACGCGCGCGGATTCACGGACGAGGACATACGCTCCCTGGGCCTGGGCCTGTATGAGAGCGCCTCCGTAGCGCGGGAGGCGATTCTCCGGGCCGGACATGACGAGACGGAGGCCGAAGACTCCGCCGTCCTCTGGAAGAAGCTCGAAGGATACATTGTCATCCCCTGGGCCGATGACCACGGGCGCCCGCTCACCCTGTACGGAAGGTGGAAGGAGAAAACTCCGCCGGCAGAGAAGCCGAAGACAATAGCTCTCCCCGGGGAGGGGACGAAACGGTCCCCGCTCTACTTTGACCGCGCGCGGGACGCCGGACACAAAGACCTCGTCCTCGTGGAGGGAGTCTTTGACGCCGCTCTCCTCCAGGTGAAAGGAGACTCCCGGGCCGTGGCCTCCGTGGCCGCCCAACTGAACGAGAACCAACTGGAGACCCTCCGCCGGCATCATGTCCGCTCCGTCTACATCTGCGGAGACCCGGACGGAGGCGGGGACCGGGGAACGCTGGCAAACATGGCCGCCCTGGAGAAGGCCGGCATCAAGGCGTATGTGGTTCCGCGCCTCCCGGATAAGATGGACCCGGACGAGTATGTCCAGGCCCACGGGATAGACGCCTGGAAGGCCCTCGTCTCCCAATCCGAACACGCTTATGGATTCCGCGCGCGGGAGATTGTGGAGCGCCACAAGGCAAGCGGGGACGGGGAGAACGTCTGGACAGACCGCTCCTTTGAGGAGGCCCTGGCCTATGATGAGCGGACCACGGACCCGCGCGCCCGCGTGGACCTGGACAGATACTTCTGGCCGGTGGTGCGGACCTCACTGGACCTCCCGGAGGAGACTGTCCGGGAGTGCCTCGAAGAACGGCGCCGGCAAGCGGACAGGAACAAGGAACAGAAGGCCCTCGAAGAACAGGCCCGCGCCCATGAGCGCCTCCTGGAAGAGTACCGGGAGAATCTGGCGGAGATGGGACCGGAGGCCGCCCTCCACCGCCTCCATGAAGAGATTGACCGCCTCCGCCGTGGAGGACTCCGCCTCAAGGTGGAAGAGGTCCTCCATGTGGCGGAAGAACTCCGCTACCACGAGGAGCGCCTGGAGAAGTGGCGGGGACGGGAATACATCGGACTCCCCCAGAAGACCCTCCCGGACCTGGACGAGGCAACCCTGGGCCTCCGTGGCCTCATGGTCCTGGCCGCCGCGCCGAACGTCGGGAAGACCGCCCTCTCCGTCCAATTGGGGACGGACATAGTAGTCCACAACCCGGACGCCTGTTTCGTCTTCCTGTCCCTGGAGATGACCCGATGGGATATTCTCTCCCGGATTAAATGCCGCCTGGCTGAGATGGACTGGAAGACTCTCGTCTTCGGATCACAACGGAGCCGGGGAGAAGTCGGATTCTATACGGCGGAGGAACTGGGCCGCCTCCAGAACGCGGAGAGGAAGCTCCAGGACATAGGGGACCGTATCGTCATCCTGGACGAGAAGAACTTTCCCCAGGATGAGGCCACGGTGGAGAAGCTCGTCCGGGAGGTCCAGGCCGTCAAGGCCCGCACGGGAGCCGCGCGCGCCTTTGTCCTCGTGGATTACCTCCAGGTCTTCCCCATCCCCGAACACGAGGCCCGCAATATCCGCACGGACCTGGACGCGGACAAGTGGCGTATCGGAGCCATGCGGGACCTTCGGGACTACCTGGAGGATGACGCCGTTATGGTCATCTCAGAGGCCCGGAAGCCGTCCGGGAACGCGGGGGAGAAGTGGGGCGGAGCATTGGCGGACGTGATGGGAGCCGCGCGCGGCGCCTATACGCCGGACATGGTCTTCCTGTTCTCTCCTTTCACGGATGAGGAACTGTCAGAAGAGTTTGACCTATGGAAGGAGACCGGGAAGGGAGACAGCCGTAAGAAGGCCCTGGACAAAGAAGCCGTCCAGAAGAAGCGGGACTCCCTCCAGGAGGCCGGACTCTCGTTGAATAAGCTCATCATCGCCAAAGGCCGGGACGGAGTCACGAGGAAGGAAATCCCTCTCTCGTTCTGGTTTCGGCGGAGCGCCTTTATCGAGGGAACCGATAGCAACAACGTAACAAACGTTTACCAATCTGGTAAAATCAACGTAGCGGCAAAGGGAAAACGATGAGGTCCATAGCAATCGTGAATCAGAAGGGCGGGAGCGGGAAGACCACTACCGCCGTGAACCTGGCCGCCGCCCTGGGGGAGAAGGACCGCCGCGTCCTCGTGGTGGACCTGGACCCGCAAGCCTCCGCCTCCAACTGGTACGGGGTGAAGGACGCGGGCCGGGGCCTCCTGGAGGTCTTCACGGATGGCCGGGACCTGGCCTCCCTCGTCCAGAAGACGGAGGCGCCCGGGGTGTCTATCGTCCCCTCGTCCTCCTGGCTCGTGGGAATCGAGAAGGCCCTGTCCGGGGAAGTGGGAGCGGAGACCCTCCTCCGCAAGCGTACCGGGGACCTGGACGCCGGCAAGTGGGATTACATCCTGATTGACTGTCCGCCTACCCTGGGGACTCTCACGATCAACGCGCTAACCGCCGTGGGGGAGGTCCTCGTCCCGGTGGAGGCCCACGTCATGGCCCTGCATGGCCTCATGGACCTCATACGGACGGTCAACGCCGTGAAGGAGCGCCTCCACCCTCCGCTCCGTATGGCCGGCATCCTGGCCTGTCGCGTGGACGCCCGGACCCGTCATGCTCTGGACGTGGTAGCGGAACTCCGTGAGAAGTTTCTCCGCCTCGTTTACCGGACCATCATCCGGGAGAATGTCCGCCTGGCTGAGTGTCCGTCCTTCGGAGTCCCCATCACCCAATACGACCCGGACAGCCACGGAGCGGAGGACTACCGCTCCCTGGCCGGGGAGGTCATCAAGCAGGAAAAAGCAATAGCCGAAAGGAGCAAACATGGCACGGCCAAAGCGTAGAACGATTGGAGACAACCCTCTGGACGCCGTTATCCCGCGCGCGCCTTCCCGGGCCGCCGCCGCTGTGGCGGAGCCGGAAGAGGGGCCGCCGAAACAGGCAAAGGAGAGGATGACCTTCCATCTCCCGGTGGAGGTCATGGAACGCGCGAAAAACGCCGTTTACTGGACTCCGGGCCTCACGCTGGCAGACCTGGCCGCCCAGGCCCTCCGGGATGCCGTGGACCGTCTGGAGAAGAAACGCGGGGAGACCTTCCCTCCTCGAAAATCGGAACTGAAGGGCGGAAGGCCGATGAAATGAGCACCGATAACGGGATGTTTAAGGAAATCGGCATTATCGTAAACATTCCCGTTATCAGTTTCAGGCAAGCGATATGAGCGGGTCCGAGTGGTGGGACAAGATCCGTAAGCGATACGAGGAACTCTATCCCCGCGCGCGTGCGGAGAAGCCGACGGAGCCGGTGGAAGAACTAAAAACCGATGACGGGACGCCTCTCCATGAGGTCGTAAAGAAGGCTATCCCTCATCCGAAGAAGCGCCGGAAGCTCCTCCACAAGCTCATTACCAAGACCGTCCGGGGCGTGGCCCACTTGCGGAAACAGGACCCGGACTGGTGGACCAAGACCATAATCGCCTGCCTTGGAAACCAACTGGCCGAACTGAAGACCCTCATTGAAGACCCGGAGGAGAAGGAGGTCTCCTGGGAGAACCCTTGGATTGAGACCCGTTATCCCGTCCGCCTCCAGACGGATTCCACGGGATCGTGGGGCGGGACCACCACAAAGGTAAAGCCGCTTATCCCGGGCCTCCCGAACGAGGAGGACTTCAATCCGACAAACCCGGAGCAACTGGAGGAAGTGATTTACTCTGGCCTCAAAGATTTCACGCCGTCCGAGCGCGTGGCCATCGGCAAGGCGATTGAAGCGGAGATCGGCCACCTTCTGGAGTACCAAGTCTTTCAGAACGTCACCCGTCATCTGGCATATCGAAAACGCGGGGACGCCGTGGACTTCCTCATCCCGGGAACGATCTACGGAGACCTGGGCGCCCAGATTGAGAAGGACCGGGAAGAACTCCCGGAGGAACACCGCGCGCGCCATATCGAACTCACAAACGAGGTACTCTTCCAGCCGTTTACCCTCTTCCTGGGCCGTTGTGATTGGGTGGACGAACTCCGCCAAGAGAGGATGATTGACGCCCTCGAAGAAAAAACGGGGTGGTCTCCATTCATCCATCAGCCGGACGTGGGCATCAGTGGGACGGACGAGGAGGGACACGAGTTTGACCTTACGCTCGTCCTGGAAGTCTATCCCCTCGTCATCGAAGAGGACGAGGACGGACACTTCCCCCAGGCTTACTATCCCGTGGTGGCCGGCTTCATGTTCTGGGGAGACGGGCCGGAGCCGGCAAAGTGGAAACCGGACGAACAGGAGGCCCTATGGGAGGCCATGTTCCATCTGATTTGGCGCCTCCAGGACGAACTGAAGGAGGGAGCCGAAGAGGAGAAGGCCCAGGAGGACGCGCCGCCGGCAGAGGAAACCAAAGCGGAAACGGAAACAACGTTTACCGATGAGACCGGGGAGAAGTTACGCCTCGGAGACCGCCTGAAGGAACAGGCCGGACCTCCCCGGACCTTCCCCCTGGCCCTCCCGTCATACGCCCGGATGAGCAACGAGGCGGAGGAGATTATCAAGCACGTTCACCGCGTCCGCCTTCCCTCGAAGTGGTCTACTCTTCCCCGGTGGGAGCAACTCGTCCAGGATTACATTGAGGACCTCCTGGCAAACGAGGGAGAGCGGGCGTTCCAGAATATCCGGGGGACCACGGGAGACCCGGAGGAGCACGGGCCGCTTCTGAAACGGCGCCACAAGGCCGGCGGAGAGGAGGAGATTTTCCTCACGAGGGAGGCGGAGCAACTCCTACGGAAAAAACATGGCCTGGGCCGGGGGTTCATTGAGGTAAAGGGGATCGGACAGCAATACCTCGTCCGTATCTTCGAGACGCCCCAGGGTGGACTCCTGGAGATTGGTCTCTCCTGGGCCGGACTCGCGGGTCCGCTCGTGGACGAGTGGCGGAAAAAACGCCGGCAGCAACTTAAGGAGGAGAAGCGGAAATGGGAAGCGCCGCTCCTCTTCGAGGATCTGGACGCCGGAGAACGGCGCCGCCTTGACGCCCTCATGGAACAGGCCCGCCTATGGGATGACGGGCGCCGCGTGATGGAGATGGTTTTGGGACAGGTCTCAGGTCAACACAAAAACCCGGTGGAGATACCGGCGGAAGCCTTCCGCGTCCTCTTGTGGCCGAATAACGCCCGGACCCGTACCTACTCTCCCCAATGGAAACGCCGCGTGGACGGTATCCTCTCCGCCCTCCATGCCATGACCTTTTTCTACCGAACCCACGGGAGCGAAAGCGCCAAGGGATACGGTAGCTTCATCGGTGAATGGGACTACATCGGACGAGGCAAGGGAAGCCACGGGGACGGAGTCTATGTCCTGGACGTTCAGCCCGGATTCCTGGGGTGTCTCCGCCTCTTCGAGTCCACAAAGACCCGCCTCCGTAGTGGCCGGGAAGCCCTGTACCTGGACTTCGGGAAGGACCTCTCCAAAGACGAAAAGGGAGAACTCAGTGGACAGGGAGGGTATCTGACCTTCGATGCTGGCCGCGCGTTCTACAACTCCGCCGCCGGCTTCACTCCCTCCCAGGAAAACCTCGTCAAATGGATAGACCATGAACTGACAAAGAAGAGGGACCGCGCGCGGAAGGAGAACAAGGGAAGACAGGTCCGTCCCAACGCGCCGGATGCCAACTCTCCGCGCCTTTATGACCGGGCCTTCTGTCCGCTCCTCCCGGAGGGACGTGCATACTACGGAACCCTGGGACACTTCGATAAGAACCCGGAGGCAGGCTTCACCCTGGGCGGGACCGGGAGCCGCCTGTCCAGGCATACCGCCGGCATCCTGGCTGAGATTGGATACTTCCTCCCGTCCGGGCCGTGGTGTGCACGAAAGGACGAGGTCCTCAAGAGCGCCCTGGGAGACCTCAAGGCCGTAGTGGTGGAGTATTTCGGCGGGGTGGTGGCCGGACGCCTGGGGAACGAGTGGATTCCCCTGGAACGATTCCGGGACCTGAACGAGAAGGAGCTATGCCATAAGCTCAAGGTTCTCTGTTTCGTCCCGGAGGATTACCGCTCCAGACACCGCGCCAACTTCGAGGAGGCCACGGGATACCGCGTCACGGAGAACCAGAAGGAAGCGGAACGGGCCGCCTGGGATGTCATGGACGGGGAGGAGGAAGACATGGAGGTCCAAACGGAGACCGCCGCCGTACCAGAAATACCGGACAACATTCCCTCCGTGCGTAACGCCTTCCGTGGTCTACCGCTCCGGGAGCGCCTCCAGGAGGTCATGAAGCGGAGGAAGGTTTCCGGGGCCGCCCTGGCCGCCCTCTTCGGAGTCACAAAGATGACCGTCTCCAGATGGCTCAGAGGCGAGAAGCCTATCGCAGAGGACGCCGTCCCGCTCCTCATCCGGTGGATTGAATCCGGGACCGCTCCCACGGCGGAGGAACTGGCCGCGCGCCGGAGCCGGAAGGACGAGTCGTAACCCTCCCATTGACCCGAAGGGAGGTCGCGTAACCCTCCCATTGACCTGAAATCCCGCCGCGTAACCCTCCCATTGACCGTAAACGTTTTTCGGTGATTTTGCATCCCGCGCGTTTTCATACATTTGCGGGAAATGGCTTCGAGCATAAGTATCTCATAAGAGAGATACATAAGAGGCCGCTGGCGTCCCTCCCCTGCGGGGGACGCCGCGCCCTCTGTTTCCAGCCTTGCAAAGCCCGGGATTCATGCCCGATACTGGTTATGGATTCGTACAGGTTGTACGAGTGGTACACATCGCCATGACACGCCTTAATGTCTCGAAAGCGCGGGAGGAATTTCCCGAAGTCGTAAACCGCGCCGCCTACGGGAAGGAGCGGACCATTGTTTCCCGCCGTGGGAAGGACCTGGCCGCCGTCATCCCGATAGAAGACCTCCGCCTTCTAGAGCGCCTGGCCCAGGAGGAGATGGACCGCATAGACCTCGAAGACGCCCGGGCCGCTTTGAAGGAAGCGGAAGAGAAGGGGACCATCCCCCTCCGGGACCTCATGCGAGAACTTGGAGATTGAGACCTGGCCTACCGTGTTGAAGTCACTCCCGCCGCTGAGAGGGACCTCCGCCGCCTCGATCCTCATATCCGAAAGCAAGTGAGCCGGGACATTCTCCGCCTGGAGGAGAATCCTCGTCCCCATGGCGTGGAGAAGATGGAGACGAAGGAGAAGCTCTATCGCGTCTACGTGGGACCGGGGAAGAACTACCGCGTCATTTACCAGATTCGGGATGAAGTCCTCCTCGTCCTCGTGGTGAAGGTGGGGGACCGGAAGGAAGTCTACCGCCGGGTGAAGTGAAGACCATGGACTCCCTCAATGAAGCCGGGAAATGGTGGCCGGGGTGGGGGGTATCGAAATCTCTGAAGCCTTCCGCTGTAGACCGCGCGTGAAATCAAATTTTCGCACCGTCAAAATCCAATGGCAGGCAGGCCGCCTCCAGAAAAGCGCGGGTCCTTCCTGGAACCTTTCATCTGCGGGTAGCTTGATTGCATCGTTTCGCTAGTTAGTGGGTTGTGGGTGGGGTTGTGGGTGGGGTTGTCGGCAGGGGTTGTGTTTACCTTTGATACCATTAGGACATGGATACCGCTCTCGTCCCGATGACTCCCGCTCCCGTGGAACGAGCGAACAAGGCCGCCGCCCTCGTGGCCTCCTTCCTGGCCGGACGGAATGAGAGGACCCTCCGGGCCTATCGGAATGACCTGGAGGACTTCCGCTCCTACCTGAAGGCCGGGGACGTGGACGAGGCCGCGCGGATTCTCCTGTCCCGTGGACACGGGGAAGCCAATGCTCTCGTTCTGGCCTACCGCGCGGACATGGTGGAACGGAACCTCCAGGCCGCAACGGTAAACCGCCGCCTGGCCGCCGTCCGCTCCCTCGTGAAACTGGCCCGGACCCTGGGAATGGTCCCGTGGTCTATCGAAGTGGAGAACCTGAAGGCCCAGGCATACCGGGACACTCGCGGACCTGGCCGGCAGGGATTCAGACGCCTAATGGAAGAGGCCGGGAGCCGGACGGACAGGAAGGCCCTCCGGGACCGCGCCGTCCTCCGTCTCCTCCATGACCTGGCCCTCCGCCGCGCGGAAGTGGTGGCCCTGGACATGGAGGACGTGGACCTGGAGAGCGGGTCCGTTACCATCCTGGGCAAAGGCCGGACCCAGAAGGAGCGCCTCTCCCTCCCCGAACCGACAAAGGCCGCTCTGTCCTCGTGGATTGACGCCCGGGGGACGGAGCCGGGACCTCTCTTCCTGAACTTTGACCGCGCCGGCAAGGGAGAGCGCCT
>ENA-UOYA01003460-UOYA01003460.1-activated-sludge-metagenome-genome-assembly--contig:-NODE-3460-length-14057-cov-4.384874_pt1 | contig 14057 bp, 13 predicted proteins | sample MGYA00238163_ERZ764804 | MGnify/ENA primary metagenome ERZ764804 (study PRJEB28919, sample SAMN05720223) | activated sludge metagenome | isolation source: Anaerobic digester | place: Hong Kong...
ATCGGGGCCAATGGCGGACGTTCTGCGCCCCACCAGATATTTTGGTTACTCATCGCAATCAGACTGGCGCAGGTCGCGCTTGCTGTAAACCGCCTAAAGGCCCAGCTCGCTTAGTGCGGGATGATCGTCCGGCCGGCGTCCCTGCGGCCAGCGGAATATTCGGTCGGTTTCGGCGATTGCCAGATCGTTGATGCTGGCGTGGCGCGCGGCCATGTGCCCGCTTTCGGCGAACTCCCAGTTTTCATTGCCATAGCTGCGCCACCACTGTCCGGCATCGTCGTGCCATTCATAGGTAAAGCGCACGGCGATGCGGTTGCCCGCGCAGGCCCACAGCTCCTTGATCAGCCGATACTCGTGCTCCCTGGCCCATTTGCGGGTGAGGAAAGCTTCGATTGCAGCGCGGCCAACCGGGAACTCGTCGCGGTTCCGCCAGCGGCTGTCAGGGGTATAGGCCAGCGCGACCTTGGCGGGATCGCGGCCGTTCCAGGCATCTTCGGCGGCGCGGACCTTGATCGCCGCAGTTTCGTCATTAAATGGCGGGAAAGGCGGTCGGGTATCCATCGGTTCCTCACGCAAATGGCATGGCGAATTCGACGCGGATCCCGCCGGGGATCGCTGCGATCAGGTGGTGGACGGCAGAGCCGGGGCGCATTGGCCCGGGGCCGAACTCTATGCTTACGCCGGGCCATTCGGCGATCCGCAGGCGCACTTCTTCCAGTGCAGCCGCATCGCGCACGCCCAGCGCCAGGTGGTGCAGGCCAACGTTGCGGCGGCGGTCGAACGGGTTGGCACTCGCCGGGTCCTCGACCTGCCACAGCGTCAGCAGGGTGGAGCCATCGCTGACAAAGCGGGCGGGATAGTCCGGTACTTCGCCAACCACCTTGTAGCCCAGGGCGTCACGGAAGAATTCGGTCGCCGCATCAAGATCGTGGACCGACAGCCCGATGTGATGGGCGCCAGTAGTGAGGGGCTGGGTCATGGTCATTCCTTCGGGGTTTGGGCCTTGCGCAGGTGCTCGTTCTCGGCGCGCAGGCGGGTGAGTTCGTCGGCCATCGGCTTGAGCGCATTGGCCAGTTCGGCTTCGGTGAACCGCGGCGTGATGTGCTGCGGGCAGTTCCAGTCATATCCGACCACGTCGATCAGGTAGGCTCGCTCGGGCAGCGCCTTGTAACCTTCGGGCATCAGGCGGCTGAGCAATTCTGGATCCTCTGCGGCAGCGACGATCCGGGCATGTCCCAACACCTTGAGCCGCCGCCGGTTCGGGTAATCCATCAGGAACAGCGAAACCCTTGGATCGGCGATGAGGTTGCTCGTCGAAACATGCTGGCGGTTGCCGCGATAGTCGGCAAAGCCCAGGCGGTTGCCCTGCAGGACCGCCAAAAATCCGGCCGGTCCGCCACGGTGCTGAACATAGGGCCAGCCATCGGGCGTGACGCTGGTCAGGTAGAAACTGTCGCGCGCGGCAATGAACAGGGCTTCCTTGTCGGTCAGCATGTCTGGCGAGCCGTCGGCCCCCTGTTCCATCCGGGCATAGGTTTCGCGCGAGCCATCCTCGGCCTGCAACGCCCGCGCGGCGTCGCTGAACAGGGTGTGGATATAATTGCGGGCCATTTGGGCACTCGAAGCCAAGAGGGGCGCGCGATCCGCCGGATGAGGGTTGGCGAACCGCGCGGGCTTCCAATAGGCCGAACCATCCATAGCGATAATATCGTATTGTTGGCTAATTCTATTCCAGATATTGGAATAGTATGGATCGACTGACCAGCTACGAGATTTTTGTCGCAATTGCCCGCGAAGGTACATTCGGCGGCGCGGCGCGGCGGCTGGGGCTTTCGCCGCAGGCGGTGACGCGCGGGCTGGCAGCATTGGAGGCGCGGTTGGGCCTGCGGCTGTTCCATCGCACGACCCGCGCGGTCTCGCTTACCGCAGAAGGGGCAGCGCACCTGCCCAGAATCGAACGGGTGCTCGGCGATCTGGCCAACAGCGAGCGCGAACTGGCCGGGACACTGGCCGAACCGCACGGAGAACTGGCGGTGACCGCGCCGGTTACCTTCGGCCAGCTCCACGTCATGCCGGTACTCGCCGAGCTGCTCGCGCGCTTTCCGGCGCTCGAAGTCCGCCTGTTGCTGCTCGATCGCAATGTCCGCCTGGTCGAGGAAGGGATCGATGTTGCGGTGCGGATTGGCGATTTGCCGGATTCGGCGCTGCACGCTGTGCGGATCGGGTCGGTCCGCGAAGTGATCGTGGCCAGCCCCGGCTATTTGGCCCGTTGCGGGCATCCTCTTTCGCCAGACTCGCTCGAAGGGCACGATCTGATTGCCTCGACCGGGCCACGGGGCGCATCAGAGTGGCGCTTTGGCTCAGTCGGCGCGGCCCGCAGCGCACGGCGCAGGCTCAAGGTCAATTCGGTCGCCGCGGCACTGGCCGCCGCCGAGGCAGGTATCGGGTTGGCCAATTTCCTGAGCTATCAGGCGACCGAGGCGCTCGCAGCCGGGCGGCTGGTCGAAGTGCTGCGCCCCGCGGAGGCACAGCAAATTCCGGTCCACTTGCTGTTCGAACCCCAACGTTCGGGCTCTGCAGCAACACGCGCCTTTATCGAGGAAATGAAGGCGCGAGCGGCCGAAAGGCGCTGGAGCTAGGCCGGTTCGGACACCTTCTGACCGGCGCGAACGCCGTCATAGAGGAATTCGCTGCCCTCGAGGTCCGTCGCCGGAATTTCATCGCGTTCGGCCCAGTAATCCTGGTTGTGGCGCCATTCGGGCTTGTCGCCGCGGCGGGGCAGCTGCTTCAGGCCGCGCATCAGGTAGCCGGGATTGAAGTTCTCGGCCTCGATCCAGTCACCCAGGGCCATGCCCTGGTCTTCTTCGCGCAAGGCCACTTCGACCCGTTTGGCGCCCTTTGCGTCCATGTGGTTCAGCAAGTTGCAGACGAAGTCGCCCAGCATGTCGACACGCAGGGTCCAGCTGGCGCGGAAATAGCCCATCACCCAGACCATGTTGGGCACGCCGGTGAACATCATCCCGCGATAGTTGATGGTATCGTGCCAATCGACCGGCTTGCCATCGACCTCGAACGGGATGCCGCCCATCATCAGCAGGTTGAAACCGGTGGCGGCGACAATGATATCGGCCTCGATCTCAACGCCGCCCTTGGTGCGGACGCCGGTTTCGGTGAAGGTTTCCAGCTCGTCGGTAACGGCAGTCAGCTTGCCGGCGACGACTGCCTTGAAAACATCGCCTTCGGGGCAGAAAGCCAGGCGCTGCTGCCAGACGCGGTACTTGGGCGTGAAATGCGGTTCGAACGGGAAGTCTTCCTTGCCGGTGAAGGCGCGGACCAGCATCTTCAGTTCCTCGAACACCACGTCGGGTTCGCTCTGGCAGCGCTTGGTCATCAGGTCCTGATCGTGCATGATCTGGGCCCGGACCACGCGGTGCACGGTGGGTTCGTCGATCCCCACTTCGCGCAGACGATCGGCCAGTTCGTTCTTGTTCTCGCTGCAATAGAAATAGGTGGGGGAACGCTGCAGCATGGTAACGTGCGCCGCATCCTTGGCGAATTCGGGGATCACCGTGGCCGCAGTTGCACCCGAACCGATTACCAGCACCTTCTTGCCCTTGTAATCGATCTTGGGATCCCACAGCTGCGCGTGGACCAGCAGGCCCTTGAAGCGGTCCATCCCCGGCCAATCGGGCATGTAGGGCTTTTCGTGGTCGTAATAGCCCTGGCACATCCACAGGAAGCCGGCGGTAAAGGTCTTGGCGGCGCCGCTCTTGTCGGTGGCCTCGACATTCCACAGATTGGTCTTGCTGTCCCATGCAGCGCGGGTGATGCGATGGCCATAGCGGATGTGCTGATCGATCCCGTTTTCGGCAATCACCTCGCCCATGTAGTCGAGGATTGCCTGGGCCGAAGCGATCGGGGTGCCGACCCACGGCTTGAAGCGATATCCGAAAGTGTAAAGATCGCTGTCCGAACGCACGCCGGGGTATTTGTGGGTTTCCCAGGTACCGCCGAAAGTGTCCTTCATTTCCAGGATTGCATAGCTCTTGCCCGGGCATTGCTGTTGCAGGTGATAGGCCGAACCAATCCCGGAAATCCCCGCCCCGACGATCAGCACGTCGACGTGGGTCGCTTCGCTCTTCATTGCCACCGCTGCGGTTGCCATCCTCTCTCTCCATTTGTTGCTTGGCGTTTGGCCGCCATTGCGATCAGTTTCGACTCACAACGCAATCGGAGCATTGACCGGGATCAAGCGCAAGCGGAATTTAGGGTGAACGCCCTAAAAACTGAGCGACTGCCACTGGCGCACCGCTTCGATCGGCCAGACCAGCATCAGCACGTTGAGCGTCAGGTTGTCGCGGATCATGAACAGTGTGAACAGTTCAAAGACGATACCCAACGCCAGGCTGGCCTGCCATTTCAGGCGGCTGGCCAGCCAGAACCCCAGTACCATGAAGCCAAGATCGGACAGCGAATTGATCACGCTGTCCCCGCTGTAGCCAAAGCTGACCGTGACCGCGCGGTAACGGTCGATAATCAGGGGCGAGTTTTCCAGCAGTTCCCAGAATCCTTCGAATGCCACCGCGATCGGCAGCGCCCAGATAGCCGGCTTGCCGCCCAGCAGCTTCCACTTGCGCCACAGCAGGTGTGCGAAGAAATAGAACAGCAGCCCGTGGATCACGTGGCTGAAGCTGTACCAATCGGCAATGTGCTGGCTGTTTTCAGCCGATTGCACCACGCCCCACCACAGCTTGACGGTGCCGCAGGTGCAGATCGGCACCCGGCCCATGCCCAGCAGGATCGCCGCGACGGCTGCCGCCATGCCCAGCGAAAGGATCACCCCGCGGCGGTCGGGCAGCAGGCCGGTCATTGCGGTTCCTCTATAGGCGGCGCGCTGTCGCCAGGACCCAGCGCGCGCTGCATATAGACCGTATCCAGCCAGCGGCCGTGCTTGCGGCCGATGCCGGTCATGGTTCCGGCATGGGCAAAGCCCAGCGCGGCGTGCAACGCGATACTGGCCGGCTCGCCCCCGCCGATCACCGCGATCATCTGGCGAAAGCCATAGTCCTCGCTCGCCGCGATCAGCGCCGTCAGCAGCATCTTGCCGATCCCCCGACCGCGCCGATCGTGCCGGATGTAGATCGAATTTTCGCAGGCATAGCGATAGGCGGCGCGATCGCGAAACTGGCTGGCATAGGCATAGCCCAGCATTGTTCCATCGGGATCGCGCGCCACCAGCCACGGCCAGCCCGGCACCGTGATCTTGGCCATCCGCGCCAGAATCTCTTCGGCATCGGGCGGCACGGTTTCATAACTGGCGGTGCCATGCAGGACATGATGCGCATAGATCTCGGCAATTTCGGTGGCATCTGCGGGGCTGGCCGGCGCGATCGCGATCATGGCCTTATCCTGCCGTATTGTCCGCGTTTCGCCAAGGGCCGTTGCATGATTGCATCCTCGGCTTAAGAAGATTCGGGTGACCGACACGCCCAGCCAGCTTCCCGACCCAACCCGCCGCAGCGCCTGTGTGATTGGTGCCGGGCTCGGCGGACTTGCCTTGGCGATCCGGCTTCAGGCAGGCGGTATGCAGGTGACCCTGGTCGAGGCCAGGGCGGAGCCCGGCGGCTGTCTGCGGCGCACGGAAAAGGACGGGTTCACGTTTGAGGAAGGCCCCTCGCTGATCGCCGATCCGGCGTGTTTTCGCGAATTGTGGAGCCTGACCGGCGAAGATCTGGGCGATGCGGTCGATCTGGTGGAGGTTACCCCGGCCTGCCGTTTTGCCTGGACCGACGGTGCGCAGTTCGATGCCGGTTCGGGCGAGGCGGAGCTGGCCCGGCAACTTGCTCGCCTGGCTCCCGAGGACATTGCCGGATTTGACGAGTTCCAGCGCTGGTGCGCTTCGGCGCGGATCGATGGCTGGCAGCGGCTGGGCGAAGCCGCGCTCGATACCCCGGCCGCCGCGATGCGCGCACTGCCCGCGCTGGTGCGCAGCCATGGCTGGCGCAGCGCCTGGTCGCACGTTTGCGCTTTCGTCAAGGACCGCCACTTGCGCGAAGCCCTGACCTGGCCGCTGCTGCAGGTTGGCGCCAATCCGCACCGGACAAGTGCGCTCTATCTACTGGGCCAGATCCTGCCGGGCGGCGCGGGCGGCTGGTGGCCAATGGGCGGGATGGCGCGGCTTGCCGAGGCATTGACGGCGCGGTTTCGAAAACTGGGCGGCACGGTGCGCCTGCACGATCCGGTGGTCCGGCTTCACGCCGTCGGCAACCGGATCAACGAGGTTGAGTGCCAGAGCGGCTGGCGCGCGCATTTCGATGCGGTTGCCAGCAATGCCGATGTCTATCACACCTACCGCGATCTTCTGAAAGATCTTCCACGCGGACCGCAGGTGGCGGGAAAGCTGACGCAAAAAAACTATTCGCCTTCGGCCTTTTCAGTCCATTTTGCGCTGGAAGGGACCTGGCCGGGGATCCCGCACCAGTCGGTGCTGTTCGGACCGCGCTTTGGCGGGCTGATCGACGACCTGTTCGACCATGGCGTGTTGCCGCAGGATTTCGTGCTGAACCTGCATCACCCCAGCCTGACCGATCCCGCCATGGCGCCGCCGGGCAAGAGCGTGTTTCGCGCAACAATCCCGGTGGCGCACCTGGGCAAGCTGCCGGTCGACTGGGAAACCGTTGGCCCGATGGTTGCAAAACGGATCCTCGACGAGGTGGGGCGACGGCTGATCCCCGATATCCATGACCGGGTGATAACCAGTTTCTCTACCAGTCCCCGCGATCTGGCGCTTGACCTCAATTACCACTTTGGCAGCGCCTGGAGCCTTGAGGCCAGCGTGCTGCAATCGGGCCCGCTGCGGTTCGGGCATCGCGATCCGAAACTAGCCAACATCTATCTGGTCGGCGCTGCGACGCATCCCGGTGCGGGGGTTGCGGGCGTCCTGGCGGGTGCTAAGGCCGCCGCGAAGCAAATGCTGGAGGAATTCGCGTGAAACGTCTTGCCGTCTATTGCGGGTCGGCGACCCCCGCTGACCCACGCTATATCGGGCTTGCGCGTGAGATGGGCGCGGAACTGACGCGGCGCGGGATCGGGGTGGTCTATGGCGGTGGGCGGCTGGGGCTGATGGGTGCGGTGGCCTATGGCGCGCTGGACGCCGGGGGCGAAGTCATCGGGGTGATCCCCGAAGCGCTGGTTTCCAGCGAAGTCGCCAACCACGATTGCAGCGAGCTGATCGTGGTGAAGGACATGCACGAACGCAAGGCCGCCTTTACCCGGCTGTCCGACGGGTTCCTGACGATCCCCGGCGGAGTCGGCACCATGGACGAATTGTGGGAAGCGGTTTCCTGGGCACAGCTGGGCTATCACGCCAAGCCGGTGGGGCTGCTCAACGCCTTCGGCTTTTACGATCACCTGATCGCCTTCAATCACCACATGGCGGCAGTCGGCTTTATCCGTCCGGCGCACCAGGGCATCATTATCGCCGAGGCAGAACTTGACCTGCTGCTGGAACGTATGGCCGCCCACGAACCGCACACTCCGATTTTCGCGATGAAATCAAGCGAGCTTTAGCTCGCAGGTTGGCGCAACCATCTAGTGCGCCAAAGCCACAGTTGCGCAAGAATCAACAAGCGAAGCTGAACGCCAGATTGACAGATGGCGGGTCAGGGATAGCTTTTTTGCACCGCAGCATCGCCGACCCGGGCGCTGGCGGGCAAACAGAATACGGAGAAACATATGCGAACTAACGCAAGCCGTACCATGAGGAAGGTCGCACTCACCGCCTCGGCAGCCAGCCTGGCAATCCTTTTCGCCGATCCGGCCATGGCGCAAGCCGCGCAGGGAGCTGACGAAGCAGCCGCTGCGCCTTCCGATAGCATCGTGGTTATCGGTACCCGCCGTGCCGACCGCACGGTCACCGACAGCGCTTCGCCGGTGGACGTGATCGGTACAGAAGATCTCGCCACCCAATCGGCGTCGAACATGCTCGATACCGTCAAGAACGTGGTGCCCTCGTTCTTCGTTGGCCAGAACACCATTTCGGATGCGTCCAGCTTTGTGCGCGCGCCCTCGCTGCGCGGTCTGCCGGGCGACGAAGTGCTGGTGATGCTCAATGGCAAGCGTTTCAACCGTTCGGCGTTGGTCCAGGTCTACACCGGCGGTGACACCGCGCTGTCGTTCGGTTCGCATGGCGCCGATATCTCGGTGATCCCCTCGATCGCGATCAAGAACCTGCAGATCCTGCGCGACGGCGCGACCGCCCAATATGGTTCCGACGCCATCGGCGGCGTGCTCAACTATGGCCTTCGCGACGACGCAGGGGTCGAGCTGCAGGGCCGGTTTGGCCAGACCTATAAGGGCGATGGAAAAAGCTACCAGATCGCCGGTGACGTCGGTTTCAAGCTTGGCGATCGCGGTTTCATCAACCTGGCCGGTGAATATTTCGATGATGGCGGCACCAGTCGCGGTGTAACCCGCCCGGTGGCGGTTGTCTTCGCCCAGAACAATCCGGGCCTGGCATCGCAGCTTCCGAACTATCCGGGGCCGGTGCAGATCTGGGGTTCGTCGCCTTCGCACGGCTACAAGGCAATTCTCAACGCAGGGTTCGACGTTACCGACAAGATCCAGTTCTACCTGATCGGTAACCTGGCGCACAGCAAGGCAGACGAAAGCTTCAACTATCGCTCGCCGATCAGTGCACCCAACCTGGTCGTAAACGACGGTTCGGGCACAACCACCCGGTCGCCCAGCCGCAATTCCGCTTTCGCGCACCCGATCTATCTGACTCCGTGCCCCGCTGCGACGCCCACCTGCCCGACCGGCGGCTGGGTCATGTCGAACCTGGCGAACACGCAGCAAACCTACAACTTCTCGACGCTGTATCCGGCCGGTTTCACCCCGCGCTTTGTCGGCGTTGTCGATCAGGCCTATGGCGTGGCCGGGCTCAAGAGCAAGAGCGGTGCGCTGACCTGGGATCTGTCGGCTTCGCTCAGCAAGTCGCAACTTGACCTGTCGATGTACGATTCGCTCAGCCCGTCTTACGGCCCGACCACCCAGACTTCGTTCAAGTTCGGCAAGCTGATCCAGACCGAATTCGACGCCTATCTGGACATGACCTATGAAATGGACGCCGGGCTGGCCAGTCCGCTGACGCTGTCGTGGGGTGCGGAATACCGCAAGGAAGGCTATGAACAGACTGCGGGCGACCCGCAGTCCTACGGCGCTGGCCCCTATGCTTCGCAAAACCTCTATGTCGAAACTGCGCCGGGCATTTACGCCTTCAACTCGACGGTCGGCATGCCGACCGGGGCAAGCGGTTATGGCGGCACCAGCACGACATTCGCCGGCAAGTTCAACCAGTCGAGCTATGGGGCATATGTCGGGCTTGAAGGCGATCTCACCGAAGCGCTGACCTTTGGCCTTGCCGGGCGCTGGGAACACTATGACACCTTCGGCGATGCCGTGGTTGGCAAGGCCAACTTCATCGCGCACGTGAACGATGTTGTGGCGTTCCGCGGTACCGTCGGGACCGGTTTCCACGCTCCGTCGCCGGGTCAGAACAATGTTTCGATCCTGACCACCAACTTCGTGGCGGGCAACCAGGTGCAGACCGGTACCTACCCGGTAACCAGCTCGATCGCGCAGTACTATGGCGCCATTTTGCTCAAGCCGGCCAAGGCCACCAACTTTGGTTTGGGTGTGGTGATCACCCCCAGCCCGGCCTTCACCCTGGCGATCGACGGCTATTCGGTGCGCGTGCGTGACCGGATCGGCATTTCGCGCAACTTCAGCGTGACTGCGGCCGATATTCTGGCTCTGCCGGATCTCAATGCGGTCGGCGTTGGCGGCGTGGTGAACTACTTCACCAACTCGTTCAACACCACCACCGACGGGGTCGACGTTGTCGCAACGCTCAAGTCCGAATTCCTTGGCGGGAAGGCGAACTGGACGCTGGCCTACAACTACAACATGAGCCGGGTGACCAAGTACGATCCGCTGCTGATCGACGCTTCGCAGATCCAGGACATTCGTCACCTCGCGCCCAACCACCGCCTCAATGCCTCGGTCAACTGGCAGAGCGGCAATTTCACGGTGAACCTGGCCGAACGCGTGTTCGGTTCGTGGGGCGATGAGAACGACTATCCGGGCCAGACCTTCAAAACCAAGGTGACCACTGACCTCGATGTCAGCTACACCTTCATGGATCACTACACGCTGACGGTTGGCGCGAACAATCTGTTCGACGTCTATCCGGACAAGATCGCGGCTTCGCCCTCGAACCCGATCTATGCCCTGACCGAAAGCACGGCCGACGGCCAGATCTATCCGCGCAGCGGCGGTCCCTTCGGGATCAACGGCGGGTTCTGGTATGTCCGCCTGAAGGTCAAGTATTGATCTGACGATCCCTTAACCGGGATCGCACGGCAGGGGCGGGGCGGCTGCGGCTTCCCCGCCCTTTCCTTTTATGCCAACAGGCTGGCGATCAGGGAGGACGAATATGCGGATCATGAAGGCAACCGTTTCACTGGCAGTGTCTCTGGCCCTGGCCGGTTCGCAGCTGGCCCAGGCCGCCGCACCCGCGCCGGTCGCAGCGGAAAACGGCATGGTGGTTTCCGCGCATCGGCTGGCCAGCCAGGCCGGGATCGACGTGCTGAAGCAGGGTGGCAATGCAGTCGATGCGGCCGTCGCGGTTGCCTATGCGCTGGCGGTGACTTTCCCTGAGGCCGGCAACATCGGCGGCGGCGGGTTCATGACCATCCGCATGGCCGATGGCCGCACCACCTTCATCGATTTCCGCGAAACCGCGCCGGGCAAGGCCACGCCGACCATGTATCAGGACAAGGCCGGCAATGTGATCCCGGGCCTGTCGACCCGCGGACACCTGGCTGCCGGGATTCCCGGAACTGTCGCCGGGCTGGAACTGGCGCGCGCCAAATTCGGCACGCGGGGCCGCGCACCGTTGATGGCCGCCGCGATCGCGCTGGCCAGCAAGGGCTTCGTGCTCGACCAGGGCGATGCCGACATGCTGGCCGACGGGGCGGAGGATTTCGCCAAGGACCCGGCCAGCGCGGCGATCTTCCTCAATCAGGGCAAGCCGTGGAAGAAGGGTCAGCGCTGGATCCAGGCCGACCTTGGCCGCACGCTGGCGGCGATCGCGGTGGGGGGCAATACGGCGTTCTACAACGGGCCGATCGCGGCGAAAATCGCAGCATCCAGCCAGCGCCACGGCGGGATCATGACCACGGCCGATTTTGCCGCCTACAAGGCGGTAGAGCGCAAGCCGATCGAATGCGACTATCGCGGGTTCCATGTGATTTCCGCCCCGCCGCCCAGCTCGGGCGGGGTAGTGATCTGCGAAACGCTCAACATTCTCGAAGGCTGGCCGATGGGGCAGCTGGGCTTTCATTCGGCGCAGGGCGTCCACTACACCACCGAAGCGCTGCGCCGCGCCTTCCACGATCGCAACATGAACCTGGGCGATCCCGATTTCGTGACAGCCGATGTCGGCAAGTTCACCAGCAAGGCCTATGCCGACCAGCTGCGGGCAGGAATCTCGGCCGACAAGGCCACGCCATCCTCCAGCCTGCCCGGACCGGGCACCGGCAAGGAAGGCCAGAGCACCACTCACTTTTCGGTCGTCGACAAGGCCGGCAATGCGGTATCGCTGACCTACACCCTCAACGACTGGTTCGGGGCGCGGGTCACCGCCGAAGGCACCGGGATCCTGCTCAACGACGAGATGGACGACTTTTCGGCCAAGCCAGGCTTTCCCAACATGTACGGGCTGGTCGAAGGGACCAATAACGCGATTGCTCCCGGCAAGCGGCCGCTGTCTTCGATGACGCCGACGATCGTCACCCGCGATGGCAACCTGGCGATGGTGGTCGGCACGCCGGGCGGCAGCCACATCCCCACCGGCGTGCTGCAGGTGATGGTCAATGTCATCGACTATGACATGACACTGACCGAAGCGGTCGATGCCCCCCGGATCCATGCCCAGTGGCTGCCCGACGTGATCTTTTACGAAAAGGATTCGCTCAGCGCCGACACCATGGCGGTGCTGCAGGCCAAGGGTCACAAGCTGGAAGCGATGGATTACTGGAACCAGATTGCCGCGATCCTGGTTGGCGGGCCATCGCTCAAGATTAAGCCCAACCCGGCGACCGGCAACACGGCCCGCTATTTCGGCGCGATCGACCCGCGCCTGCCAGTCGGCAACGCGCAAGGCTATTGATATGGCGCTGACCCACCGCCTGGCCACCGAGGACGACCTGCCCCGGCTCAACGCGCTGATGACCCGCGCGATCGAGGCGCTGCAGCATGGATTCCTGACGCCAGAACAAGTCCGCGCCAGTCACAAGGTGATGGGGCTCGATACCCAGCTGGTCGCGGACCGTACCTATTTCCTGGTTGAGGAAGACGGGCAGCTGGCGGGCTGCGGTGGCTGGTCGTACCGGGCCACGCTTTATGGCGGGGATGACAGCGTGGTCGCGCGCGAGCCGGCCCGGCTCGATCCGACGCGCGACGCCGCGAAAGTCAGGGCAATGTACACCGATCCGGACTTTGCCCGGCGCGGGATCGGGCGAATGGTACTGGACCTGTGCGAAGGCGCAGCGCGCGATGCGGGATTTGCCCGGGTTGAGCTGATGGGGACGATGGCCGGGGTGCCGCTTTACAGCGCCTGCGGCTATGTCGGGGTGGAAGAGGTGCTGTCTGCCCCGATCGATGGCGTCAGGGTGCCATTGCTGCGCATGGAAAAGGCGCTATAGGCCGCCGCGATGCATTCCTACCCCGCCCCCGCGCTTGCCCGTGTCGAACAGATGGTCGCTGCCGCAGCGCAGGATCCGGCGCGCGCGGTGGCCTTTCAGGGTGCACCGGGCTGCAATGGCCACCGGGCCGCGCTGGAATACGATCCGGCCTGCCTGCCGCTGCCCAGCTTCAGCTTTGAAGATGCGCTTGACGCGGTGAAGGACGGCCGCGCAGCCCGGGCGATCATCCCGATCGAAAATTCGCAGCACGGCCGCGTTGCCGATATCCATTTCCTGCTGCCGGAAAGCGGGCTGAGCATTGTCGGTGAGCATTTCCTGCCGATCCACCACGATCTGATGGCACTTTCGGACGGCCCCTTCACCGCAGCCTATTCGCACCCGCAGGCGCTTGGCCAATCGCGGTTTTTCCTGCGCCAGCGCGGGATCGTGCCGATGTCTTATGCCGATACGGCGGGGGCGGCGGCCTATGTCGCTGAAATGGGCGACCCGCAGGCCTGTGCGATCGCGCCAAAGATCGCGGCGGAGCTTTATGGCCTGAAAATCGTGGCCGAGAATGTCGAGGACGCGGCAGACAACATGACCCGCTTTGTGGTGTTGTCGCGCGAGGCGCTCGATCCGGCCAGCCTGGCCGGACGAACCGCCATGACCACTTTCGTGTTCGAGGTGAAGAACGTGCCCGCCGCACTCTACAAGGCGATGGGCGGTTTCGCCACCAACGGCGTCAACATGACCAAGCTCGAAAGCTACCAAAAGGGTGCCAGCTTTGCTGCGACCACTTTCTATGCCGACATTGTCGGGGCGCCCGGCGATCCGGCAGTCGACCGCGCGCTGGAAGAACTGGCGTTCCACTGCAAGGAACTGCGGATCTTGGGGACTTACCCGCAGGAACGGGCCCGCGGTTAACCCTCTTTTCTTGAAGACTACTTCTTGCCCAAGGGCTTGGCCCATGCCACCACTATCCCGGTGAGCGCACCGGAACCGGCCATCAAGGGGGCAACAGCCGCACAGGACGCCGCGGCCGCGTGGCAAAAGGTTCACGCCGATCCTTCGATCCAGTTCGCCCCGATCGACATCGCCAGCAAGCCTCCCCAGGTACCCGGCTGGCTGCAGGCATTGGGCAAGTTCCTGCGCGGTCTGTTCGAGCCGGTCGGGCGCGCGCTGGGCATCTCGTGGCCAGTGCTGCAATGGGTCCTGTTGGGGCTGCTGGCGCTGTTCATCGTTTACGCTGCCTGGGGTTTCTCCGAACCCTTGCGACTTGGCTGGAAGCGCAAGGACCAGGACGCGGCAGAG
>ENA-UOYA01003462-UOYA01003462.1-activated-sludge-metagenome-genome-assembly--contig:-NODE-3462-length-14055-cov-5.904429_pt1 | contig 14055 bp, 15 predicted proteins | sample MGYA00238163_ERZ764804 | MGnify/ENA primary metagenome ERZ764804 (study PRJEB28919, sample SAMN05720223) | activated sludge metagenome | isolation source: Anaerobic digester | place: Hong Kong...
GCCCCACATCGGCCGACCCCAGAGCGACCCCGTGAACAGCGCCAGGAAGGTGAAGGCCGCGCCCAGGGGCGCGGCCGCCTGGGCCGCCGCGTCGGCCAGGACATGCCGGAACACCAGGGCCAGGAAGCTCGCCCCGGCGAGGCAGGCATAGACGAACATGCTCATCCAGGCCGCCGGCACGTGGATGAACATGATCCGGACGGTGTCGCCCTGCTGATAGTCCTCAGGGGCCGCGAAGCCGAGATAGAGCCCCGCGGCGGCCAGCGCCACGGCGATGACGCCGAACATCGGCGCGGCCCAGCGCGAGAACGCCATGAAGCGGTCGGGATTGGCGAGGAAGGCCGGCGCCGGGATCATGAGGCCGACTTAGCTCCCGGCGCGGCCCTCGGCAAGGCGCAGACCTACGCGATTAGTGGCGACCGGCGTGCGGATCCATTTCCCCGTCGCCTCCGGGCGGCGGCGACATCATGCCCTGGCCCATCATGCCATGCCCCCTGCCGCCAGGGCCCTTGCCCATCCCGCCCATGCCGCGGCCGTGCATCGGCGGCAGAGCGTCGAAGGACTTCTGCTGGGCGGGGGTCAACTGGGCGTAGAACCTGCGGATGGCGTCGGCGCGCCTGGCGAAGGCGGCCTGATGCTCCGCCATCCTCGCCTGCATGCGGTCCAGCCGCTGCGGGGTGGTCAGGCCGGCCATCTCCTCGCGACGCTCCTGCATGCGCTCGCGCATGTCGGCGGGCGGGGCCATGGCCGCGATCAAGGCCTTCAGCGCCGGCTCCTGGTCGGGCCGCAGTTGCAGGACCGCTCTAAGATGTTCCGCGTGACGGGCGGCCATCTCGGCGGGGTCATGCCCCATCATGCCCCTTTGAGCCTGGGCCGGAGCAGGCTGGGCCTGGGCGCCGGCCGCGAGGCCCGAGGCGAGGATCGCCGCGCCGACGGCGAGGCCGAGAATACTGTGAGACTGGTTCACGGGAGTTGCTCCTGACGACGCCCCTTGCTGATTGAACGTCGCCGTCCCGGACTTCCGTCGCCAGGACGAACCGCAAATTCGCGGGGTCAGGACAGCGCGTTGCGGCAGGCCGCCGCCATGGCGAGGGGACCGAGCGCCACCGCCGACGCCGCATAGGCGCCGAGGAGGGCGAAGCCGGGGCGCCACGGCAGGCCGTTGGCGAAGGAATCGAGCGCGCCGCCGCCGAAGATCACCGGCGCCACGAACAGCGGCAGGACGATGACGGCCGTGAGCAGACCGCCCCGCCGCGCGCCCAGGCTGAGCGCCGCCCCGATCCCGCCGGTGAAGGCGAAGGCGAGCCCGCCCAGGAGGGCGCAGACGAAGATCAGCGGCGCCAGGTCCGGCTTGGCGCCAAGACCGATGGCCGCCAGCGGGGCGGCGAGCGCCAGGGGCGCGCCGGTGGCGATCCACTGGCCGAGGCACTTGGCGGCGCAGGCGAGTTCGAGGGGAACCGGCGACAGGGTGAGCAGGTCCAGGGCGCCGTCCTCGAAATCGCGCTCGAACAGGCGGTCCAGCGACAGGAGCGAGGCCAGCGCCAGCGCCACCCAGGCCGCACCGGGCGCGATGGCGGCCAGGCGGGCCGGCTCCGGGCCGGTGGCCAGGGGCAGAAGCGTGGCTACGCCGGCGTAGAAGCCGACGCTGACCAGCGGACCGCCGCCCCGGCCCCAGGCCAGGACGATCTCGCGACGCAGGAGGGCGCCCAGGCGGCTCATGCGCCGATCTCCAAAATGCGGGCCGGGATCGGCAGGGGGTCGTGAACGGCGGCGACGATCATGCCGCCGCCGGCGAGATGGGCGGCCATCATGGCGCCGAATCGCTCGCGCCAGGTCGAATCGAGCGGGCTCATGGGTTCGTCCAGCAGCCAGAGGGCGCGGGGCGCGGCGAGAAGTCGCGACATGGCGAGGCGCCGCCTCTGCCCGGCCGACAGCCGACGAACTTCCAGATCGAGCAGCGGCACGAGTTCCAGGGCCTGCGCCGCCTCACGCGCCGCAGCCTCGGTCCCGCCCAGCCAGAGGGTCCAGAAATCGAGCTCCTCCCGCGCCGTGCGGGCCGTCTTCAGGCCATCGAGGTGGCCGACGAAATGCACGTGATCGGCCCGCGCCGCCGCCGCTTCGGCCCCGCCGAAGCCGATCGTCCCGGATTCCAGGCCCACAAGGCCAGCGATCGCCCGCAGGAGGCTGGTCTTGCCCGCCCCGTTGCGGCCTACGAGGGCGGCCGCCTCGCCGGCCGCCAGATCCAGCGAAAGCCCCTCGAAGAGCATCCGCCCGCCCCGCCGGACCGCCAGATCCTCGAGCTTCAGCTTCGTTATCAAAGGGTGAACTCCGGCAAGGTTTTAGGGCGTCCTGACGCCCGGCCTGTTGCGAACGGCTCGCAGCCTTCCGCAGGCGCATGGACGCGCTGAAATCCGGGGTCTATGAAGCGCGCGGCCGTCGCTGTCTTTTCGGGCGTACGCGGCGCGGGAACGGACGCTGTGAGTCCGTTCCTTTGAGCGCGCGATCCGTGAAGCGGTGCTGGGGCGGCCGTGACCAGAGGAAGGATCCGTTACACATGGCGTCTATCGACAGCCTGAAGACCCGCCGCGAACTGACGGTGGGCGACAAGACCTACGTTTACTACAGCTTGAGCGCGGCGGAAGAGGGCGGCCTGAAGGGCGTTTCCCGCCTCCCCGTCTCGATGAAGGTTCTGCTCGAGAACCTGCTCCGCAACGAGGACGGCGTTTCCGTCGGCGAAGACGACCTGAAGGCCCTGGCCGCCTGGCTGGACAACAAGGGCGCGGTCGAGCACGAAATCAGCTTCCGCCCGGCCCGCGTGCTGATGCAGGACTTCACCGGCGTTCCCGCCGTGGTCGATCTGGCCGCCATGCGCGACGCCATGACCAAGCTCGGCGCCGATCCCGAAAAGATCAACCCGCTGAACCCGGTCGACCTCGTCATCGACCACTCGGTGATGGTGGACTACTTCGGCACCGCCAAGGCCTTCGCCTCGAACGTCGACCGCGAATACGAGCGCAACATGGAGCGCTATCGCTTCCTGCGCTGGGGCTCGTCGGCCTTCAACAATTTCCGCGTCGTGCCCCCCGGCACCGGCATCTGCCACCAGGTGAACCTCGAGTACCTGGCCCAGACCGTCTGGATCAACGACGTCGACGGCGCGACCGTGGCCTATCCCGACACCGTCGTCGGCACCGACAGCCACACCACCATGATCAACGGCCTGGCCGTCCTGGGCTGGGGCGTGGGCGGCATCGAGGCCGAAGCGGCCATGCTCGGCCAGGCCATCCCGATGCTCATCCCCGAGGTCATCGGCTTCAAGCTGACCGGCGCCCTGCCGGACGGCGCGACGGCCACCGACCTGGTGCTCACCGTCACCCAGATGCTCCGCAAGAAGGGCGTGGTCGGCAAGTTCGTGGAATTCCACGGCCCCGGCATCGCCAACCTGACCCTGGAAGACCAGGCGACGATCGCCAACATGGCTCCGGAATACGGCGCCACCTGCGGCTTCTTCCCGGTCTCGCGCGCGACCATCGACTTCCTGGCCGCCACCGGCCGTGAGCCGGAGCGCGTCGCCCTCGTCGAGGCCTACGCCAAGGCCCAGGGCCTGTGGTCCGAGCCGACCGATCCGGATCCGGTGTTCACCGACAGCCTCGAACTCGACCTCGGCTCGGTCCAGCCCTCGCTGGCCGGTCCGAAGCGCCCGCAGGACCGTGTGCTGCTGACCAACGCCGCCGCCGAGTTCAAGGACGCTCTGGCCAAGGACTTCGGCAAGGCCGACACCATGGCCGAGCGCTACAAGGTCGAGGGCGAGAACTTCGACATCGGCAACGGCGACGTCGTGATCGCGGCCATCACCTCGTGCACCAACACCTCGAACCCGTCGGTGCTGATCGGCGCGGGCCTGGTCGCCAAGAAGGCGGTCGAGAAGGGTCTGACCGTCAAGCCGTGGGTCAAGACCTCGCTGGCCCCCGGCTCGCAGGTGGTCACCGACTACCTGAAGAGCGCCGGCCTGACGAAGTACCTCGACGCCCTGGGCTTCAACCTGGTCGGCTACGGCTGCACCACCTGCATCGGCAACTCGGGCCCGCTCCCGGAGCCGATCTCGGAAAGCGTCCAGAAGAACGACCTCGTCGCCGTCTCGGTTCTGTCCGGCAACCGCAACTTCGAAGGCCGCGTGAACCCCGACGTGCGGGCCAACTACCTGGCCTCGCCGCCGCTGGTGGTCGCCTACGCCCTGGCCGGCTCGATGCAGATCGACCTCGCCAACGACCCGATCGGCGAAGGCAAGGACGGCCAGCCGGTCTATCTGAAGGACATCTGGCCCTCGACCGAGGAGGTCGCGGCCCTGCAGCGCAAGCACGTGACGAACAAGATGTTCGCCACCCGCTACGCCGACGTCTTCAAGGGCGACAAGTCCTGGCAGGGCATCAAGGTGTCCGGCGGCCAGACCTACAGCTGGGACATGGGCTCGACCTACGTCCAGAACCCGCCCTACTTCGCCGACATGAAGATGGAGCCGGATCCGGTCACCGACATCGTCGAGGCCCGCATCCTGGGCGTCTTCGGCGACTCGATCACCACCGACCACATCAGCCCGGCCGGTTCGATCAAGGCCTCGTCGCCGGCCGGCGTCTACCTGCGCGACCACCAGGTCCCGACCTCGGAGTTCAACCAGTACGGCGCCCGCCGCGGCAACCACGAAGTGATGATGCGCGGCACGTTCGCCAACATCCGCATCCGCAACAAGATCACGCCCGAGATCGAGGGCGGCGTGACCAAGCACTTCCCCTCCGGCGACACCATGGCGATCTACGACGCCGCGATGCGCTACCAGGGCGAAGGCCGTCCGCTCGTGGTCTTCGCGGGCAAGGAATACGGCACCGGCTCTTCGCGTGACTGGGCCGCCAAGGGCACCAAGCTGCTGGGCGTCCGCGCGGTGATCGCCGAGAGCTTCGAGCGCATCCACCGTTCGAACCTGGTCGGCATGGGCGTCCTGCCGCTGCAGTTCATCCAGGACGGCTGGCAGAAGCTGAACCTGACCGGCGAGGAGATCGTCACGATCCGCGGCCTGACGGAGCTTGCGCCCCGTCGCCAGCTGACGGTCGAGATGTACCGCCCGTCGGACGGCCGCATCGCCCGCTTCCCGGTGCGCTGCCGCATCGATACGCCGACCGAGCTCGAGTACTTCAAGAACGGCGGCGTCCTGAACTACGTGCTGCGCAACCTCGCGCGCGACGCCTGACGGATCCTGGCGTCCCCGGTCGCGGATGCGGCCGGGGACGCCTCCGTCCTCGACCCGGGACAGCGCTCGTTCCGCCTCGCCGAAACGCGCCTGCGACCGCTGGTCACACCTTGTTGAATCCCCCAAGGCGGCAAGTCCGCTTAACTGCCCCGCAATGCGAACGGCCGCGCTTTTCAGTCTGATCCTCGCCGCGACGCCGGTGACGGCGCTCGCCGCGCCGCCGCCCGTGGTCGTGGAGTTGTTCACCGCCCAGGGCTGCGCGTCCTGCGTCGAGGCCAACGCCTATGTGAAGTCGCTGGCCGATCGCCCCGGTGTCCTGGCCCTGACCTATGCGGTCGACTACTGGGACTACCTCGGGTGGGCCGACACCTTCGCCAAACCCGAGTTCGCCGAGCGCCAGAAGGCCTACGTGGCGCATTTCTCCCTGCGCGAGCCCTACACCCCCCAGGTCGTCGTCGGCGGGCGCGCCCAGGCCGCGGGCCAGCAGACCGAGAAGGTCGACAAGCTGGTCGACGAGGCGAGCCGCGCGCCCGCGCCGGCCCCTCAGGTCGCCTTCATCGGCAAGACCCGCGTCGACGTCGGCTCGGGCCGCGCGCCGCGCGCCGGGGCCGAAGTGTGGATGGTCCGCTATGATCCGCGTGAGCAGGACGTCACGGTCAAGAAGGGCGACAACCGGGGCCAGACCCTTGTCCACCGCAATGTCGTGCGCGAGCTCAAGCGCCTGGGCGCCTGGCGCGGCAAGCCCACGGCCTATCGCCTGCCGGCCCCCGGCGAGGAGGGTCTCGTCACGGTGCTGCTGGTGCAGGCCGACCATGGCGGCCGGATCCTGGCCGCCGCCCAGAAGCCCTGAAGCCGCCTCGGTCCGCTCCACAGACCGCCCCGAAAAGCAGAAAGCCCGCGCGACCTGAGGGGTTTAGGTCGCGCGGGCCGGGTCTGTGTGTTTCAGGTACTGGGTGTCGGTTGATCACCGCCAGCGATCCCAGGGGGCTGGGGGGGCTGTTCAGGATCCGGGACCAGTGGCGTTCCGACCAACCGACCCTTGCACTGTCGGGGCCCAAGCGGGCGTGTCCGCGACCGAAATAAGGTCATTTCGCGGCGTCTGATGCGGCCGCATTTCAGCTGCGACGCGGCGGACATGCGCGGCGTCTCGCCAGACCCCGCGGATTGAGTCTAGTCTTGCGTCGATGGCCCTCGATCCGATCGCACAGCCCTCGCCCCAGGTGTTCTTCGACCGCCGCGAACTGCAGCGGCTGTTGTCGCTGTACGGACAGAAGGTGGCGGCCGGCGAGTGGCGCGACTACGGGATCGCCGGCCTGCGCGAGGCCGCGGTCTTCTCGGTCTTCCGCCGCACCGCCGAGGAGCCGCTCTACCGGATCGAAAAGCGCCCCGCCCTGGCCCGCCGCCAAGGCGCCTGGGCCGTGATCGGCCAGGGCGGCATGGTGCTGCGCCGGGGCCACGAGCTTGAGCAGGTGCTGCGCTTCTTCGACAAGGGCCGGCTGCGGGTCATCGACTGAGCGCCACGAAAAAGGCCCCGGCGGGGTCCACCGGGGCCTTCGAAGCCTGGGCTTCGGCTGGCGGGCTTATCGGCGGTCGCCGAACAGGGCCAGCAGGGTTTGGAACAGGTTGATGAAGTTGATGTACAGGCTCAGCGCGCCGTAGTTCGTCGCCACGCCCAGGGCCGCCTGGTCGCCGCCCAGCTGGTAGTAGGTCATCTTCAGGCGCTGGGTGTCGTAGGCGATCAGGCCCGCGAAGATCAGCACGCCCAGCACGTTGATGACGAAGGCCATCGCCGGCAGGTGCAGGAACATGTTCACGAGGCTGGCGAGCACGAGGCCGATCAGGCCGATGAACAGGAAGCTGCCGAAACCGGTCAGGTCCTTCTTGGTCGAATAGCCGAACAGCGACAGGGCGCCGAAGGCGGTCGCGGTGATCAGGAAGGTCGAGGCGATCGACGCGCCCGTATAGACCAGCACGACCACGCCCAGCGAGGCGCCGATCAGGCTGACGATCGTCCAGTACAGCGCGCCCGAGCTCTGGGGCGTTGCGTTGCGCAGCGCGAAGGCGCCGAACAGCATTACGGCCAGGGGCGCGAAGGCGACGATCATGCCGAGCAGGGTGAAGCCGGCGAGGCGGCCGTCCGGGGCCACCTGGAACATCAGGTCGCGAACGGGCGGATAGGCGCCGGTCAGGAAGGCCAGGCCGGCCGACAGAACGAGGCCCAGCGCCACCTTGTTGTAGACGCCGAGCATGAAGGCGCGAAGTCCCGCGTCCACCGACATGTCGGCGCGATCGACGGGGATCGTGCGCGCGTAGCCGCGGTTGAAGTCGCTCATCGGAGGGTTTGCCCTTATCTTTAGCGTCACACATCGGACGCCCCCGGAATATCGTGAGGCTGCGGGGTCAGTTCAACCCTTGTGAGATAACGGTTTTGTCAGGCGGCCCGCCGCGCCTGCCCGCCCCTTGAGCGTTCACTATGATCCGTCTCTTCGCCGCCCTGTCGATTCCGCCGGAGATCGGCGCCGCCCTCCTGCCCCGCCAGCACGGCCTGGCCGGCGCCCGATGGCGGCCGCAGGAGGCCTTTCACATCACCCTGCGGTTCTTCGGCGAGTTGCGCGAGGACGTCGCCGCCGACCTCGACGAGGAGTTGGCGCAGGTGTCCGGCGAGCCGCTCGAGGTCGCCCTCGCCGGCGCGGGCGCCTTCGGCGAGGGCGAGGACATCCATGCGGTCTGGGCGGGCGTGGCGCCCAACCCGGCGCTCGATCGACTGGCCGCCCGCTGCGAAGCGGCGGCGCGCAAGGCGGGCCTGAAGCCCGAGACGCGCAAGTACCTGCCCCACGTGACGCTGGCCTATCTGCGCCGGCCCGACCCCGCCGCCGTGGCCGCCTGGATCCAGGCCAACAACCTCTTGAAGTCGCCGGAGTTCCGGATCGAGCGGTTCGGCCTCTATTCGAGCTGGCGCACGTCCGAGACCAGCGCCTACACGCTCGAACGAGACTATGTCCTCGGCTGAAGATCAGACCTGGGCGGCGTAGTCCTTGAGCACGCCCAGCGGGACGATCGCCAGGGTTTCCTCATGGGTCGCTTCCAGCACCAGCCGCGGGGCCGCGCCGGCGTCGAGGGCCTCCTTCCAGCGCGGCGCGCACAGGCACCAGCGGTCGCCGGGCTTGAGGCCGGGGAAGGCGAGTTCCGGCCGGGGGGTCGACAGGTCGTTGCCGACCGACTTCGAGAAGGCCAGGAACTCGGCCGTCATCACCGCGCAGACCGTGTGCATGCCCAGGTCGTGCGGACCGGTCTCGCAGCAGCCGTTGCGGAAGAAGCCGGTCATGGGCCGGGTCGAGCAGCTTTCGAGCTCGCCGCCCAGCACGTTGCGGGCGCCCTCGTCGTAGCGGGTGGTCATATGGCCGTCCTCCACCGCCCGAGGCTTCGGCGGCGGCTAGACCTAAGAAGCAACTGCGGCGAGGCGCAAGCCTCGGCGCTTGGCTCTCGGCGCCGATTCGCCGAATGTGCCGGTCACTGGCGGCCCTCGCGGGCCGCGTCGGGAGCGCGAGCATGGCGCGAAGGGTCGAAGGTCGGGGGCGGGACGGGCTGCGGCGCGGCGCGGCCGCGCTTGCGCTGGCGCTGGCGGCGCCGGCGTTCGCCCTGGCTCAGCCCAGCGCCGACCCGATCGGCGACCTGATCGCCCCGCCTCCAACGACGCCCGCGCCCGGCGAGGCGCAGACGCCCGTCTTCGTGGACCAGACCGGCCGCGCCCCGCCCGGCCAGATGTCCAGCGAGAGCGCCTATGAATCCCGCCTGCGCGCGTCCTTCGCCGCGGCCCAGGGGCTGCAGGGTCCGCTCGACGGCCGCTGGATCCTGGCGGGGCCGGACGGCGATCTCTATGCGGTGCAGATCGTCGACGCCGGCGGACGACCGCTGGAGGGCGCCTGGCGGGACCTGCGCCGCAAGGGCGCGCTGGTGAGCACCGGCTTCCTGTCGGACATCGCGCGCGACGGCTCGACCCTGACCTTCAGCTTCCAGCCGCGCGGGGACGGTCCGATCGTCAGCGTCGCGCTCAGCCCGAATGTGGCGGGCGGCTGGACCGGCGAAATGACCTCGGCCGAGGGCCGGCGCACGGTCAGCCTGCGGCGGGACTAGACCGTCAGCGCCGCGCGGGCGGCCGCGAGCGCGGCGCCCTGGGCGGCCGGCCGGAAGGCCTCGGCCGCGCCGAAGCCCCATACCGGACCGGGCCAGGCCGCGTCGTCGCCTCGCCGACCGACGACGTGGACGTGAAGCTGCGGCGTGACATTGCCCAGAGCCCCGACGTTCAGCTTCTCCACCGGCCGCTGCAGCGCCTCGCCGACGGCGCGGACAGCGCGGCCCGCAGCCAGGATTTCGTCCATCAGACGCGCTCGGTCGCCCGGCGAAAGATCCTCGATCTCTCGCGCGCCGGACACCCGCGGGATCAGCACGATCCAGGCGTAGCGGGCGTCGGCCTGCAGGCGGGCCTGGCAGAGCGGCAGGTCGAGGACATGGATCGAGGTGGCCTCGAAGGCCGGATCGAGGGTGAACATGGGCCTGCTAGACCACGGCGGCGTCCGCCTGGAAAGCGGGCTCGGCGCCTCCCGGGTCCGATGCGGCATTGCAGCAGCGCGCCAAGTTGGCTACGGACCCCGCGAACAATTCCTGCAGGCCGCCTGCAATCAGACTCCGGAGCAGCAACATGACCACGAAGAAGCCGATCCGCGTCGCGGTCACCGGCGCCGCCGGCAACATCGGCTACGCCCTTCTCTTCCGCATCGCCTCGGGCGCCATGCTCGGCGCGGACCAGCCGGTGATCCTGCAACTTCTCGAAATCCCGACCGAAGGCGCCCAGAAGGCGCTGAAGGGCGTGGCCATGGAACTCGAGGACTGCGCCTTCCCGCTGCTGCAGGACATGGTGCTGACCGACGACGCCAACGTGGCGTTCAAGGACGTGAACTGGGCCCTGCTCGTCGGCTCCAAGCCGCGCGGCCCGGGCATGGAACGCGCCGACCTGCTGAAGGACAACGGCAAGATCTTCATCGCCCAGGGCAAGGCGATCGACGCCGTGGCCGCCGACGACGCCCGCGTCGCCGTGGTCGGCAACCCCTGCAACACCAACTGCATGATCGCCGCCAGCCAGGCCAAGCGCCTGCCGGCCGAACGTTTCACCGCCATGGTCCGCCTTGACGAGAACCGCGGCCGCGCCCAGCTCGCCAAGAAGGCCGGCGTGTCGATCAACGACGTCTCCGAGCTGTTCATCTACGGCAACCACTCGCCGACGATGTTCGCCGACTTCACCCACGCCAAGATCGGCGGCAAGGCGGCGGCCGACGTCATCGGCGACGAGGCCTGGCTGAAGAACGAGTACCTGCCGACCGTCGGCAAGCGCGGCGCGGCCATCATCGAGGCCCGCGGCCAGAGCTCGGCCGCCTCGGCCGCCAACGCCCTGATCGACCACGTGCGCGACCTGACGACGCCCGGCGCCGTCCACTCCGTGGCCATCCCGTCGAACGGCCTCTACGGCTTCTCGGAAGGCGTCTGGGCCGGCATGCCGGTGAAGACCACCGCGACCGGCTACGACGTCGTCACGTCGTACGAAATGGACGACTTCGCCAAGTCGAAGATCGCCATCACCAACGAAGAGCTGGTGGGCGAGCGCGACACCGTGAAGGACATGCTGGGCTGAGCCCCGCCTCCATCCTGATGCAAAGGCGCGGAGGTCCCCCTCCGCGCCTTTTTCGTTTGTGGAACCTCTGATGACGCCTGGCCCGACCCTCGAAACCGACCGCCTGATCCTGCGCCCGCCGGTGCTGGAGACCGATTTCGAACCCTGGTGCGCCTTCATGGCCGACGAAGAGGCGGCGCGCTTCATCGGCAAGGTCCAGAGCCCGGCGGTGGTGTGGCGCACCATCTGCGGCGTGGCCGGGTCCTGGGCCCTGCAGGGCTTCTCGATGTTCTCGGTGATCGAGAAGGCGACCGGCGCCTGGGTCGGGCGGCTCGGCCCCTGGCGCCCGTACGGGTGGCCGGGAACCGAGGTCGGCTGGGGGATCATTCCGGCCCGACAGGGCCTGGGCTACGCCACCGAAGGCTCCGCCGCGGCGATCGACTGGGCGTTCGACTCGCTCGGCTGGACCGACGTGATCCACACCATCGAGGCCGAGAACGAACCGTCCAAGGCCGTCGCCCGCCGCCTGGGCTCGACGCAGCTGCGCCACGCCGTGCTGCCGCCGCCGCTGGAAACGGCCGTCGAGGTCTGGGGCCAGACGCGCGAGCAGTGGCGCGCCCGCCGCCGCGCCTAGATCCAGCCCTTCTCGCGGATCACCTTGGCGTAGGTCCGGCTGACGGGAACCTTGGAGCCGTCCTTGAGCGTCAGGATCGCCCGGCCGTCGCCGCGCTCGGCGTCGGTGACGGCGGCGCGCGCGACCCACCACGAGCGATGGACCTGTTCGCCCTCGATCCCCTCCAGTTCGCGCACGGCGTCGGCCAGGCGCAGCAGGATCAGGTCCTGCCCCTTCGAGGTGTGCAGGCGCAGGTAATGGTCTTCGGCCTCGACCGCCCAGACCTCGGCGCCCTGGAGCTTCAGCGGAAGACGCGCCAGGAACTTCGGCGGCTCGGGCACGGCGACTGCGGCGGGAACCGCCGCCCCTGAAAGGCTGTTGCCGATCAGAACGCCCAACAGGCTCATGGCGATCGACACCACCGTCGAGGCGAGGATGTAGCCGGGCAGCACGTCGAGACGGGGACCTTCGACGTTGACGAGGTGCGAGGCGGCCCAGACGACCACCCCCATGGGCGCGGCCATCATCACGCCGCCCAGGATCGCGGCGCGCCACCACACCCCGCCCGTGAAGGGCGCGCGCGCGGCGATCCGGTAGGCGATCACCCCGAGGAAGGCGCCGACCCAGGCCTGGCCCACCATGAACAGGGTGCGCTTCACGGGGGGCACGTCCGAGGTGCCGAAGGCGCCGATGAAGCTCAGGAACGCACCCACCAGGGTGGCGACGACGGCGCCGCGCAGCCAGCGAGCCGGCGCCGCTGGCGAAGCGCGAACGGCGCCGTCCGTCGGTCCACGCAGCCAGGACGTCAATCCGCGCATGGGACTTTGCGCATCCTTTCGGCCGCCTCCAGAGCCAGAGCGTCGCCGCGCCGAGACGGCGCCGCATGAACTGGAGATACCCGATGACGTCGCCTTCGCAACCGCCTGTCGCAGCGGAGCGCCCCCTTCGCCTGAATCTCGCGGTCTGGACCGGGGTGGTCGCGGTCGTTACGCTGGCCCTCTCGCCCATCGGCGGACAGATCGCCCGGGCCGCCGCCTCGGCCCGGCTTCACGCCCCGGACCTCGCCCTGATCGGCCGCCAGTCGCCGGCCGTGCAGATCCACCTCCTGGCCGCGCTCGCCGCCGTGGCGCTCGGCTGGCTGCTGATCGCCGGGCGCAAGGGCAGGACATTTCACCGCATCGCCGGCTGGACTTGGGTGCTCCTGGCGCTGGCGGTGGCCATCTCGTCGCTGTTCATCACCGGGCTCGGCCACGGCCGCTGGTCCTGGCTGCATCTGCTGACGGCCTGGACCCTCCTGGTCCTGCCGCTGGGCGTGAGGGCGATCCGCCGACGCGATGTAGCCGCCCACCGGCGCTGGATGCGGGGCCTGTTCCTCGGCGGATTCGCGATCAACATCCTCGTGGCCTTCATTCCAGGCCGCCTGCTCTGGGCCGTCGCCTTCGGCTGAGCCGCGCCCCGGCCCAGGTTCGGCCACATTTCGGGCCTTAGGCACCGCACGCACGCGGAGCCCGCCATGGCCAAGCACGTCTTTCACGATCCCAGCGGCAAGCGCGCCCGCGCCGCCAGCCTGGCCGGGGGGCTCGTGCTCGCCCTGGCCGCCGCGGTGGTCGCCAGCTTCCTGGCGACCTTCGCCTTCGCCCCTCGCCTGCCGAACCTGCACTTGTCGGACCCCAGGGTGTTGCGCGCCTTGCACGTCGAGACCGCGCATCGGCTCAAGGGGCGTCCCGACTGGACGCGCATCCCCCGCCCGCACGGCCAGCGCAGCCACGCCGCCGGCGTCTCCTCGCCGACGCCGGCGCGGCCGCTGACAGTCGGCTTCTACGTCTCCTGGGACGAGCAGTCGCGCGCCTCCCTGGCGCGCAACATCGACGCCCTCGACGTGGTCGCGCCCCAGTGGATTTCGCTGAAGGGCGCGAGCGGCGACATCGACCTGACAGACGACCCTCGGGCCGCCGCCCTGGTCCAGGCCGCGCGGCGCAGGCCGGCGGTCATGCCCCTCGTGCACAACGCCCGCAACGCCCAGTGGGACGGTCCGGAAGCCGACCGCCTCATCCTCGATCCCGCGGCGCGCACGCGCCTGTTCACGCGCCTGGCGGACCTCGCGCGGACCAACGGCTACGCCGGCTACGTCTTCGACCTCGAGAACCTGTCGCCCCGCGCCCTCGCGGCCTATCCGACCTTCCTTGCCGAGGCCCGGGCCAGGCTCCGCGGGCTGGACCGCGACGTCTGGCTGACGGCCCCCATCGACGACGACAGCTGGCCGCTCCGGCGGTTGCAGGCCTCCGCCGACGCCATCGTGCTCATGGCCTATGACGAGCACTACCTGACCGGCGACCCCGGCCCGCCGGCCAGCCAGGCCTGGTTCCAGACCCATGTCGCCCAGGCCATGGGCCAGCTCGACGCCGGCCGTACCGTCCTCGCGCTGGGGGCCTACGGCTATGACTGGGCGCTGAAGAGCGACTTCATGCCCACCACCGCCGGCGCGGTCACCTTCAACGAGGCCACCCAGACCGCGCGGGACTCCGGCGCCCAGGT
>ENA-UOYA01003465-UOYA01003465.1-activated-sludge-metagenome-genome-assembly--contig:-NODE-3465-length-14050-cov-7.721472_pt1 | contig 14050 bp, 9 predicted proteins | sample MGYA00238163_ERZ764804 | MGnify/ENA primary metagenome ERZ764804 (study PRJEB28919, sample SAMN05720223) | activated sludge metagenome | isolation source: Anaerobic digester | place: Hong Kong...
GGCTCCGGTGGAAAGCGGGTTAAAATGGAATCGTATTTTCCATCCTTTAAATCCTGCTCTATGATTTCTTCAATAAAATTCGATGCTTTATTTTCTTCCATTTTTTATTTTTTATAATCCCCAAGCGCACGAAGTTTTCGCAGTATTTGCTTTGTCTTTGTTGAGTACCTTTGTGTGCTTGACGGTTCGTTTTTACAATCGGTTAAAACAGTTTTTAATTCTTTTACTGCTTTCTTCTTTTCCTAGTAATAAAATTAAATCGGGAATACCGGGACCCGATAATTCTCCCACTAAGCTAACCCTCAAAAATTTCATCATATCGCCGGTTTTAATTTCATTGCTATTGGCAAAATCTTTTATTTTTAATTCTATTTCAGCTGCATCTGTATTGCTGCATTCTTCTTGTAAAAATGTTGTAAAAATAGTTGGATTAAAATCGTAATTTTTAAAAGTTGCAATTTTAGCCAGTGCGGAAGTCGCATATTCCTTAGGCGTTTCAAATAAATAACCAAAATTCAAAATGTCATTCAAAAATATCAATCGCTCTTTTATCAGCCCGATAGCTTTTTCTAAATAAACAGTATCTTGCTTCCCAAAATTTGTTTCCACTTGCTCTTTTACCCATTGGGCTAATTTTGTATTTTCCGCATTTTTGATGTATTCTGCGTTAAACCATTTTGCTTTTTCAAAATCAAATTTTGCACCTGCTTTATGGATGTGGTCTAAGCTAAATGCTTGCACTAATTCTTCTAAAGAAAATAGCTCTTGTGTTGTTCCCGGATTCCAACCTAAAAATGCCAGCATATTTAAAACCGCTTCGGGTAAGTAGCCGCGTTGCTTATATCCACTGCTTATTTCGCCAGTTTGTGAGTCTGTCCATTCTAAAGGGAAAACCGGAAATCCTAAGCGGTCTCCATCCCGTTTGCTGAGTTTCCCATTTCCATCGGGTTTTAAGAGTAATGGTAAATGTGCAAATTTCGGCATAGCACTTTCCCAGCCTAAAAATTTATATAATAAAACATGCAATGGTGCGCTGGGCAACCATTCTTCTCCACGTATTACATGGGTTATTTGCATAATAAAATCATCGCATACATTCGCTAAATGATAAGTCGGCATGCCATCGCTTTTCAGTAATACTTTATCATCCATTTGTGTAGTGCTTACCGTCACCCATCCTCGTATTTCATCATAGAATTTTACTTCCTCGTCGGCAGGTAATTTTATTCGGATTACATAATGCTCGCCGTTCGCTAATCGTTGGGTTACTTCTTCTGGCGTAAGCGTCAGCGAATTTTCTCCCAGCTCTCGTGTGTTGGCATCATATTTAAAGTTGGTATTGTTTGCTTTCAGAATTTCTAAATCAGCTTCCGTGTCAAATGCATAGTAGGCATTTCCATTTTGAATTAATAGTTCGGCGTACTGTTTGTAGGACGCTTTGCGTTCGCTTTGTCGGTAAGGAGAATGCTTGCCGTCACCAAATCCTACGCCTTCATTGGGGCAAATACCTATCCATTTCAGCGAATCGATGATGTATTGCTCAGCGCCGGGAACAAATCGGTTTTGGTCGGTATCTTCGATACGTAAAATAAAATCGCCTCCATTTTTTTTGGCAAATAAATAATTATACAAAGCCGTCCGAACACCGCCAATATGCAGCGGACCGGTAGGGCTGGGAGCAAAACGTACACGTACAGACATAAGTTGAAAATATAATGATTTGAAATGTTGAAAATAATATCTTTGTAATGTAAAATTAGGTATTTATATTTTTTAAAAGAACAATCTTACATCATTTTCAAATTAACTAATTCTCAATTCTACCATAAAACCATGTATTTTATCCGCACTCCTTATATTGTAAAAAAACTTTTTCCAAATATAATATGGGAGTTTTCAGGTAATGAAAATACAATTTATCTCACCTTTGATGATGGTCCGCATCCGAAAAATACGCGCTTTATATTAGAACAATTAGATAAATATAATGCTCAAGCAACTTTTTTCTGTTTGGGCGAAAATGCTGAAAAATACCCTGAATGGATACGGGAGATTTTAAGCAGAGGACATGCTGTCGGAAATCACGGATACCGGCATTTAAACGGTTGGAAAATATCGGCTAAAGACTTTAGAGCGAATTATATAAAAGGAAAAGCCATTTTGGAAAATATTTCCGGCAACGAAGTAACACTGTTTCGCCCGCCGTATGGAAAAATAAAATGGAATCAAATGCAAAATCAGGATGCTTCAATTGTTCTTTGGAGTACGATGCCCGGAGATTTTGATGCAACTATTTCTTCCGAAAAATGTTACTACAACGGAGTGAATAATTTGTGCAGCGGAGCTGTAATTTGTTTGCACGATAATGAAAAAGCACAACAGCACTTAGTTTATTGCTTACCCAAATGGTTGGAATATATTTATAATGTTGGCTTAACGGCAAATCGAATAATTTTGTAAAATAAAGTTTTTAATCATCGTCATACTGTGAAATTAGTAGATACCCATACCCATTTATACGAGGAACAATTTGATACCGACCGCAATGAAATGATACAACGTGCTATTGATGCCGGTGTTGCTACCATGCTGATTCCGAACGTAGATACGACCACGGTAAAGGATATGATGGAGTTAGTCCGCCAACATCCGAATCATATATTTCCAATGATGGGGTTACATCCTTGTTATGTAAAACCCGAAACCTACAAACAAGAATTGGAAATTATAAGAAAATATTTATTTGAAAATGAGCAAAGTGCGGAGAGCGAAGTAAATGCTAAAATTTCACCTCACCTCACGCATCGCTTACCTTCTTTTGTGGCAGTCGGCGAAATTGGAATTGATTTGTATTGGGATAAAACCACTTTAGAAATTCAAAAAGAAGCTTTTGAAATACAATGCGATTGGGCAATAGAAAAAAACTTGCCTATAGCAGTACATGCCCGAGATTCTTTGCATATTTTAATTGAATTGCTGAAGAAAAGAAAGCAACGACCGCATGGGGTGTTCCATTGTTTTACGGGCAGTCTTGAAGAAGCTAAGGAGTTATTGAAACTCGATTATTATTTGGGAATAGGCGGCGTAGTAACGTACAAAAATACACACTTGAGAGATACGTTAAAACAAGTTCCTTTGCAGAAAATTGTTTTGGAAACCGATTCGCCGTATCTACCGCCGGTGCCGTTTCGGGGTAAGCGAAATGAGAGTGCTTACACTAAAATTATTGCAGAAACATTGTGCTCGGTTTATGAAAAAAGCCTCGATGAAATTGCGGCTGTTACCACACAAAATGCCTATGACTTATTTCAGGTATAAGAAACAAATTACATAGATTTATTCTCCAAATTTTATAGGTAAGGTGATGTAGCAATTCACTTCTTTCCCATTTTGTTTGGCAGGTATCCATTTCGGCATTCCATCTACGAGCATAATAGCTTGTAAATCAAAAGATGGATTGTCTGATTTTATAACTTTTGGATTTTTTACATCGCCTAATGTGTTGATATAGAATTTTACAATTATGGATGCTTTTTTTCCAATCAGCGTGTCAGGAATATAAAATGTAGTAGCTGAAGCAATATATTCTTTTAATGCTTTTTCCCCTTCAGGAAATTGCGGCATAATTGCGGCTTTTTCTACAATTACCGATTCGTCATCTACCGTAGAGGTTACTTCCTTTTTGACTTCTTCTTGTTTGTATAAATAGGGATGCGCAATAGAGTCTAACCGACGCTCTTCACGTAGCATTTTGTCCACGTCACCACCATATTTAGAGTATAAAATATCGTTTTGTGGCGATGGAGATTTAGGTGGTTTAAAACCGGATAGAATAACAAAAAACAGTAAAGCAATGCTGATGGTGAAAAATTTAGATTTCATGATTTATTCTTAATTAAACGTGTACAAAAATAAAGCCAAAGTCAATGCTTTTCTTCATTAGTATAAAAATATGCAAAAGGATAATTTACGATAGAGTAAATGCCATAAGCTCCAAAAAACCAAACAAAATCGATACTTTCAGTTTTCTTTGAAAATAGAACATAAAAAATAATTATAGTAGCGGATAAAATAAATTTTATGACAATCGCTGCTAAATTTCCACCTACGACTTCCGTGCTTTCTTTTTTAGAAGAATTAGTAACCATAAAAAAATAGATGAATGAAATCACCGCCATACTCATCGTAATCCAAATATAGCCCGAGGTACGAGCAATGGGTAATATCCAATGTAATCCAAAAAAAAGGAGCGTAATAAAGAGTAAACTAAATAGCCATTTTCGATACATACCTTAACGATTCAGTTGTTTCAAAATAGAATAAAACGAAATAGCTGCTCCTACGAATAACAACACTATTAGCAGCCATGGAGCGCTATTGAATTTTTTATCAGCAAAATAGCCCATTGCAGTAAAAACACCAATAACAGCAAACATTTCGAATGCCATTCCCGAATATATAAGCCAGTAAGCGGGCTTTTTATCCGGCGTGTTGTCGTTGGGGAGGAGCGGCTTGCCCATTTTGTTGCTGTTGTTGAATTGGTTTGGTTACAGGGGTTGTATTTATTAAAGAACCGGAGATAGAAGCACCTTCTTCTACAATTAGTTTTTTATATTTTACATCTCCTTCAAAAAAGGCAGTAGAACGTAAATACAAAGTACCGTTTACATCAATGTTTCCTTTTATCTTACCTTCGATTGTTAGGTCGTTGCAGTGAATATTGCCAATAATTTGCGAAGAACTCCCAATAACTACCTTTGCAGTGCAAATAATATTGCCCGTAATTTTTCCATCAATACGTATATCCGTTTGGGCGGTAAGGTCGCCTGTTATCAAAGTGCCTTCGTTTATTTTATTGGCCACCATCGTTTCTAAATTGCTTTTAGAGGTTATTTTTGAAAACATAGTTTCTATTTTATAAATTTTTGTGCGTCAATCGGCTGCCCTCTATACCAGAGCTCCAAACCAACCATTGCGGATTTGTCTTTTGTTAACGTATTTTTTCCCGCCTTGGCAACTACTTCGCCAACATTCACAAAGTTACCCGTTTTCTTCAATAGTTGACTGTTATTTTTTAATATGTAAACTAATTGATTGTCCGTCTGGATTAGGAGATAATATTCGTTATCCGTAGAATATCCGGTGAAAATTACATTGCCGGACAATACGGCTCGCACATCTTCATTGGTTTTAGCAGAAAAGAAAAGATAAGGTTTTTCGTCAGAAAATTTAGAAATTACAGCACCCGATACCGGCTTCCCGATATGTAAGTTGCTCAATGGGCTTACCCTATTGTCTTGCACCGATTCTAATAATTCAGCATTTTTTAATCCCTTTTCTACTTCTTGCACAAATTTCCCTTCATCCGTAGTTTTTATACTTAAAATGCCGGTGTCTATTTTTGCTTTTTTTAGTTTTGTTTTCGAAGTGTCCGGCAACGTGATGTTATCATTTAAAATATCTTGCAGGTTGGTGATATATTCCTGTTGTGCATCTAATTTATCTTCCAATTGCTCTGCTTTCACACTTATATTCATCACCTCTTTTCTACCCGCTGATGAGCCATAGCCCGGTATATATTGTTTTAATGGAGTAAATGCAATAAAAAAAAAGTTAATAACGGTAAAAATAGCCAAAAGCAAGCCTACGCCTACTAAAATATTCAGTCGGCTTAGTTCCAATACCAACTTCACATCATAGCTTTTTTCATCTATAATTTGTAAGCGATATACGTTTTTTAATTTCGCTTTCCAGTTTTTCCAATCCTCTTTTTTAAATGCCATTTACAGATTTAGATAAATTTCACTCTAATAAGTAAAATAAATTTAAGAAATTGCGTTAAAATTAGGGAATAATAACGAGCATGTATCTATTTACGAGTAAAAAACTGTTTTTGCTATTGGGTTGTCTTTTTTTCTTTTCGATGCATTCTTTTGCCGCTAAGAAGAAAAAAGCAGTATCGCAGTACGAAAGACCTAATATCATCAAACGTGCCTGGGGCGATGTCACCACTCGGAATAACTATTATTTCAATGCCAATGAGTTGTATAAAGAAATGGTACATAATTTCAATTTCAAACGAGAATATGACTATAATAAATTACTGCCATTTTATTTCCACGACCAAGCAGATTTTACCCCCTATACCCCTGAGTTAGAAACGATGGCAAAAAAAACGGGCATCGTTTTGCAATTACACGATTATAGCCGTTGGCGAGATAATGCATTCCTTTTATTAGGGAAATCTCAGTTCTTGCGCAAGCAATACGATACATCCTTAGTAACTTTCCAATACATTGTAACGACAATGAAGCCCGGAAAGATGAACCTAAAATTGGAATTTAGCAATAAAGACAGATTAAAATATATACGAAAACGCCAAAAAGAATTAGAAAAACAAATAGGGGAAAAGAAAAAAATAATAGAGTTCAAATATAAATTCCAACAAGAACAAGCAAAAGAGCAAGCAGAAACTGCCCGCCAAAAACAAAAAGCCGCCATTGATAAAAAGAAAAAAGAATTAGAAGAAATTATTAAGGCAAAAAAGAAAATTATAGAACTACAGAAAAAAGGTAAAAAAATCCCTCAAGAACTGATAGCTAAAGCCAAAGGTAAAACTACCAAAATAGATTCTACTGTACTGAAAGCAACTACCAATGTAAAAAAGGTAGCAAAGCCAAACTACAACCCTAAGTTGCCGTATATTTTATTAGGCGACCAATACGTGAAGAATCCATATTATAAGGACACCACCGGCGACAGAACCAACCAAAATCCACTCAAACAACTCGATCCTAAAAAAGAAGCTAAGTTTGATAAACTTACCTTATGGGAAAAAATAAAACACCAACCTTCTCGGCCGGATGCAATTGTTTGGATGGCAAAATCTTTGATTGAATTAGGGAAATACGCCGATGCCAGAAGTATGATTTCGTATGGGGAAGCCTTGCGTAAACTGACTAAAAAACAACGTCGGGAATTTTACTTGATGGATGCTTATTATAACATCCGCCGCAATGATTATTCGCCTGCTATTGAGCAGCTGGAAAATGCAATGTTGTATTTTAAAAAGAAAAAAGATAAAGCCTATTATGAATATATTTTAGCCCAATTATATGCCATGAATAACCAACCGGCGGACGCCGTTGATTATTATGTAAAAGCAGGAAAACACACCAAATCTGAAGATATGAATTTGTATGCGCAAATTCAATTAGCAAAACTGTATAGCATCCACCCCGATTTGGCAAACCAAGATATTGTGAAAATGTTGGAGAAACTTATCCGTTTTGGAAAAAATAAAGATCATGCAGATGAAGTGCTTTATACCATTGCCAACTATTATTACTTTCAAAAAGATACCACGAATGCCATTGCTTATTTAGAAAAATCAGTAAAACGCTCCTTAAACAATAAGACACAAAAAGGACAATCGTTTTTAAGATTGGGTGAAATTTATTACGATAAAGAATTGTACGCACAAGCCACCGTTTATTATGATAGTGCCATCGTTTATTTACCCAAAACAACAGATAATTACGACAAAATTGTAAGCAGAAAAGATGTTTTGAACGAATTGGCAAAATACGTTAAAATAATACAAGAACAAGATAGCGTACAACGATTGGGAAAAATGTCGCCCAAGGAATTGGAAAAGTATTTGGCTGCTATCGCCGCAATTAAAGATAAAGAAGATAAGAAAAAATCAAGATTTAGTTCCGATATCGGAAACAATGGCTATGCCGCAATTTCATTAGTGCCTGAAGATGCAGTTTCTAACGGCTTGTGGTATTTCTATAACCCTGAAGCAAAAAGCAAAGGATATAATGAATTTATCCGTATTTGGGGCGATAGAAAATTAGAACCCAATTGGAGGCGAAGCTCTAAATCCGGATTTTTTGATGATGATAATGTTGCGGACAATACTGCAAATACGGATACAACCGCATCAACAACAAGCCTGACAAAAAAGAAAAAAACAACTGCCGGCACAACGCCGGAAACGGATTCTCTGAAAATTCCCAAAACACCGGAAGACTTTATGAAATCGGATACAAAAATAGCCAATGCACTTTTTGGTGAAGGGGAAATATTTAGAAATAAATTAAATAACATCCCCAAAGCCAAGCAAGCATTCGACGAGCTTATCCGAAGATTCCCAAATAATGAATATGATGCCGTAGCTCATTATTATGAATATCTGATTTATAATGAACAAAATCTTACGGGTTTGGCGCAAAAAGAAAAAGAATACATTCTGAAAAATTATCCATTGAGCGACGTTGCTGCTGTGTTGGTTAACGAAGGCAAAGAAAAAGGGGCAGATTCCTCCATTCAGACCGTAGAAAAATTATACGACTCTACCTACCAATTTTTTATAGATGGAAAATACGAACAAGTAATAAAAAACAGATTTATAGCTAAATCACTCTACCCCGGCGCACCTCAATTACAACAATTTGATTTGTTAGAAGCAATAGCTTACGGAAAATTAAAAAAATTGGATATGTATAAAACCGCACTGTCCGATATAATTTTGAAATACAAAGACGGTGATGTAAAAACAAAAGCACAAGAATATCTAATTGCATATATCCAATTTGAAAATAAATTAACCGACTCCGCCCGTCAAGCATGGAATACCCCAACTGCTTCGGCCACTAAAGATACTTTATATGATAAATTTAAAATGGATACCACCGATTTGTTAGTGTTAGTACAATTGAAAGATAAATATTTGAATGTTACAGATATCGTTTCTATGATACATCAATTCAACAAAAAACATTTCAGCGACCGTAAGATAAAAGTAAACCCATTCTTTGTAGATGGATTTGCCGTAATACAAATGAAAAAGTTTGAAAACATATCCGAAGCATTACCTTATTATACAGCTATGACTGAAAAGCCGGCAGCTATTGTAGGTGCAAATAATACGGATAAAGCAGCATTTTTTATTATTGCACCCTCCAATTTTAAACTAATAAAAAATACTGCCGATTTTGACTCCTATACCACGTTTTTTAAAAATAACTATCTGAAACAATGAACAATAAAATTGAATGGTTGAAAAATCCGAAACATCTATGGAAGGTGTTCGGCGTATTTGTAGGAGGTATTGTTCTTTTCTTCCTATTCGTACGACTTGGGATTTTTGGCAAATTGCCGAGCTTTGATGAGCTGGAAAACCCAACAGCAAACCTCGCCTCAGAAATATATTCAGCAGATTCTGTTTTGATAGGAAAATACTTTGTGGACAATAGAAGCAATGTGTCATACGAAGAGTTGCCACCTTATTTAGTTAAAGCATTAGTAGCAAACGAAGATGAGCGTTTTTACGACCATTCCGGTATAGATTTTTGGGGAACACTGCGCGCTATAGTTACCTTAGGAAAAGGCGGCGGAGGAAGCACCATTACCCAACAGTTGGCAAAAAATATGTTTCATAACAGGGCGCATAATATAGTGCAGCGTATTATGCAAAAAGCACAAGAATATGTTATTTCTATAATGCTGGAACGGCGATATACAAAAGAAGAAATTATCGCCATGTATTTCAATACGTTTGATTTTGTAAATAATGCCGTAGGTATTGAAAGTGCTTCACGTATTTATTTTAATAAAAAACCAAAAGATTTAAAAGTAGAAGAAGCAGCCATGTTTGTAGGTATGCTGCAAAATCCGGCATATTATAATCCAAGAAGATTTGAACAACGCACCCGCGACCGTCGTGCTACCGTTTTGCGTAAATTGATGGAGCAAGGTACCATTTCAGAAGCTCAATTCAACGCATTAAAAGACAAACCCATCCAATTAGATTTTCACCCCGAAACCGCGAATGACGGCTTAGCACCCTATTTTAGAATGGTGTTGGCGGAAGACCTAAAAAAATGGGCTAAAGAAAACAAAAAACAAAACGGCGAATCGTATAATATATACACCGATGGATTAAAAATATATACCACTATTGATACCCGATTACAAAAATATGCCGAAGAAGCCGCCACCCAGCATTTGTCCCGATATCAAGGAATTTTTAATGCACAATTTGCCGGAGGTTGGAAGCCTTGGGAAACAGATGCCGGGAAAAAAATATTGGAAACCGCCTGTAAATACACCGACCGTTGGGCGGCACTCAAAGAACAAGGAGTAAGTAATGATGATATCCTTAAGAATTTTAAAACAGATAAACATAGAATGAAAGTATTTACCTACAAAGGATTAAAAGATACTACTCTTTCCCCCTATGACTCTGTTAAATACTATAAGTCCTTCTTGCAAGTAGGATTTATGGCAGTAGAACCATATACCGGATATGTGCGCGCATGGGTGGGAGGGCCCAATTTCGAGTATTTTAAATACGACCATTGTAATGTAAATACAAAACGTCAAGTAGGCTCCACCTTTAAACCGGTGCAATATGCCTTAGCAGTAGATAACGGATGGTCGCCATGTATGCCCATCCCAACAGGACCCATCACAATTACTTACCAAGGACAGGTATGGCAGCCTAAAAATTCAGGTCGCTTTGGCGGCTCATATCCTATGAAAGTATGTTTGGCGCATTCCATAAATACAGCTGCAGCCTATATGATGAAAAATTTTGGCCCCGAAGCATTAGTCGATTTATCCCATAAAATGGGCATTACCTCAAAAATTCCGACAGTACCCTCTATATGCTTGGGCGCAGGCGAGATTTCATTATACGAAATGATGACGGTATATTCTACTTTTTGTAATGCCGGCATCAGTACAAAACCACAATATATATTGAGAATAGATGATAAAGATGGGAACGTAGTGCAGAATTTTACTACTGAAATGAAAGAAGTATTTAATGATAATACAGCATATAAAATGTGCGAAATAATGAAAGGACCGGTGTCGCCCGGCGGAACGGCGGCGAGCTTACGTGCTTACTTCAATTACCCCACTGATGTAGCCGGAAAAACGGGCACCACCAATAAAAATACCGATGCCTGGTTTATCGGATTTACTCCACAATTGTTAGCCGGCGTATGGGTAGGTTGCGATGATCCATTACTGCGCTTCTTGTACACCAGCACCGGACAGGGAGGGCATGCAGCAATGCCGGTATGGGGAATGTTTATGCAAAAAGCATACAGCGATACCAAATTAGCCTTTAACCAAAAAGCAAAATTCTTTACCCCTTCAGATAGTAGCTTGGTAAAGAATTTCTGTGAAGATAACGGCGCAACTATCATCAGTGGAGGTAATTCGGGCAGCTTTAACCAATCAGATGAAGATTCCGAATACTAAGCTAAAATGTAAAACATATTTTTTGCTCCATTGTATGACTTGGAAATGAAAAATCTTGCCAAAAGAAAAACGAAAAAAGTGATTCAGAAATCTGTTTAAAGCCTCTTCACACTAATTAATACAATTTTATTATTCTAATTTGCCAAATTATTCGTATAAAAGCGTATATTCGCAACTCTATTTTGGGTAAAAAGCACTTTTTTTGCCTGTAATATTGTTATAACAAATTAAAATTCAATACATTATGCCTTTTAAGAAGGATAACAAAATCAACACGGAGTTTAAGTCAATCACACTAAAACTCGCTTCCCCTGATTCAATTTTGGAACGTTCTTATGGAGAAGTAAAAAAACCGGAGACTATCAACTACAGAACTTACAAGCCCGAAATGGAAGGCTTATTCTGTGAGCGTATCTTTGGTCCTACGAAAGATTATGAATGTTTTTGTGGAAAATACAAGCGTATCCGTTACAAAGGTATAGTGTGTGACCGTTGCGGAGTAGAAGTAACAGAGAAAAAAGTACGTCGTGAGCGTATGGGACACATTAAATTGGTTGTACCAATAGTTCATATATGGTATTTTAAATCTTTGCCAAATAAAATTGGCTACATGTTGGGATTGTCTTCTAAAAACGTAGAAGCCATCGTATATTACGAAAGATACGTAGTTGTCCAAGCGGGTATAACAGAAGATGGCGTACCTGTAAACGGAGAGAGTAAAAAAACGAAATACTTAGATTTATTAACCGAAGAAGAGTATTTAGATATTTTAGATGGATTGCCAAAAGATAATCAACTGTTATCAGATGACGATCCAAATAAATTTATTGCGAAAATGGGTGGTGATGCTATTCGCGACTTATTAGCAAGAATAGATTTGAAAAAATTATCCGGAGAATTGCGTCACAAAGCTTCTCACGAATCATCACAACAACGCAAATCTGAAGCATTAAAACGTTTAAGTGTAGTAGAGGCATTTCGTGAGGCAAATGAAGAAACAGAAAACAGACCGGAATGGATGATTGTGCAATACTTACCGGTAGTTCCACCGGAATTGCGTCCATTAGTTCCATTAGATGGAGGTCGCTTCGCATCTTCAGATTTGAACGATTTATACCGTCGCGTAATTATCAGAAACAACCGTTTAAAAAGATTAATTGAAATAAAAGCACCGGAAGTAATCTTACGAAATGAAAAACGTATGTTACAAGAAGCGGTGGATTCTTTATTCGATAATTCACGTAAATCAAATGCCGTAAAAGCAGAAGGCGGCCGTGCTCTAAAATCTTTATCCGACGTTTTAAAAGGAAAACAAGGTCGTTTCCGTCAAAACTTATTAGGTAAACGTGTGGACTATTCCGGTCGTTCTGTAATCGTCGTAGGCCCTGAAATGAAATTACACGAATGTGGCTTACCAAAAGATATGGCAGCGGAATTATTTAAGCCGTTTATAATCCGTAAATTATTAGAACGAGGTATTGTTAAAACTGTAAAATCTGCTAAAAAATTAGTGGATAAAAAAGAAGCGGTAATTTGGGATATCTTGGAAAATGTAATGAAAGGCCATCCGGTATTATTAAACCGTGCCCCAACATTACACCGTTTGTCTATTCAGGCATTCCAACCTAAATTAATAGAAGGAAAAGCAATCCAATTACACCCATTAGTTTGTAGCTCATTTAACGCTGACTTTGACGGTGACCAAATGGCAGTTCACGTTCCTTTAAGTAATGCGGCAATATTAGAAGCACAAATTTTAATGTTGGCATCGCACAATATCCTTAACCCACAAAATGGTACTCCTATTACCATTCCATCTCAAGACATGGTATTAGGCTTGTATTATTTAACCAAAGGAAAGAAAACAATAGGCGATGAAATCGTAAAAGGAGAAGGAAAAGTATTCTACTCTGCGGAAGAAGCAATTATTGCATTAAATGAAAAGCAAGTAGATTTACATGCAAACGTAAAATGTAGAGTGCGTGTAAAAGAAAATGGAGAATTCAAAAATAAAATAATAGAAACCACCGTAGGCAGATTAATCTTCAATGAAGTAGTACCTGCGGAGTGTGGTTATGTAAATGAATTATTGAGTAAAAAGAATATCAAAAACGTAATTGGAGATGTATTGGTGAGCACAAACATCCCAACAACAGTGAAATTCTTGGATGACATTAAAGAAATAGGCTTCCGTCAAGCATTTAAAGGAGGTTTGTCCTTTAAAATTGATGACTTAATCATTCCGGAAGTAAAACAAACTTTATTGGATAAAGCAACCGAAGAAGTGGATGAAGTTTGGCAAAGTTTCAATATGGGTTTAATAACCAATAATGAACGTTATAACCAGATTATCGATATTTGGACACGTGTAGATACTAGAATTACGGAAACATTGATGAAAGAAATCTCATCTCACCGTCAAGGGTTCAACTCTGTGTATATGATGTTGGATTCCGGAGCACGTGGTTCTAAACAGCAAATTAAGCAGTTAGGAGGTATCCGTGGATTGATGGCTAAGCCTCGTAAATCTGGCTCTACCGGAGGTGAAATTATCGAAAACCCCATCTTATCCAATTTTAAAGATGGATTGAACGTATTAGAGTATTTTATCTCGACGCACGGTGCACGTAAAGGTTTGGCGGATACCGCTTTAAAAACTGCGGATGCAGGTTACTTAACACGTCGTTTGGTGGATGTAGCTCAAGATGTTGTAATCAACGGAGAAGACTGCGGAACACTTAGAGGGTTAAATACAGCTGCTATTAAGGAG
>ENA-UOYA01003466-UOYA01003466.1-activated-sludge-metagenome-genome-assembly--contig:-NODE-3466-length-14045-cov-4.968120_pt1 | contig 14045 bp, 10 predicted proteins | sample MGYA00238163_ERZ764804 | MGnify/ENA primary metagenome ERZ764804 (study PRJEB28919, sample SAMN05720223) | activated sludge metagenome | isolation source: Anaerobic digester | place: Hong Kong...
CAAGATTTTTTCCCTGCGGCAGATCCACGCCTGTTTTTCCGCCCACCGAGGAATCCACCTGTGCCAGCAGCGTGGTCGGGATCTGGATCAGGCGGCGCATACCGCGCAAATAGGTCGCTGCCGCAAAGCCTGCAATATCCCCGACAACGCCGCCTCCCAGGGCGATGATCATGTCGTCCCTGCCGAATAAACGGTCGCAAAGCGTATCATAAATGCGGGAAACGGTTTCCAGATTCTTGGATTCCTCTCCCGCGGGAATGATATGATGATAGATCGGAATCTTAATCCCGGACAGCTTTTCCTCTATAAGCCCGAGATAAAGCTTTGCTACATTGGAATCCGTTATGAGGCAAATCTTGGAGGGAGCGGCTTCGGAGCTTCCGGCTCTGCAGAATTCCGCCGCCTCCTTCAAAATTCCCTTTTCGATGATAATGTTGGAAGTATTCAGTTTTCCAGTCAGTTTCAATACTTTCATACCATCCTCATCAATTACAGTTCTCTGCCTACCACCTCTGCGAGGGATTTCAGCTTCTTCATGGTGTTGTCGAACATTTCGTAGGTAAGGCTCTGCGCTCCGTCGCTCAATGCGTTCTTTGGATCGTTGTGCACTTCGATCATGAGTCCGTCCGCTCCCGCCGCGACAGCCGCCATGGAAAGCGACTCCACCATCCAGGCCATGCCCGAAGCATGGGACGGATCGATGACGACCGGCAGATGACTGAGTTTTTTCAGTGCCGGAATTGCGCTGATGTCCAGCGTATTCCTCGTAAAGGTCTCGTTTGTCCGGATCCCTCTCTCACATAATATCACATTTTCGTTCCCGCCGCTTAAAATATATTCCGCCGACATGAGAAATTCTTCCAGCGTGTTGGAAAAACCTCTCTTGAGCAGGACCGGAATCCTGGCCTTTCCCAGTTCGATGAGCAGTTCATAGTTCTGCATGTTTCGAGCTCCCACCTGGAAGCAGTCCACCTTGCCGATAAACCGTTCCACATGCATCGGATTCGTGATTTCCGTAATGATGGGAAGACCGGTCTCCGCCTTGGCGATATTCAAAAGTTCAAGGCCTTCCGCCTTCAATCCCTGGAAGGAATACGGAGACGTTCTGGGCTTCCACGCTCCGCCGCGGATGATCGACGCACCCGAAGCCTTGATATGCCTTGCGATATCGACGATCTGTTCCTTGCTTTCCACGGAACAGGGACCCGCTATGACCACGACCTTCTTCCCGCCGATCTTCACGCCGCTCACGCTGACGATGGTATCCTCGGGATGCATTTTCCTGTTGGCGCGTTTATACGGTTCCTGTACCTTTATAATTCTATCCACATACTCGCTGAGGAACGCCGAATTCCTGTCGATGGGCGAGGTGTCCCCAACGACCCCTAAAACCGTCGTCTCCGCTCCGACGATGGGACAGACCTCGACATTGTAACGGGAAAGCCAGCCGGCGATCCGGTTGATGTCCTCCTGTGTCGTTCCGTTTTTCAATACAATAATCATTTTTTATTCTCCTTTTCTGTCTCTGTTGATCCGGGCCCCTTGTCGGACCGGCGCCGCGTTAAACAGCAAAAAAGTCTCATAAAACAAAAACCCTTCGCCCCTATGCAGGGACGAAAGGTAACGATTCCTATCTTCCGCGATACCACCCTAATTCAGTACCGGATAAGCACTGCTCTCTTTTCGAATACAAGGCTGAATTGCCTGATATTCTATCCCAGTAACGCGGGAATACGCCGAAGCCTACTTACTTCCGACCGTGTCGTCGTGTTCAGCCAGGAGCTCAAGAGGGAACTTCAAAATAACTTTTCTCATATCCACTTCCAGTCAATGATGGATACTCCCTGTGAGGTCAAATATTTCTACTTTCCTCTGTCATCGCTTTTTCACTATTATAATTATACATATGCTACCCGTTAATGTTTTGATTGTCAAGAGAGGAAAATAAAAAAATTAATTATTTCTCTTTCTTCGCATGTTCCGCATTGAGTCTCTGGTGATAATGCGCAGCCTCCCTGCAGTCTTTTTCGATCTGCTGTGCCAGCTCGTTGACGCTGTTGAATTTGATCTCTGGCCGGAGCCGCTCCAGGAATTCCACGCGGATCTGCTTTCCGTAGATTTCCTTGCTGAAGTTGAAAATATGCGTTTCGATGTTCTTTTTCCGGTCTCCGATGGTCGGCTTGATTCCCACATTGGTCACGCCCTGATAGCAGATCCCGTTGTAATTGCAGTAAGTGACATAAACGCCGTGAGCAGGGGTGACCATGGTTTCATCGATGAGGATATTCGAGGTCGGAAACCCGATGGTCCTTCCGATCCTGTTTCCGACGACAACTTCTCCCCCGACACAATAGTTTCTTCCCATGTATTTTTTGCATTCACCCACTCTGCCGTCGGCGATGAGCTTCCGGATGAAGGAACTGCTCACCAGGTTGCCGTCGATGATGAACGGTTCCAGAACGTGGATTCCGAATCCTGCCTTCATTCCCGCTCTGATCAGCGTTTCAGGATTCCCCTCCGCTTTATAGCCGAAACGGTAGTTGAAGCCGCAATAGGCTTCTCTCATGCGAAAGGCCCCGATCAGCAGCTTCTCGATGAATTCCTCCGCGGTCAGATGCTGAATGATCTCGTTGAATTCCAGGGAAAACAGATAGTCGACGCCCAATGACCGGATGATCTCCGCTTTATCCTCTAGATACAGGATGTTTTTGATTAGGTGCCTTCCCGCGAGGACATTTTTCGGGTGGTTTGTAAAGGTGAATACGGCACTTTTCAGACCGGCCATTCTCGCGCTTTTTACCGTTCTTCGGATGAGTTCCTGATGGCCTTTGTGTACGCCGTCAAAGTTTCCCAAAGCTACGACCGTTTCTTTAATGTTTTTTATTTCTTCCAGTGAATTGAATTGTTTCATACTATATCCCCGTTTTAGAAATTGCTGTTCTTGATATCCTGCCGGTAAAATATTTTATCCGGAACCAACCTTTCGTCCTGTTCCTCCAAAAATGCCACGCCGAGAAAACCATTGGAATAATTGCCTGATTGATGACTCCGATCCAAATAGATATTATATGCCTTCTTATACTCTTCCCGGATCCCCGGGCCGCCTTTTTCCTCCGGAACATTCCTGAACGCGGGGTCCCTGAGAATGGTAACGTCCGACATGCGCAGATGACCGCCGTTGACAAACCATTTCCCGCGGTCCCCGTTCACGACAGCTTTTCCAAAGTGAACGAGGGGGAAGTCGGGCTCCAGAAGATATCGTTCCGGCCCCCCATCCGACAACTCCTCAATGGTAACCGCGTTGTCCAGCGTAAAGGCTCCGCTTGCCGTCCGGATCAGACAGCTCATGACGGCCCCGCAGCCTAAAACAATCCCCGCATCGTGGCAAATCGTCCTGATGTAGGTCCCTTTTGAGCATTCCACATCGAACATGACTCTTTTTTTATCCGGATCAATGGAGATAACTGTAATATTTTTTATGTCAACCTGCCTCGGCTTGATTTCGACTTGCTCTCCCCGCCTCGCATATTCGTACAACCGTCTGCCGTTTACCCTTACTGCGGAATAGCCGGGAGGATATTGGGAAATCAAACCTTGAAAGCGGCTCAGCGCTTCCCGGATTACTGCAGGGTCGAACACGAAGCTGCCCCGGTTGTCCCGTATGACCGTTCCCCAGACGTCCTGGGTATCCGTTTCCAGTCCAAGCTGCATTTCACAGCGATATTTTTTATAATCCAGATCCAGATACTCGGTGATCCGCGCGGCGCTGCCGATGCAGAGCGGAAGTACGCCGACAGCCATGGGATCAAGGGTTCCCGTATGACCGATCCGCTTGACTCCCGTCAGCCGTCTCAGCATCCGGACGCCGTCGTGGGACGTCATTCCGGCGGGCTTCAGCAGATTGATGATTCCATCCCTAATCATAGTTTCTCGCACTTTCTTCCTTTTCTTTTCTGTCCGCTTCCGCGAGATGAGCGATGATCGCGTCTGAGATCTTTTGTTTTGCTTCCTGCAGCGATGTATACAGGGTGCAGCCGGCTGCCTTTTTATGGCCGCCGCCCCCGAAGATCTGGGCGATGGCCGACACGTCGCCGTAGGTTTTGGATCGCAAGCCGACCTTGATTTCATCCGGTTTACTTTCCTTTAAAAAAGCGGATATTTCCACGCCGCTGATATTCCGCAGCGTTTCGATGATTCCCTCCGTCTCCTCCATGAGCGCGCCGGTTTTTTCCAACATATCCTGCGTGACATAAGCGATATCCGCTTTGCCGTCGTAAAGCATCTCGATGGTATTGATGACTTCGTTCATGATCTTGAGCTTTTCATGTCTGATGTTCTGATAAACTTCAACGCTGATCTTTTCAAGATCGATCCCGATATCAAACAGTTCGGCTGTGATGAGATGCGTTGTTTTCGTCGTATTCGTATACTGGAAATTGCCCGTATCCGTGGTGATCGCCGTGTAGATCGCTTCCGCCATTTCAACGTCCAGCCCGACTTCCAGAATTTTGACGAGATCGTAAACGATCTCGCCTGTGGCGGCCGCAGTGGGATCGATGTAATTCAGATCCGCAAAAAAATTGTTTGTTTTATGATGGTCAATACAAATACTGAACTTCCCGGACAGGAACTTGTCCTTTCTCATGACAAAGCGCTCGATATCGCTGCAGTCGACGGAGATGGATATATCCGGCCACTCCAGAATATTCCCGTCAAAGGTACAGTAATCCTTTTCCAAGAAAAGCAGATACGAAGGAATCTCGTCCTCGATGAGGATGTGCGCCTTCTTCCCCATCTTTCTCAGTGCGATGCACAGGGCGATGGAAGAACCCAGCGTATCCCCGTCCATAATGACATGAGGATACAATAGGATGGTCTCCGCTTCTTTTAATTTTGCTGCGATTTGTTCTAAAGTGTTATTCTTCATCTTGGTTTTCCGTATTCTCGATCCCTAAATCGTGGATCAGCTTTGAGATGTGTCTTCCATATTCCAAAGAAGTATCCATTTTAAACGTTAAATCCGGTACATGCTTTAATTTGATCTATTTTCCGATTTCTTTCCGGATCAGGCCCCTGGCGCTTTTAAAGGCTGCCAGAACATCTTCCTTCTCTTCGGCGCTGGTTTCCTCTGACGCATTGCTCCCCATCTTGGTGATGTATACGGTAGCGTAGCTTCCGTCTTCCGTAACCTCCACCGCGGAAATGCTTACGATCCCCGACAGCCGGGGATCCTTGATCTCCCTGAGAAGCAGTTCGCTGATGATCCTTCGGATTTCTTCTCCCAGCCGGCCCGACCGATATCCTTTACCCATGTTTTTTTCCTCTGTTCTTCTGTTACTTGATTATTTGCGTTCAATCTCTTCCATCTTGAAGGCTTCAATGATGTCGCCTTCCTTAATGTCGTTGTAATTTTCAATGCCGATCCCGCACTCATACCCGTGGGTAACCTCCTTCACGTCGTCCTTGAATCTCTTCAGAGATGAAATTTTACCCTCATGGATGACGATTCCGTCTCTGACCAGTCGGATTTCGGCATTTCTTTGTACTTTGCCCTCCAGCACATAGGCGCCGCCGATGATGCCGACGCCGGGTACTTTAAAGATGTTTCTGATTTCTATCTTACCCAGAACCGCTTCTTTAAATACCGGATCCAGCATGCCCTTCATCGCAGCTTCCACCTCGTCAATGACGTCATAGATGACGCGGTAGGTCCTGATTTCGACTTTTTCCCGCTCAGCCATGCTTGTGATTGCGGTACTCGGCCTTACGTTAAAGGCGATGATGATCGCGCCTGCGGTATTGGCAAGCATGATATCCGATTCGGTCACCGTACCCACGCCGGCGTGAATGATCTTTACCTTGACATTTTCATTCTTTAACTTTTCCAGCGACTGGGTCAATGCTTCCACGGAGCCCTGAACGTCGCCCTTGATGATCAGGTTCAGTTCTTTGACCTCGCCCTCCCGGATCTGGCTGAAAAGCTGCTCCAGAGTAACGCTGGAGTTTCTGGCCATCGTTTCTTCTCTCAGTTTAGCTTTTCGGTTTTCGGCAATCTCTCGCGCCACTCTGTCTTCCCTGACCGCATTGAACTCGTCGCCTGCTTCCGGGACTTCATTCAAGCCGAGGATCTCGACAGCCGTAGCGGGGCCGGCCTTTCTGATGGCGTCGCCCTTATAGTTTGTCATCGCTTTGATCCTTCCGGCGCAGGTCCCCGCGACGACGCTCATTCCGGCCTGCAAGGTACCGTTCAAAACGAGAAGAGTCGCAACGGGACCTTTATTCTTATCCAGTCTGGCTTCGATGACCGTTCCCATGGCCAGACGGTTCGGATTTGCTTTCAATTCCAGAACTTCCGCCTGGAGCAATATCATTTCGAGCAGGGTATCGACTCCCTCGCCGGTCTTTGCCGATACGGGAACGCAGATGGTATCTCCGCCCCACTCCTCGATGAGGATCCCGTGTTCGGTAAGCTCCTGCTTTACCCTGTCCGGATTCGCTCCCTCCTTGTCGATCTTGTTGATCGCCACGATGATCGGAACATTGGCTGCTTTTGCATGGCTGATCGCTTCTACGGTCTGCGGCATGACGCCGTCGTCGGCAGCTACGACCAGCACCGCGATATCCGTTACATGAGCGCCTCTCGCTCTCATGGCTGTGAATGCCTCATGACCCGGCGTATCCAAAAATACGATCTTCTGTCCGTTGGCAAAAACCTCCGAAGCACCGATGTGCTGGGTGATGCCGCCGGATTCCGACGCGGTTACATTTGTTTTTCTGATGGTGTCGAGCAGCGAAGTCTTGCCGTGGTCCACATGACCCATGACAGTGATGATCGGCGGTCTTGGCTTCAGGTCTTCCTCTTTATCTTTAAAGAGTTCCAGTCCTTCCTCTACAATCTCCTGCTCCACTTTTCCCACAACGATATTGATGCCCAGTTCGTCGGCAAGCACAAGAACGGTGTCTTCATCGATGTTCTGGTTGATATTTGCCATAATCCCGAGCTTCATAAGCGCCATGATGACCTGGGAAGTCGATCTTTCGACCTGATCCGCAAAACCTGCGACAGTGATCGGAACATTGATGATTTTGGTTCCGGGGGGCAGATCTTCCAGGTTGATTTCAGGCTCGACCGGTTTCGGTGCAGGCTTCGGCTGCGGCTTCGACCTCTGCTGTTTTTCCAGGCTGATATTCTTCTGTGGCTTGGCTCCGGGCTGCCGCTGTTCTTCAATCGGCTTTGGCTGATATCTTAACTGCTGCTTCGGATTGATTTTCGTTTCCCGTTCCCTGTTCCTGTCGCGGTCTTTACCCCGTTCTCTTTCCTGGATTTGCTTCGGCTCGGCAGGTTTAACCGGGATTTCCCTTTTTTCGGCAGGTCTTGCGGGGACAGCGGTTTTGTCTTCCGAAGGCTTGCGATGATCCGGCTTTTGCTGGCGGGATGCCGGAGCGCCTTGCGGAGGCTTCTGTTGCTGTGCTCCCTGGGCAGGCTTCTGTTGCTGCGTCCCCTGGGCGGGTCTCTGCGGCTGCGCTCCCTGGGCGGGTCTCTGCTGCTGTCCGCTTTGGGCAGCTTTCTGCTGCTGCGCCCCTTGGGCAGGTCTCTGCGGCTGCGCCCCCTGGGCAGGTCTTTGCTGTTGTGTATTTTGAACAGGCCTTTGCTGAGGCTGTGCAGGTTTTACCGGCGCAGCGGTCTTTTTTTTCTGATCGTGCTGCGATGCCGTATGCTGCTGCGTTTGCTGTCCCTGACCAGGATAAGCGGGCCTCTGTGTCTGCGGCTTTGCCGCAGGTCTGGCCTGCTTTGCTTCCGGACTGATGCTGGGATGTACTGCAGCCTTAACAACCACCTTAACTTCTTCCTTATCTTGATTTGACTCGGTTTTCCTAGGTGCAACCCTGACGATTTTTGTCTCGGCTCCGGACTTTCCGCGTAAAATCGTGTTCCTGATCGCGATCACATCAATATCAGATAATACGCTCATATGACTTGTTGCATTGATACCCATAGAATTTATTTTATCTAACATATCTTTACTTGTCATATTCAGTTCTTTCGCTAATTCATGCACTTTTATACTGGACATTAGAACACCTCCATTCTATTATTCTCCGTCGATTTCTTTCAATATTGCATCTGCAAAATTTGCATCAGTTATGCCGAATATTCCTCTCTCCCGGCTCCCCGTTACTTTTGACAGTTCTTCCGTTTTTCCATAGATGCGCATTGGCACCTCATTGTCTTTCGCCAGTTTTGTCATTTTTTTTATCGTATTATCCGAGAGATCCCCGGAAAGAATCAGCAGCTTCAGCCTCTTTTGCTTTATTGCATGCAGGCAGGTATGATAGCCGGAAACCAAATTCCTTGATTTTGCTGCAAAGCCCATGTAGCTATCAACCTTTTTTCTCATGTTCAGCGAGCTCCTTAAATAATTGATCCAGCTCCTGTTCTCCGATTTCTATCTCTAAACCCCTGCCAATGGATTTTTTCTTTCTGGCTTTCGCAAAACACTCTGAATCATGGCATAGATAGATGCCTCTGCCGTTGGCCTTTCCGGTTGGATCAATCTTTGGACCTTCTTGCGATGCTACGATGCGGATCAATTCGCGCTTCGGCTTTGATTCCATGCAGCCTACGCACCTGCGCATCGGGATCTTTTTCGTTTTCATGCATGCCGCCCCCTTTACTCTTCTACGGGTTCCTTTTTCTTTCTTCCGCGTTTCGGCTTCACAACCTCGGGTTCTTCCTCTTCCATGAACTCATAATCGGCTTCTTCCGGAAGCTGTTCATAATCCACAGGAACCCCTTCGTCCGGTATGAAATCGGCGGTATCCTCATAATTGACCGGATCGCCGTATTCGTCCAAACCGTCGTATTCTTCAATATCGCTGTATTCTTCTAAATCTTCGCCATCCGGGAAGAACTGGGAATGGCTTTTGATATCAATTTTCCAGCCGCAAAGCTTTGCAGCCAGCCGGACGTTCTGGCCTTCCTTTCCGATGGCCAGTGAAAGCTGATAATCGGGCACGACTACGGTGGCGGATTTGCCATCAGGATTGATGATCACCTTTTCCACCTTCGCCGGACTGAGCGCGCTGCTGATCAGCTTTTCCGGATTGTCGCTCCAGCTGATGATATCTATTTTTTCTCCGAACAATTCATCTACGATCGCCTGTACTCTTGTTCCTCTGGAGCCGACGCATGCGCCGACCGGATCCACATTCTCATCGGCTGTATAGACGGCCATCTTTGTTCTGGAACCCGCTTCTCGTGAGATGCTCTTTATTTCAACGATACCGTCCTGTATCTCCGGCACCTCAAGTTCGAACAGTCTCTTTACCAGGCCCGGATGCGACCTGGAAAGATAGACCTGCGGACCCTTGGTCGTCTTTTTCACATCCATGATGAATACTTTGATTCTGCTGTTTACCACGTATTTTTCACCCGGAACCTGTTCCGTTGCAGCCAGAATACCTTCCGTCTTTCCCATGTTGATAAAGACGGTATCATTACTGATTCTCTGGACGATTCCCGTAACGATTTCCGACTGGCGGTTTGAGTAATCATCATAGATCAGGCCCCGCTCCGCTTCGCGGATCCGCTGTACGACAACCTGCTTGGCAGTTTGGGCGGCAATCCTTCCGAAATCTCTCGGTGTGACCTGTTTCTCCATGACGTCTCCGATCTGATATTTGGGATCGACCTCTCTGGCTTCCTCAAGGGATACCTCCAGCTGATCGTCCTCGACCGTCTCCACAATATCTTTTCTCATAAAGACCTCAATGTCGCCGGTTTCCCGGTCGATATTCACACGAACGTTCTGAGAAGTTCCGTAATTCTTCTTGTAAGCGGAAACTAGCGCGGACTCGATGGCTTCGATCAGAAGGTCCTTTGATATTTCTTTTTCTTTTTCCAATTCCTCGACTGCCTTGATAAATTCTCTGTTCATTATGATTCAATACGCCTCCTTAAAAAATAACAGCAAGCTTGGTTTTTGCAACTTTTTCCATTGGTATTTCAATCCTGTTTTCTTTTTCATCTATGATGACAAGGTTTCCGTCCTGAATGCCGCCCAGCTTTCCAAAGAAGGTCTTCCTGCCGTCGATTCCCCGATACAGGGTAACGTCCACATAGCGACCGGCAAATCTCACGTAATCGCTTTCCTTCAACAAAGCCCGGTCCATTCCCGGCGAGGATACCTCCAGATAATAATTCTGCTCGATCGGATCCAGTTCATCGAGCCGCGCGCTGAGGTATCTGCTGACCTTTTCACAGTCATCGGTGCCGATCCCCCCCGAAGTATCATCGATCCGGTCGATATAGACCCTCAGGAACCAGACCTTCCCCTCTTTGATAAATTCAACGTTATATAATTCGTATCCGTTTTTCTCCAGAAACTCCGTCAAAACCTCCGCAACGAGTTCCTTGATCTTTATCTTTGCCATGTCTCCTCTGTACGGAACACTCCGTACCCCCTTCCCTGATCGTGAATCACAAAAGTGAAAGAGTGGGATTGCCCACTCTTTTGCGTTTACAAGACAAGTTTTCTTCTACATTTTTAGATTACCATAAAAGCGTTGGTATTGCAAGTTTTTTCTAAAAAATCTAAAACAGGCTCAACTGATCCGATTCCGGTATTTCCGAAAGCACTCCGTGGTTCATGAGCGCTTCAATCGCCGTTTTGTTCAATTTTGCCCGGTTCCTGATATCATCGACGGACAGAAACGGTTTCTTTTCATATTCGGAAACGATCGCCTTCGCCGCGCTTTCCCCGACGCCGGTCAAGGCGACAAACGGAAGCAGGACCTTGCCGTCCGCCGCAAGGAAACGTGTCGCATGGGATTTGCCGATTTCCGCCGGAGCAAATTCATATCCCCTCGCATACATTTCATAGGCGACTTCCAGCACCGTCATTTCATCCTCTTCCTTCTTGGTAGCGTTCTTGCCCTTTGCCTCGATGAGCTCGATTTTGTTCATGACTGCCCTGGCGCCCTTTAAAATGGTTTCGGAATCAAATTCGCTGACCTTTGAGGTGAAGAATACCGCATAGAATTCCACCGGATGGTAGACTTTATAATACGCAATCCGGTAGGACATCATGACATAAGCCACCGCATGGGCCTTCGGGAACATATATTTGATCCGTCTGCAGGACTCGATGTACCATTCGGGCACATTATGCTCCGCCATCAACTCTGCTTCCTCCCGGGTGATCCCTTTGCCCTTCCTGACATTTTCCATGATCTTGAAGGCTGTCTTATTGGGAAGCCCTTTGTGTATCAGGTAATTCATGATGTCGTCACGGGTCGAGATCGCATCCTTCATGGTGGCGGATCCGTCCCGGATAAAATCCTGGGCGTTGTTGATCCAGACGTCGGTTCCGTGGGAAAATCCTGAAATCCGGATCAGATCCGCGAACATGGTCGGCTTGGTGTCATCAAGCATCTGCCTGACGAATTTCGTACCGAATTCCGGAATCCCGTAGCTCCCATGGGTAAATTTATAGTTCGGATCCTTGATGTCAAGTCCCTCGATCCCAAGAAACAGGCTGTCCACCTTTTTATCCTTCAGCGGAACGGTCAGGGGGTCCACACCCGTCATATCCTGCAGCTGGCGGATCATAGACGGTACGTCGTGCCCCAGAATATCCAGCTTGAGCAGATTCTCGTCGATGGAGTGATAGTCAAAGTGCGTCGTTATGATATCCGTGTCTGTGTCGTTGGCCGGATGCTGCACGGGACAGAATTCATAGATTTCATGTCCTCTCGGCACGATGATAATCCCGCCCGGATGCTGTCCGGTGGTTCTTCTCACTCCGGTGCAGCACTCTGTCAGGCGGTCGGCTTCCCATTTGTTGATGGGCTGCTGCCGCTCTTCAAAATACTTCATGACAAAGCCGTAGGCCGTCTTGCTTGCCACGGTCCCGATGGTACCGGCGCGGAAGACGTTCTCCTTGCCGAAGATCTCCTCCACATATTTATGGGCTACCGGCTGATACTCTCCTGCGAAATTCAAGTCGATATCAGGCTCTTTGTCGCCTTCAAACCCCAGGAAGACTTCGAACGGAATATTGAATCCGTCCTTCTTATAGGGCGTCCCGCAGACCGGACACTCCTTGTCCGGCATATCGATGCCGCAGTCGTAGCTGTCGTCAAGGATAAACTCGGAATGCTTGCATTCCCGATTCGGACATATGTAATGGGGCGGCAGGGGATTGACCTCTGTGATCCCTCCCATGGTCGCTGCGAAGGAGGAGCCTACGGAACCTCTCGAACCCACCAGATAGCCGTCGGATAGCGACTTTTGCACCAGCATTTCGGCAGAGACGTACATGACGGCATAGCCGTTGTTGATAATGGAATCCAATTCCCGGTCCAGGCGTTTCTGAACCAGTTCGGGCAGCGGATTTCCGTAAATGCTCCAGGCGGTTTCCAGACACCGCGTCCTGAGCCGTTCTTCCGCTCCGTCAATTTTAGGAGGAAATTTCCCGCTGGGCACGGGGACGATCTTTTCGATCATATCGGCAATCCGGTTGGGAGCTTCGACGACGATTTCGTATGCGGTTTCCTCATCCAGATAATCAAATTCCCTGAGCATTTCATCGGTCGTTCTCAGGTGAAGTCCCTTGTCGCCCTCGATATCTTTGTACCCCTGTCCCGCCATCAGGATCTTTCGGTACAGGGCTTCCTCCGGTTCGGTATAGTGGGCGTCGCAGGTGGCAACCACCGGCTTGTTCAGCTTTTTCCCAAGCGCTATGATTTTGCGGTTGATCTCTTTCAGGCCTTCCGTGTCGGCAACCGATCCGTTGTCCACCAAAAACTGATTGTTTGCAAGCGGCTGGATTTCAAGATAATCATAATAGCCTGCGATCCGTTCGATTTCATTTTCGGATTTGTTGTTCAGAATGCTCTGGTACACTTCGCCGGCCTCGCAGGCTGATCCGACAATGAGACCTTCCCTGTGGGCCGTCAGCACGGACTTCGGAATCCTCGGCTTCTTATAAAAGTACTCCAGATGGGAGATCGACACTAGTTTATACAGGTTCTTCAAACCCTCCTGTGTCCTTGCCAGCAGGATCACGTGGTTTGTATTCTTTGACTTATAGTCGATCTTTTTTCCGGTATGGCCCGAATCATCATATAGATAGCCTTCCAGGCCGTAGATAATCTTAATATCCAGCTTCCCCTTTTTCACGGTCTTGTCCGCTTCCGGAAAAGCCTGGACAACACCGTGATCCGTGATGGCGATTGCCTTTTGGCCCCATCTTGCTGCGGTCTTAATCAATTCTGATGTCTCGTTCAGACCATCCATGGCACTCATCTTGGTATGCGCGTGAAGCTCGACCCGCTTCTTCCCGCTGTGGTGATCCTGACGGCCTTCTTTTTCAACCTTCTCAATATCTTTCCCCCTCAGGACCAGGATATTCTCAAAGGTGTCAAACTCCGCATTCCCCCTGATTTTAACATAGTCTCCCGCGTTCAGTTTTTCGTCGATCTCGTTCCATTTTTCATCGGATGCGAACAGCTTCACACAGATCGAAGTGATCTTGTCCGTCACCAGCAGCGTGACAAGCTTTTTATTATTCTTGATGGTCTTTGCTTCCTTGCGAAACAGCATTCCTTCTATGACGGCCTGACCGCTGTCCTCGTTCAGACTTGAGATTGGTACGGGCTCTTCGCAAATGGCTTTTCCCATGATGCGGTTTTCCGCCATGGGTTCTTCCTTTTCCCGGCGTCTCTGGGCTTTGGCTGCCTCTTCCAGCTCCTTTGCCGCAAGCTCGGCCTTTTCTCTGGCCTTTTCTTCGTATGTATCCTCGTGGTTGGCAAAAACCACTGTTATTTCCATGCCGAAGTCTCGTTTCAGGTATTTCTCAAACTGTGCCGCAACCTTGCGGTTGAGTTCATCCACGGCTACGGCTCCCAATGCCATGATGGTAAGGCGGCCGTTTTCAAGGAGGAACTCCTTCGGGAAAATCGTCTTTGTGATCGCCGCTAAGTTTCCGTTGATCTCATTGACCATATGCTCGATATAATGCCTTATGATCTCCTGCTCGCTG
>ENA-UOYA01003471-UOYA01003471.1-activated-sludge-metagenome-genome-assembly--contig:-NODE-3471-length-14031-cov-8.222882_pt1 | contig 14031 bp, 10 predicted proteins | sample MGYA00238163_ERZ764804 | MGnify/ENA primary metagenome ERZ764804 (study PRJEB28919, sample SAMN05720223) | activated sludge metagenome | isolation source: Anaerobic digester | place: Hong Kong...
GATCTACACACAGGCATACACTCTTTCCCTACACGACGCTCTTCCGATCTAATGTCGCCTTGTCGAGCACCGCCGATACCGCGGCGTCCGTGCGCCGCCAGAGATCGGACAAGGGATTCTCCTCGTCGCTTTGCCGGCGCGAACTGGCGCGTTTTTCGGCATCCAGCGCGCGCAACACCTCGCCCACGGTCAGCGTTTCCGCCGGTTGCGCGAGCAGATACCCGCCCTCGGCACCCCGCCGGCTCGCGACAAAGCCCGCCTGGCGCAAGGATGCCAGGATCAGTTCCAGAAACTTTTGCGGGATACGCTGCCGCCGGGAAATCTCAGCAATCTTGACCGGCTGGCCTGACACGTTCGACGCCAATTCGAACACGGCCAGCAATGCATATTGCGCTCGCACGGAGATTCTCATTCATCCCCCCCTCTGGAGATAGCCCAATTGTAGATCAACAATAGTGCAAAAACGCGCCAGTGTCAAGGGAGCTGTCTTTTGAGTGAGTCGCTTCGGAGTTTTCGCCGGGTTCGGCGGCCTGAGGCGGGTCAATAGAAACAACAGGTCGCGGGTTCGGATCGGGTTCGTTCGCGGCGTGGATTTCGGGGCCAACCGGTTCGGATTCAACAGGTTGCGGGGGAGGCGAGGGGAGGGGGAGTCTTGGCGAAGCCCGCGGAACTGGTTGAGGATGGCCCGGCGCTGAAGGATGATCTGGCTTTTGCGGGCGGCTTCGAGTTGTCTATAGCTGAGTTGGACGAGAGGCATGATTTGGGTCCGGTGGGGATTGTAGCAGGCGAGGTGATGAAACCACGGGATGCAGGCGGCCTATTTCGTTGATAATGCGCGAAATCAGGATTTTGCGTTCGAGGTGAACGCGATTTTCGGAGCTGAGACGCGACTTGGGCAGAGGCGACTGTGGGAAGTCGTCGAGGGTGAGACCTTGGTAATGCGGGTGAGGGTCACTCATTCACCTTTCGTGCCATGGACGCTATGGTCACGCTATGGACGCCAGGGAAGACAAAGACTGGCAAGTCTTGCGGGAGGTGGTTGACCAAGTGGTACTGGAGAGGCAAAGGTGGGTTAGGAACTGCTTATGGGGCACCGGGGGAGGGAGGAGGAAGCTGTGAAGAGTATCGTCGGGGCGGAGATCTCACGCTGCCTCCGAATCACGTTCCCTCTTCTTACGGCCTTCCGCTGTTCAAAGTCCAGCCAGCGATAACTCCAACTGATCGGCGAGGAGGCATTCCGGCGGTGGTTGGAATGGCTCGTTCAGCCGCGCGATGAGAACCCGATACGCGAACAGTTGCTGGCGCAGGGCCGTCACCGGATTCGACAGGCTCCACTCAGATCTGCTGCGCATTTGCAATTGCTTCGGCAACAGCACAGCGATGAAGGCTGTGGGACGGGCCTCCAGGATCTTCACTAGAGAAACCACGAGTCGATGCCGGTACAGCCGCGATCAGACATCAGCATCGTTCCGGACAAAAAGCGCTGCCGGCGTGCCGCGCTCGTACAAGTGGTGAAACAGTGTTTGGAACAGCGCCCAGGGTTGAGCGCTTCGGGGGGAGACTACGCATGGCCCAGTTGGCAAAAAGACATCACGAGAAACCGCGCGCGTGACGTTCGGCTTGGTGTCACCGCACGGCGGCCTCGAACTCCAGGCAGGGGAAGAACTGTAACATCTGGTCGAAGAATGCCACAGGCTCGATTCATGGCGGGGATCTCCTGCCAGAATCGTCGCCCCGCACCTCAAACGCCAATTTGGACAAGCGTGACAAGAAATCGACACCGTTCACACCAATCAGGGAAATCCAGATTGAGTTGTAGTGGCTGTGCCCATACGGGTCAGCGTGCGGCCGGAAGCACTAATGATAGGGAACACAAAAGGCCGGTTCACCCCCGAGCCACAATGACAGCGGGAAATCTCCTGGCCGTCACGCTCAAAAGACACTTGGCCGTACGGCTGCGGAACAGCACGCGTATGCGGCACAGGTTTCGCGTCAGGCAGCGGGGATTGCGGCAGCGGGCGCGCACACCCAAGGAAGGTGGCAGAGAACGCTCAAGGCAATCCGCGGATGTACATGACAGAAAGGTTACCGCGAACGGGCGCGCGAGCGGCGCCGTGACGCTATTCCGCAACGAGGCGTGGTTCCCCGCTGTAATACTTGTCAATGTTGTGCCGGTCGAGAATCACGTGCTCCGTGTACACGGCGGGAGGCACCTGCTCGCCGCTCAGCAGTGACAGCGCGAGACGAATCAACTTTTCCCCGTAGCGCTCCGGGAAGTATGCAATCGAGGCAATGAGCCGGCTGGCTGGGTTCCTGATCTCATCCCTGCCCTCAGCAGCGTTGTGTCCCACGATGGCAGCGTCCTGCTCACGGTCGTCGGCACGCAACGCCTGGAGCGCCCCGAGAGCTGTCAGATCATTGAACCCGGAGATCAGCATTCGCGTGCCTCGTTTCAGTTCGCGCAAGAGGCCTTCCATCACAACGCGACTCGAATCCATGTGGCCACGGCCATCCAGGTGAATAACCCGAGACTCATCCATGCGCCCGACGGTCTCCCTGATTCCGAGAAGCACTCCCGCCAGCCGCGCCCTGACCGCAGAGCTTGCCGTCGACGACTCCAGGAGCACGATGCGATCGAACTGTCCCGCCCAATTCTCCAGTGCAAACTTACCGAGCACCTCTCCAGCCAACTTGCCGGCGCGGAAGTTGTTGGCCCCGAAATAGACGGCGCCGGGAATCGGCTGTTCGATGCTAATAAAAGGGATTCTCGCGTGGGCGAAGGAATCCGCAACCGCATGCACGATGGTTTCAATCGGTTGAAAGCTTATCGCCACGTCGACTTTGGCGTCTATCAGCAACTGCCCGTTTGTCAGGCTCGTTTCCAGATCCTCTTCACGGTTGTCAACGACGAGCACATCCACGCCTGCTTGTTCGGCCGCCTTGTGGATGCTCTCTGCAACGTCCACCCGAAACGAGGTGCCCTTCAGCGGCGCACAGTAGCCGATCATCGCTCGCCGCCGCCTCGTGGTGAGCCGGTACTTCTTGTTGTCGAGGCGCTCGACGTAGCCGCGCTCTTCAAGCGTGCACAGCAGGCGGAACACAGCATTCCGTTGGATCCCGCTCGCCGCCGCAATCTCCTGAATGCTCATAGACAATGGGCCACGTTCGAGCAACTCCATCACCTTCAATCCCTTCTCGAGCGTGCCCACACGGTACTGATCTTTATCCGAACTCTCGGTCCGCTTGTCTCGTGCCTTTGGCATATCCGTAGTCTTCAATATATGAACGCTATGGCTCGGCGTGTCAAGCCCCGCGTGGAACGAACGGATTTTACCTATCACGCTCGTTTTCTGCGCAATTTGCTTGACACGGGTCAACCACTTGCTATAAAAAGCTGTGTACAGTGAATTACGCGTGTTCAATTTTTGAACAATCGACATTGGGGTGCTTACGGATGCTGAGAAGGAATGACGGATGACCAGGATTCCCCATTTCCGGTGGTTGGTGGCGGCGGTGCTGTTCCTCGCGACCGCGCTCAGCTTTTTCGATCGGCAGGTCCTCTCAGTGCTTGCGCCGCCGATCATCGCCGACCTCAGTATGAACGACGTCTCGTACTCCTGGGTGGTCTTTGGATTCCTCCTGAGTTACAGCCTGATGTTCACGGTGGGCGGATGGATGATCGACCGGCTGGGCACACGGCTCGGGATGGCGTTGTCGGTCGGGATTTGGAGCTTGGCCAGTCTGCTTCACGCAGTGGCCAACAGCGCGCTCGGCCTCGGTGCATTCCGTTTCCTTCTTGGAGTTGGCGAGGGAGGCTGTTTCCCCGGAGCGGCAAAGGCGGTTCTGGAATGGTTCCCGAAGAAAGAACGCGCGATGGCGATGGGCTTTGCGACCGCGGGCGGTTCGGCCATCGGTGCGGTGCTCGCGCCACCGGTCATTGTATGGACATCAATTCACATCGGCTGGCGGGGAGCGTTCCTGGTCACGGGATTTCTCGGAGCATGCTGGCTGGTCATTTGGCTATTAGCGTACTCCCTGCCCGAGAATTCCAGATTCCTTTTCGACGAGGAGAGACGCCACATCGCACAGGACGGGAGAGAGCAGGCGCAAGGCGGCGCTCGACGCGGGTTCTCGAATCCCATTAAAGCCTGGGGAGGCCTTCTCAAGCTGAGAGAGGTGCAAGGGTTGGTAGTTGCGCGCTTTCTTTTCGATCCGGTGTTCTACCTGTACATGTTCTGGATCCCGCGTTATCTCAATCAGGAGAGGGGTGCGTCGCTGGAGCGAATCGGACAGTTGACCTGGATTCCATTTCTGACGCTGGGGATTTCGTCGGTGCTCGGAGGTTGGGTATCCGACCGGCTGGTTGTGCGGGGCCTCTCCATCAACAAGGCGCGGAAAACCATGCTGGCGGCATCCGCGCTTCTGACCCCGGTTTCGATTCTTTCGGTGTTCGTGAGCGACGCGGAAACCGCCGTGTTTCTCATGAGCGTCCTCATGTTCGCGCACGGTTTCTGGATCACGAATTACATGACGATGATCGGGGACATGTTCCCGGGCCGCGTGGTCGCGACCGTCGTGGGACTGACGGGAACGGCCGGCGGTATCGGCGGGTTCCTGACGAGCCCATTGATCGGGCGCGTCGTGCAGAGTTTTTCGTTTGCCCCCGTCTTCATTGCGGCCGGTTTAATCTATCCGGTCAGCGCGCTGATCATCCTGGCCCTGGTGAGGGAGATCAAGCGCCTCGACGCTGCCGCGCCGCGGTTACAAGTTCACAGTGGAGTATAGATTGATGACTCGCTCAGACAGATCCATTCCGAAAGAAGAGAAAGAAGTAAGACGCTTCCGCATTCAGAGGAGGAAGCCGCTCGGAGCGAATGTGTGCATCTTCGCCATCGGACACAAGGACTACTGGACTCAGTTCGATGGCCTGCTTGACGAGTTGATGGGGTATCACCGGGAGTTGATCCGGAAGATCGAAGCGCAAGGCGTTACGGTGACCGACTTCGGCATGGTGGATGACGCCGGGAAAGCCTATCGAAAGGTGGAGGAGATAAAGGCCTGTCACCCCGACCTGGTTTTCGTCAACATGGTGACCTACGGAAACAGTTCGACGTGGGGCATCATGGCGCGGGAACTGGCGGACCCGGTCGTGCTGGTCGGGCTGCAGCCGCTTCGGGCGATGGACTACGCGAATGGGTCCACCTATATGCAGCTCTGCAATGACAGTATCTGCGCGATTCCGGAGTTTGCAAACACGGCCGTCCGCATGGGACGGAGAGCACCGGAGATCGTCATCGGCCACTTGCGCGGGGACGAGAAAGCAGAGAAGGAACTGGCCGAGTGGTGCCAGATCGCGAAGGTTCTGCATGACATTAGGGGCGCGCGGATCGGCCACTTCGGTCATCCAATCGAGGCGATGCTCGACATGCACGCCGATCAGACGGCCTTTACGGCGCAGTTCGGCCTTCATGTGGTGCAAACAGAGATCGACGACCTGCTGGAGGCGCAGGCGGAAGTAAAGAAGACCGAAGTCGAAGCGAAGATCCTGGAGATCCTCGACTTTTTCGATCTTCCGGGCCCCAAAAGCGATCCGATCACGCGCAAGGCAACTCATGAGGACCTTCTTCCCGTGGCGCGCGCGGCCGTCGCGCTGGACCGGTTCATCAACCGGTTCTCGCTGGACGGGTTGGCGTATTACTATGCCGGACGGCCGGGATCCGAGACGCGCGAACTGGCGACGAATCTCATCGTCGGCAACTCACTGTTGACCGCGGCTGGATTTCCGATGTGCGGCGAGTCCGATCTCAAGACCTGCGTCGGCATGCTGATCATGGACCGTCTCGAGATAGGGGGATCCTTCGCCGAGTTTCACCCGATGGACTTCGACGAAGACTTCATTCTAGTGGGACACGACGGCCCGCATCATCTGAACATCGCCGAAGGGCGTCCGGTGCTTCGCTACCTGGCCAAGTTCCACGGGAAGCCGGGATCGGGCGTGTCTGTCGAATTCAAACTGCGTGAGGGACCGATCACGATGCTCGGTGTCACGCAGAAGTTCGACGGCCGATTCAGGTTCGTGATCGCCGAGGGCGAATCCGTGCGTGGACCGATCCCACCGACGGGGAACACGAATACGCGGGGCTATTTCAAACCCGATGCACGCACGTTCTTCAAAGCATGGGTAGCGGAGGGACCGACGCACCACTTCTCGTTGGGCATCGGACACCACGCGGCCGCATTGAAGAAGGTTGGCGACGCCCTGGGTATCGAATCCGTGATCGTGCGATGAGCGGGATTGGAAGTTGGGGTGAGGACCGGAGGGGAGAGCCGGTCCCCACGGAGCCATCTACAATGTTGCGACGATGCGGACCGGCCCGAGCAAGCCGGAGACGAGAAGCGGTGTGTTGGGATTCCACCGAAGATTGAAGGCGGTGTGCTTCTTCCCACCCAGAACGGTGTCACCCGTGAGACGGTTAGCCCACGTATTTGCCACTTCAATCTCCACTTCATTAACGCCCGGCCGCGCGACTCCCGTGACATCCAGACGGTAAGGTTGCGTCCAGGCGATACCGGCGGGTTTACCGTTGAACCGTGCCCGTGCAATTATGCGTACATCACCGAGATCGAGGTATAACCGCAGGCCCTTCACGAAGAGTTCCTTGGAGAGGTCGAACTTCTTCCGGTAGGTCGCGATACCCGAAAAATACTTGATGCCGGAGTCTTCGTCCTCGGTCCACGAATAGAGTTTCGTGAACGGCTTCGAGGAGGGCGCACCCAATCCCGGGGCGAAACGGACATCCCAGGCGCCTGTGATCTCCTGTGGTGCGGGCACGCGCCGTAGCCGAGCCGGCTTCGCCGGCGTGCGCGTGGCGCCGGGCCGGAACAGCACGAACGTCGAACCGAACGGCGGAAACTTCAGTGAAAGCCGTGTCACGCCTTCTCCGGATTCGAATGCATCCGGCCGATGCGTTTCACCGGTGACAGGGTCCCAAATCTCGGGCGCCCGTCCAGCCGCACGGAACGAGCACTCCGCCTCGGCCCAGGCGTTCTGCTTGTTGCGGACAAAATAGATGTCGGTTCCATGGTCACGCCGGTGGATGAAATCAAGATCTGCCGCTCCGCTTCCACATGAGAACGCAAAGTCCGGACCGACGCCGCGCCGCCGCAGAATCTCCTTGAGCGGCACTCCCCAGAAGACCATCCCTTTGCCATAGGCCGTTTCCAAGACTCTCTGGCCGTCGCAGGGGCCCCAAATGCGGCTGGCGAGTGACTGCACACTTTGATCGCAGGCGGGATAGTTCTTCAATCCCGTTGCACGGGCTGGCTTGGGTCCGGAGATGGCCGCGCCATCCTTGACTAGTTGGCCGATGCGTGCAAGCACTTCCGGCTCAAGGTCGGGGATATCCGGCAGGACCAGTATTTCATAACTCATGCCGTCCGGCAGAACGATCCGGCCGTCCTTTACGCTCATGCGTTGCAGGATCGCCCGCGAATTCACGTAGTCGTAGTCATATCCGAAGCCGAGCGACGGATCGACACGCTTTTCCGTCACGAAATTGAACCCGCGCTGACCATAGAAGTAGCAGACGTCGGCGACGAACAATCCCTGCTGGAGCAGATAGGAGCAGCGTCCCAGGTACTCAGTGAACGGCTTCTCCATGGTCCACCACGTGTCGTTGGGAGTAATATGTGTTCCAGCGTGATACGCCCACCCCGGACGTCCTGTCTGAAGCGGTTGGTGGGGCATCGTGTGCCAGACGAAATGATTTGAACCCTCGCAGAAAGCACGGTCAGCCATGGGCTTCAGGTCGCACGGGCCTTCCAGCCAGTGGCGGGAACTCGTGAAGGCTTCCATCTGGACGATCTTCTTGCCAAAAACATGCGCCGCTGAGGCGGTTTCTTTGACCACAAAGATGCGGCCCTCCTGCCAGAACTCGCCACGGGCAATGTCCATCACGGAAAGCGCGTCCAGCGCGTCCACGGGAACGTGATGGAGCGGCCAGCCTGGTCCGCCAGCCTCGGCGACCGCTTTCAACCCGTAGCCGTTCGCGACAATCCGTGAGGTATTGTAGAAGTTTTCCGTAAAAACCTCAGCTACAGTTTTTCGGAAGTCGACGAGGAACCGCTGTGAGAGATCCTCGCTTTCCACCAACACGCCGGCAAGCACGGGCAGGTACGGCATCATGTCGTAACCACGGCGTTTGCGGAATTCCAGATCGAGTCCTGGCGTCCAAATGGACCCGCGAGCTTCGTAACTACATGCGTAGTAATACTTGAAGGCTGTGTTTCTGAAGTCGGGGATCTCCGTCTGGATACGATCGAGTACAACCTTTGTGTGCATTCGAGAAGCCGCGGCGCTGAAGTGGTCGATGATCAGGCCCTGGGACTTCGGACTCGGGTGGACCAACGCCTGCCCAGTCCCCGCACATACGAAACGAAGGACGATCCATTTTCCGGGCGGCGCTTCCCAGTTCAGGTTTCCTTTCTCGTCGGTTTTTGACGTCAGGTCAATGATGGCCGAACGGTCCGGTATGAGCGGTAGCGGCGAGCCGTCCGGTGCGGTAAGCGGCGGTACTCCACCACCTGGAGTTCCGATGAACCGCGGCGCTTCACCTTGCCGCCGAGTTGGACGGCGAACTTCGGTCGGGAATGTATAGGCGCTCATCGCTCCGGTCTCGGGTATCGCAAGGACGGCCACCGTGGACAAGAATGCGGGGGAGCCATCATTGTTCTTGGGCGCTTTCTCGGGCAGGACGGGAACGGGAAGCTGACCAGAGAACCGCGACGGGCCTTTCACGTTGACACTGGAACAGTAGAGCCCCTTGCTAGCGTGCTCCGGAGTGACCCAGGGGCCTCCGGAGTTCCAACTGCTGGCATTGGCGATGCCGATGTCCAGGCCAAGCCGGGTCGCCTCCCGGATCACGTGGGCAATCGTCTTCACCGATTCAGGTCCCAGAAACGGTGGACCTGCCGGCACACTATCTCCATATGCGCCGATCTCGAGGATCCAAGCTCCGGTAAACCCGTTCTTCTTCAGTTCTTCCAGTTCGAACGTGAGCCGGCGATTGTCGGTAAACCCGTTCAGCCACACCCAGTAAGCGGCAGGGCGTGCTGAATGCGGAGGGCTCACGAAAGCGCTCTTGAGGGGATCCGGGGAGGACGCGGACGGCGCGGCATACGTCACCGCTCCCGCGCCCGTAGCTCCCACGAACTGCCGGCGTGTCAGTGTAACCTTTTTCATGGTGACCTCAGTACTTAGTGTCCCGGTCCGCGAATTCGATCGTGACAGGACCCATTAGACCGGACCTCACGAGAGGATCCGTGGCCAAGTACCCGCGCAGGCTCGGACGGGGATACTGCACTCCGGGCTCCCGCCGGACATGGGTTTTGGTGAACCGCTTCGCCTCGGGGAGACCCGCATCTCCGATCAGGCGGTTGACCCAAACATTCGTGACATCAATTTCAAGTACGTTCTCTCCGGCCTTTGCCGCGCCGGCAAGATTCACCGTCCAGGGCGCAGTCCACACTATCCCGAGCGATTTCCCGTTCAGGCGGACGCTCGCGATGTGTTTCACCTCTCCGAGACTCAGCTTCACAGACGAATGCCGGACCTGTGCGGCGCTCAGAGTGAAGGTCTTGCGGTAGGTCGCGGTGCCGGAGAAATACTTAATGCCGTCGAGAGGATACTCATTCCACGGCAACAACGTGGCAAAAGTCTCGCTCTCCGGGGCACCCCATCCCGGCGGGAAGTGGACGCTCCAGGGGCCGGTCAGTTCGAGAGGAGCGGCCGGTCGCTTCGGTCCGGCAAGCGGCCGCATCTCGGCGGGAAGCGCGCGCTTATGGAATACAACAAAGACGGAGCCGTATCTCGGCAGACTGATAGTCGTTGCCATCCGGCCGTCTGCCGTGGGGCGGTAAGACTGCGCCCGGTGGAAGCGTCCGGTGACAGGATCCCAGAATTCAGGCTCAAGGCCACGAACGCGGAAGGTGCATTCCGCAGTGCCTTCACCCGAGACGAAATAGATGTCCATGCCAGCGGTACGGCGATGTGTGAACTGGAAGGGACCTTCGAAATCAGGCGCGATTTCCTCTTTCTTTAGGACCTCGTCCATCGCAACGCCGCCTATTACAACTCCCCGTCCAACCGTCTTGCGGAAAGGCTGGCCGCCGGCGTCTCCCCAAAGCTGCGAGGCGAGTTGGCGCACTTTCGCATCTGACGCCGGATAATCCTTCAAACCGAACGCCTTAGTGGGACGGCGCCGCCCAAGGACCACGGTCGCACCCGCATTGGCAAGGCTGTCGATCTTCTCAAGCACCTCCGGAGCGATGACATCTTCGTCGAGGTCCACCACGAGCAGCCGGTAGGACAATCCGCCCGGCAAAACCGGCTTACCATCTTTTACTGACAAACGTTCGATCAACGCCTCTTTGCTGATCACGTCGTGCTTGTAACCCTTGGGGAGGACCAGCGATGGCGAGTCGTTCCACTTCTCGTCGTGTCCCCAGGCCGAGCGGTTTCTGCTACTCGCGTAGCAGACAACATCGTTCACCGGATGCCCCTGACGCAGCATGAACTGGCAGCGGGCCAGATAGTCCAGGAAAGCCCCTGATTGTTCCCACCACGTGACGTTCGGATTCAGGTGCGTTCCCGCCCAATAGACGATGCCGGGAACCCCGAATTCTTTCGGAGAGGCGCTGAAGGTGTGCCAGATGAACTGGTTGGCGCCGTCGATGAAGACGTCATCGGCTGATGGCTTCAGCCTCGCCGGGTACATGATCCAGTGGGAGAGCATGTGCGTGAACGCTTCCGTTGCGACGATGGGCTTGCCGTACGTATGGGCTGCCATGGCTGTACGCCGCGTGTTGGCTCTGGTGGTGCCGATGGGCGGTTCGACTTCCTTCGAAGGCCAGAACTCGCCCTGCGGCATGTCGTTGCGCGCCCAAAACTCGAACTGGTCGGATTGCTGGAAGAACAGGTCCTTTCCCCACGGACCGCCGGACTCGGCATGCCACTTGATGCCGTGCCGTGAGCTCAATTCCTGCAGCTTTCCGTAACAGTTGTTCATGAAACAGTCACCCAGCGCCCGGCTGTAGTCCGCCAGAAAACGGCCGGATTCTTCCGCGCTTTTGACCGTCATCCCCGCAAAGACGGGCAGATACGGCATCGGGCTGTAACCGCGATACTTCAGGAACTCGGCCTCAAAACCCGGCGTCCAGGTCGGCGAAGCTCCTTCCCAACTCACGCTGTAGAAGTAAGTCAACGTCCTGCCCGCCAGCGGGCCGGCATCCTTCAGAATGGGACCTGCCACGCGATTGAAATACTCCTCGATCGCCTTCCGGTTCAGCACGTCCACGGTGGTATCGAAGCCCGGGATGATCACGTACGCGAAGCGAAGGAGCGTCCACTCGCCGGCTGGCACGTCCCAAGAAAGGGCGCCGTTGGGGCCAATGCTCTTCGTGAGATCCAACACCTCAGTCACAGGCGCACCCGGCTCCTTGGGTACCTCCGTCGCGATATCACGCCACTTGCCGGAGAGGCTGACCGTGGGCGAGCCGGCCGCACCGGTTGCGGGTGCGGCATGGCTTCGCCGGACGGCAAACAGCGCGACCTCCCAAGCCCTGGCATCACCGGTTCCTGCGGGGAGTTCGATCGACACACGCCGGGGGCCGCTCACCTCGGATGCCGTCCAAACCAATTTCTTCGGACGGTTATCACCCATGTTCCAAGGCGCATGCAGGGAACCGGCGTGCGTGCTGAGGTTCATGCTCATCTGGAGGCCCAAACGGTGTGCCTCCTCCATGGAGAACTTCACAAGAGCCCGCCACTGCGGATCCAGGAACTCGTTCTTTGGCGGAGGCGGCGGCAGGTAGTGCTGATGATAACCGCGCGAATCGAACATCAGGAACCCGCCGATTCCCTTCGCTTTCATCTGCTCGAGATCGCGAGTGATGGATTCTTTGGTCACGTTTCCGTTGTGCCACCACCAGTAGACCCAGGGCCTGGAATTGACCGGCACATTCTGAAAACCCTGCGAGAGGGTGGCCTTGGCCGCCTGGCCGGCGGGCGCTCCCCAGTCAGGAAACGGGAAGCAGAGTGCGACGATCGCGCCAGCGAGGAACCCGTGGCGAGCCATGAAAAGCAGGTCCATTTAAGACTCCTTGAGACTGTATTTCGATCGGATGCCGGAGTTGGTTCCGGCCAGCTACTCAACCCCGGAAAGTCCTTCGAACGGCTTCCAAATAACTATAGCCATACACGGTATCCGGCAGGATAACGTGATCTTCGGTCCACTCGTTCCAGGACGAGAGGAAGACAATCTTCGGGACATCTGCGGACGACTCAGCGAGGAAGTACTTTGCCGCGACCATAAGCCGTTCGAACTGATCCGGCGATCGCTGCGTGACCATTTTGGAGTTCGTGCCCCGCCGCGGGCTATCGTCCCAACCGGCTGGACAATCCGGGAAGAACGGCACCGGACACTTTTCCCTAAGTTGCCTCCAGTAGGAAACGGTTTGAACGGCGGCCTCGCCGTAAGGCAGTCTGCCGCCGGGAGGGGTCTTTGCCAGTGCGCTGTGAAACGTATGGTAGCGAGTGGCACTCTGAATGCCGAACTCCTTCAGATGGGCGGCATTGTTAGGAGAGAATTGACTGGCCTGCAGGTGCAGGTCCCCAAGGCCGGCCTTAGCGACTCTTTCACGCATGCGATCGAACAGTACGCGCAGCCGCGGAGCCGGGATATCTCTCAGCAGTTGGTCGATACTGTACAGACCAAACACCGGGCCGCCGCCAAGCCTCCAGTAGTTGGGCTGGCGGAAATAATGCTCGATGCAATAGTCCATCACCCGCAGCGTGTCCTCTTCGGTGTGACGCTGACGGGAGATGATCGCCGGCTTGCCGCCCCGTGTCGGCCCAGGCCAGGCATTCCAATAGTCGTGGTTCGCCCACATCACCGCGAACTTAAGTTTGTTCCGGTTTCGGGCCTTTAGAAACCCATCCTGCAGTTGAAGGTGGCACCGCTGGACACCTTCCTGCCAGTACCAGCAATGCATCCAAACGTCGATACCGAAGTTGACGGCGGTGTCGATCTCGCGTTCCGCCCAGACCGGATCCGCTTCGTTGTACTCGCCCCAGAGAGGATACTTCGGGTAGAGGTGACCCGGGTAGAGAGGCTTGGAATCGCGTAGCGCCTGGAACTGTGTCCAGCCTTGGCCGAAACGTGCCTCCATCCACGGGCATGGATGCCAGCACGGGTAGTTGTACGCAACCACTTCATATTTCGTTTTGGGAAGCGGCTTTGACATGCCGACGATTGCACGAAGCCGCTCGTCGGTGAAATATGCTTCTAGGTCTCCGGGACAAACCGCCTGGACCGCGGCGTAACTGGCGGGCAGTCCCGGCACCGCGCAAGTTTGCGCGGCGGGGCCGGCCGTCTGAGCCGCCGCCACTCCACCTCCTAGGAAAGCCAGCACATCACGACGTTTCATTCTCTTGTCTCCTCACTCGAATCGCGAGTAGGCGGCAGGCGCATCAGAGCGCCTGCCGCCTACTCGTCAGAAGTTAAGCCGCAACGCGAACTGCATGATCCTCGGATTGCGGGCTGCAGTGAACTGACCGAACTGCGTGTTCACTTGCTTTCCCGTTCCGTCGAATCGTGCCGTGGTATCCAGACCAGAGAACTGCGTGTGGTTGAACGCGTTATACATCTCCCAGCGGAACTGTATTCTGGCGAACTCCTTGATGGGGAAGTTCTTGAACACTCCTATGTCCCAGTTGTTGATGCCAGGGCCCCGGATCAATGTCTTCGCGGCGTTGCCAAGCGAGCCGACGGCGGGCATCTGGAAGACGTCTGTTCTGAAATTGCTTTCGAATGTGCGGTCGCCCTTCGGCAGGACCGGATTCGCATTGACGACAATGCGGGAACCCTGGCTTGGCGTTCCCGTCGTGTCAACAGACACCGTTGAACTCCATCCGACCCCCAGCGGTTGGCCGCTGATAAAGCTCGGCATGAAAGAGAGTTGCCAGTCATGAAG
>ENA-UOYA01003473-UOYA01003473.1-activated-sludge-metagenome-genome-assembly--contig:-NODE-3473-length-14029-cov-5.657435_pt1 | contig 14029 bp, 10 predicted proteins | sample MGYA00238163_ERZ764804 | MGnify/ENA primary metagenome ERZ764804 (study PRJEB28919, sample SAMN05720223) | activated sludge metagenome | isolation source: Anaerobic digester | place: Hong Kong...
GTAGCCAAGGGGTAAGGCACGGGTCTTTGACTCCCGCATCGTAGGTCCGAATCCTGCCACCCCAGCCATATGGTTCACTAGCTCAGTAGGTAGAGCACTTGACTTTTAATCAAGGGGTCTGGAGTTCGAGCCTCCAGTGAGCCACCAAAGCTTTATAAACCTTCGGTTAACACCGAAGGTTTTTGTTTTATTATGTTTACATTTTCTTTATTGTTTCATTGCGGGCATGGCGTTATCATAAATTATTAATTTTTAGAGTGGATTTCATGGGTATATTAAGGAAAAACAACAGAAGAGGAGTTTCAATCAAGTATAAGTTTATTCTGTTTATACTGATTGTAGTCCTGATTATAGTTTGTTCAGTCGGTTCTGTATGCTACAGTATGCTCAGTTCCGTACTTGTTAATGACATAACAAATGAGATGAATCTGATTGTCGGGAAAGACGCTTCACTGATAAATGAGAAACTGTACAGAATGAAGGATGCAGCCGACAGTGTAAATACCTATGTTATCAACTCAATTGAATCGGCTTATGATCTGGCTGATCCGACTTATCGTCAGCAGTTCCAGCAGCAGTTTGAGAGTGTTTTCGTATCAACTTCGCAGAATACCCAAGGTATTATCGCGTGCTATGTCAGATTCAATCCTGATATTGTCGGAGACGGCAGACAGGGCTTTACTTACAGGGAAGATGAAAAGGGCAGGCTGACGCTGACAGAGAACCAGGATCTTGAGGAACACGGAAGCGAAGACAGCGGTTATGCCGGCTGGTATTATGATACAGTCAGTAATCACAGACCGACGTGGACAGCGCCTTATTATGACTCGGCAAATGACGAACTTACAATATCTTATGTCGTTCCGATATATAAGGACAATGTGCTTGCGGGTGTTGTAGGAATATCGATGGATTTCAATGATCTTATGAGTTATGTGTCCACATTTACAGTTCTTGAGAACGGTTACGCATATCTCAAGAGCGGAGATGGATCAATTCACTATCATCCTGATTATTACAGGGATACCGGAGCACATGGCGATGAGGTGGACATGATTACCGAGAACGCAGATAAGATGAATGGTGAGAGCACATCTGGATACATGATCAGGTATCAGTATCAGGGCAATGACCGGGTAATGACATTCAAGACTCTTGCAAACGGTATGAAGCTTGTCATATGCGACAGCTATACCGAAGTATTCTCCGGCAGGAAGCAACTGATTGACTGGATAGTCATTTTTGCGTTCATCATCGGAACAGGAGTCGTTATCGCGGGTTCGATTTTCGCCAATGAGATAACAAAGCCCATAATGGCATTGAGAAACGCGTCCAACAGGATAGCCGGAGGAAGCTTCGATGTTAAGCTTCCGCCTGTGACGAATGACGAGATCGGAGAACTTACCGGCAGCTTTCAGACTGTAATTGACCATCTGAGAGCCTATACCGGTGAGATGGAATCGCTGGCGTATGTGGATCAGATGACGAGAGTCAAGAATAAAGCGGCTTTCTGCAATCTGAAGATGGATATTGACGAGATGATAAAGGACGGGGCTGTGCGTTTCGCATTTGTCATGTGCGACCTTAATTATCTTAAGGTCATTAACGACACATACGGGCATCAGGCGGGCGACGAGGCTTTAATCACCACGGCTGAGATACTTTGTAAAGCTTTTCCGCGAAGTTCGGTCTACAGAATCGGCGGAGATGAATTCATAGTTGTACTTATGGGTAATGAATATGATATACGTGAAGAGCTCATAGCTGATTTCAATGAAGAACTTTCAATTCTTGAACGCAGCGAGGAACACAGACATGTGTCGATAGCATACGGAGAAGCTGCCTATGATCCTGCGACTGACATAAACAGTCAGTCCGTTTATGGGCGCGCTGACGACTCCATGTATGCCATGAAGAAGCTTATGCATGAGGAGAGCGGAACTGACCTGAGATGACTGTACTTTATTCTTGACTATATTTATTATGAATGATATATTATCTTGATTTTGGAGGTGGGTATTATGTCAAAGAGTTTAGAGAGTGTACTTAAACGCAAAAGTATAGTAGGTCTTGTCTGCGGTATTGTTCTTACATTGATCTCATTGCCGATGGCAATTATTATGGTAAACGAAGAGATTATAGCGACGGTTTTCTTTGGTATAATTGCTGCTTTCGGAATATTCCTGACAGTTACATCAGCCATGAGCATAGCAGATTACAGAAAGAGTTTTATAGTACGACGCAATCCGAATCTTCCGGAGTGGTACGAGAAACTGACGGCAAATCCTGTTTACACAGATGATTTTTTCATTGTTTCAGATGATTATATAGGTTCGGTTAATAATGTCTGCTCGATTCTTCCCCGTAATGACATTGTGTGGGCATACAGGAATATAACGAGAACCAACGGTATTCCTACCAGTGATATTATCAAACTTTGCACAGTCTCACATACGATTCAGGTATCCATTTACGGTAAGAAAGAGGAAGTCCGCAATCAGATATATGCTACTGTTGAGCAGTTCTGCCCGAATGCGCAGATCGGATACAGCGGAGAGATGATCAACTATTATAATCAGCTCAGAAGCGATTATAAGAAGAAAATGAAAGCAGCCAAAGCAAAAGCAAATGAATAATGCTTTACGATATTGATACCAGACGTACAAGAGGCGAACTGCTTGCACTTAATACTGCAAGACTCAGACTTGCTGTGCTGGGCAGGCGTGAAGCCGGGCGAATAACTGAGTATCTTGTTAATAACAGAAGCTTTCACCAGGAATTCTCCCAAACACATGATGACTCTTATTTTACCGAGTCTGAGCAGAAGAAGTACATTCATTATGACTGTGAGAGCTTCAGGCTCGGAGAACTTGTTCCGCTGTGGATTATCGAGCGCGAGACCGGGCTTATTATCGGAAGAGTGTCATTTTTCAACATAGCCTATGGCGGAATGATGAACTGCGCGACAGGATATCATCTTGATGAGGCCCATACGTCAAAGGGATTTATGACTGAGGCTTTGAAGGCTGCGGTTCAGTTTATGTTCAATGAATACCATATGCACAGAATAGAGGCGTTTATACTCCCTGAGAACAGGGCATCGCTGGAACTGGTTAAGCGGTGCGGTTTTGAATATGAAGGAAAAAGAGTATCATATATGCATATAAACGGCAGTTATCGGGATCATGAGGCTTATTATCTGTTGAATCCCGGAGCTGTAACCAAAAACTAATATTTAAATTCCGGAAACTATGCAATAATAGAGATGATATCCTTGAACTTCGGAGGTGATAACTGGTGAACAGAGAATTAATTACAGGCAGAATAATTGCTATATTACTTGCGGGAACCATGATGGCGGGTCTGTCCGCGTGCGGCAGCAAGACAGCCGAGACCACGGCGGCGTCAGTTGCAGCGTCTTCTGATGCGAGTGCGACTACAACAACAACGGTAGCTACTACGGTACTTACCGAGTATTCCGGACCTCTGGCAAACGACCAGGAGGTAACATGGGAAGAATCTCCTCTTGATGCTGAGCTTACGCTGTATTCGACAGTAACTGCCGGAGAATTTCTCAATGTTCGTAAAGGCCCGGGAACCGAATACAATAAAGCCGGCACTCTTACTAGAGGTCAGACGGTAGTTGTTGTTGCGAGAACCGGAACAGGCTGGTATAAGACCTCGGACGGATTCTATGTGTCTGAGACTTATCTTTCCGCAACGGCGCCAACAGCATAAAAAAAGCAGTTGATAAATTTCGAAGCTTAGTGTAATATATCAAGCGCCGCAAAGAGATTTACGGCGCTTATGATTTGCGAGTGTAGTTCAATGGTAGAACTTCAGCCTTCCAAGCTGACCACGTGGGTTCGATTCCCATCACTCGCTCCAGGGTCATTAGCTCAGCTGGATAGAGCAACAGCCTTCTAAGCTGTGGGCCGGAGGTTCGAGTCCCCCATGGCTCACCAAATCCGCATCAGCTTTGATGCGGGTTTTTTATTTTCGGGGGCTTTGAATTGTGAAACGGGTGGGAGTCTCATATTTTTGCCTCATTTAATCAGACAGTAGGCCTTATGTTATAATTAACGGGTAATTTCAAGCGGGGGTATCTATAATGCCAAAGAAAGATGAATACGGTAACGAGAGTATTTCAATGCTCAAGGGAGCCGACAGAGTCAGGCTTCGTCCTGCCGTTATATTCGGTTCTGATAATCTGGAGGGATGTATTCATTCATTCTTCGAGATTCTTTCAAATTCAATTGATGAAGCTCGTGAAGGCTATGGTGACAGGATAAATATTACAAGATTTCCGGACGGAACAATTGAGGTTGAGGATTTCGGAAGAGGAATACCGCTTGACTATAACGTGAAGGAACAAAGATATAACTGGGAGCTTGTATACTGCGAACTTTATGCCGGCGGCAAATATAACAATAATGCTTCCGGTGACTATGAATATTCACTGGGACTTAACGGACTCGGCGCTTGCGCCACACAGTATGCGTCCGAGTTTTTTGATGTAACCGTAATGCGCGACAAGACAAAGTACCATATTTCTTTTAAGAAGGGTGAAGCTGCTACAGAGCTTATATCAGAGCCTTATAAATTCAGGCGAACAGGTACAATCCAGCGCTGGAAGCCTGATTCTGAAGTCTTCACCGAGACGGTGATTCCGCTTGAGACATTTCAGGAGATAATCAAGAGACAGTCGGTTATAAACAGCGGAATCGAGTTTGTTCTCAAAGACTCTGAGAGCGGTCAGGAGTTCAGTTACAGTTATCCGGAAGGAATAAGAGCCTATGTCGATGAGCTCTCGGATATGAAAGGCTTCACGGATTCGTTCTTTTTTACCGGCGAGGGCAAGGGCAGAGATAAGGCTGACCGTGATGAATACAAGGTTAAGGCTGAGGTTGCTTTCTGCTTCAACAATGAGAACAATTATCTTGAATATTTCCATAACTCAAGTTTTCTTGAATACGGCGGATCGCCTGACAAGGCTGTGAAGAGTGCCTTTGTAAGCGAAGTTGACCGTCAGATCAAGCTGCGCGACAAATACAAGGCCAACGAATCGAAGATTGTGTTTCAGGATGTGGCGGATTCGCTGATACTGGTGACGAATACATTTTCGACGCAGACATCATATGAGAACCAGACAAAGAAGGCGATTAACAACAAGTTCATCCAGGAGTACATGACGTCACTTATCAGGGACAATCTTGAGGTATGGTTTACCGAGTTCAAGGAAGCGGGAGATAAGGTTGTCGATCAGATTCTTGTAAACAAGCGTTCCAGAGAGAACGCGGAAAAGACAAGGATAAACATCAAGAAGAAGCTGATGGGGACGCTTGATATCAATAACAGAATCAAGAAGTTTGTTGATTGCAGAACCAGAGATGTTGACAGAAGGGAACTCTATATAGTTGAGGGTGATTCGGCGTTGGGTTCAGTCAAACTCGGCAGAGATGCCGAGTTCCAGGCTGTAATGCCAGTCAGGGGTAAGATCCTCAACTGTCTTAAGGCGGATTACAACGCGATTTTTAACAGCGAGATTATTACGGATCTTTTGAAGGTGCTCGGGTGCGGAGTTGAGATCTCAAACAAGCATAACAAGGATCTGAGTGCCTTTAATCTCGAGAATCTCAGATGGAACAAGATAATTATCTGCACTGATGCCGATGTGGACGGATTCCAGATAAGAACGCTTATTCTTGCGATGATTTACAGGCTTACACCTACATTGATCGAAAAGGGCTTCGTATATATTGCCGAGTCTCCGCTTTTCGAGATTACGTACAGGCCGAAGGGCAAGAATGCGCAGGAGCAGACACTGTTCGCTTTCAATGAGAAGGAGAAGACGGAGATCCTTGCAGGGATTGACCAGAAGCTGTGCAGCATACAGCGATCCAAAGGTTTAGGCGAGAATGAACCGGAGATGATGTGGCAGACCACAATGAACCCGAAATCCAGGAGACTTATCAAGGTCTGTCCGGAAGAGGCCAGAAAGACCTCGGAGATTTTCGAACTTCTGCTCGGAGACAACCTCCAGGGAAGAAAGCTTCACATAGAACAGGACGGGCATCTGTATCTTGATATGCTCGATATCGGATAAAAGGACCGGAGACAGAAATAATGAGTAAGAAGAGTAAAGAGACAAACAGAAACGAGGATTCTATAAAGGCGCGCTACACAGATGTGAACGCCGCTGATATGCCTGCTGTGGATCAGCCGATAACCGAGATGCTCGAAGTGAACTACATGCCGTATGCGATGAGCGTAATTGTTTCAAGAGCAATTCCGGAGATTGACGGCTTCAAGCCTGCGCACCGCAAGCTCCTGTACACGATGTATAAGATGGGTCTGCTCGGCGGCAACCGGACGAAGTCGGCAAATGTTGTCGGCCAGACGATGAAGCTCAATCCGCACGGAGATATGGCAATATATGAGACCATGGTACGCCTTACGCGCGGCAATGCTTCTCTGCTTCACCCGTATGTTGATTCCAAGGGCAACTTTGGTAAACAGTACTCAAGAGATATGCAGTTCGCCGCGCCGCGTTATACTGAAGTAAGACTTGAGAAGCTGTGTGAAGAGATTTTCAAAGGAATCGATAAGAATGCAGTTCCTATGATGGATAATTATGACGGTACGCTCAAAGAACCGTCGCTTCTGCCTACAACGTTCCCTGCTGTGCTGGTAAATGCCAATCAGGGCATAGCTGTCGGAATGGCATCAAATATCTGTTCATTCAATCTCTCTGAAGTCTGTGCAGCAACAGAGGCATATCTCAAAGACAGAAGCGTAGATCTTATGGACTATATGCCGGCCCCGGATTTCTCGGGTGGCGGATTGCTTCTTTATGACAGGGAACAGATGAGACAGATATATGAGACCGGCAGAGGTTCCATAAGCGTAAGATCCAAATATAAGGTTGACAGCAGGAACAATCTTATTGAGATAACCCAGATTCCTTATTCTACGAGCGTTGAGGCGATAATTGACAATATTGCGGAACTCGTCAAATCCGGAAAGGCAAAAGAAATATCTGATATCAGAGATGAGACAGACCTTGACGGTCTTAAGATTACGATAGACTGCAAGAGAGGCACTGACCACGATGCCCTGATGACAAAGCTGTTCAGATTTACAAAGCTTCAGGATACGTTCTCCTGCAACTTTAACATACTGATAGACGGAAGCCCTAAGGTTATGGGAGTAAGTGAGATTATCTCCGAGTGGCTTAAGTGGAGAACCGGCTGTATCAGACGCGAGCTTGAGTTCAATCTTGAAAAGATGAGAAAGAAGCTTCATCTTCTTGACGGTCTTGCAGCGATTTTATTGGACATTGACAAAGCCATACACATCATCCGCAATACAGAGCTTGAAGAGGACGTTATTCCAAACCTCATGAAGGGCTTTGATATTGATAACGAGCAGGCTGAATACGTCGCGGAGATTAAGCTTCGCAACATAAACAAACAGTATATAATGAACCGCGTTGCGGATCGCGAAGCTCTTGAGAAAGATATTGCCGATACCGAGGACACGCTTAAACGTCCGGAGAGAATCAATACTTTAATTGCAAAGACACTTAAGGAAGTCTCCGCAAAATATGGTCAGCCCAGAAGAACGGAGCTGGTATCTTCCCAGGAGACGCCGGCTTTTGAGGAGACACAGGTAATTCCTGATTACAGACTGCATCTGTTGCTTACCCGACACGGCTATCTTAAGAAGCATACCATGCAGTCACTCAGAAGTGCCGGAGAACTGAGAACAAAGGAAGAAGACGAGATATTCATGGCGTTTGAGGCTGAGAACCGCAGCGATCTGCTTATCTTTACCGATAAATGCAACCTGTACAAGTCGCATGTCTATGAATTTACAGATACCAAACCGGGGGATCTGGGCCATTTCCTGAGGTCTGAGCTCGGCATGGATGCTGATGAGACACCGGTGTTCATGATATCAACTCAGGACTACAAGGGGTTGTTTTTCGTGGCGTTCGAGAACGGCAAGGCAGCGCGATTCCCTATATCGGCCTATGAGACCAAACAGAACAGAAAGAAGCTCGTCAACGCCTATTATGACGGAAGCAAGGCTGTCGGATTTCTGCTTCTTTCTGAAGATGAAGACCCGGATCTTGTGGTTACCAACAATGTTGACAAGGCGGCGGTGTTCAAGTCATCGCTGATTCCGCTGAAGACCACAAGAACGACTCAGGGAGTTCAGCTTCTTGCATCCAAGAAAGGTTCAATTCTTAAGAGCCTTAACAGACTTGAGGAACTCGATGTGACGGATCCGGAATACTACAGAATCCGTAAGGTTCCTGCAATCGGCTACTATATCAGAGAGAAATCTTTAGAGGCGAAGCAGATCAGCTTTGATGACATGAATTGAGTAATTTTGCGACTGAATTAAACATTGGTGACCCGGAAAGAAAGAAAACCGGATGGGGCTACAGACTTGCGGCCTTGCTGTGCGCAGTGACCATGGTTGCGGCTGTCGTTGTTTTCGTTGTTATCGGAAAGATGAATGAGTACAAGAACATGACCATTCCTGATTTCCAGGCGGCTATTGATTCCGGCGATTATGACAAGGCGATATCAATTTACAGAAACGTTCAGGATGAGGTGCTTGCCGCCTCTCCGCAGGAAGCCGCGAACATGACGGAAGAGACTTCCATGCTTGACGATATGGAATCAATTGTGAAGACCAGGGTTGATTCCATATGTACAAGAGTCTTGGGTGAGCGCTATGTGCCTTCAAATTCAGATGTACTGTTTCTTGATTCAATGGAAGAGCTTTCGTCTTCGGTTGTGTCACAGTGGCTTAATGATCTGTGCGTACAGTTCCTTCTTGGGCAGCTTGAGAAGCCTGATGTGATATTTGTTTTCGACCAGCTGTCGCCTATAAGCAATTTTTCCGCGACCGCAAAGCCGCTTCTGCGAGAGATTGATTACATTGAGACTGCGACAGGCGATGTTCAGAATGCAGAAGCCTCGTTCGCTGACGAGGACTATATATCGGCGGTTCAGAAATATCAGGAGATCAGCGAGAAGTACGATGGTTTTGTGAACACTTATTCAGTTGAGAGAATAGCGGAAATCAAGGATATAATGTATGACCCGATGATGGAAGAAGGCGAACACATGCTTGATACTTTCAGGTATTACTCCGCCGAATCGCTGCTGTCGGATCTGGCTGTTATATTCCCTGATGATGAGAGAATCAAGACGGATCTGCTTGAGGCAACGGGACATACGACACAGACACAGGAGTATTACGGAGCTGTGGAAGTTCTGTGCGTAAGATCGCTCATCGCAGACCGCAATACGGCTTTTGCCGAGAGCTATGGCAGCAATGACCGTGGTCTTTATCTTACATGTGATGAGTTTACTGCGATATTGAATCAGCTTTACAGCGAGGGGTATTGTCTTGTTGACGGAGAGAATCTTGCGGGCATGGGTGATTCATCCTATCTGGTGGAGCAGAACCTTACGATACCGACAGGCAAGAAACCGCTGATAATCGTAATTGAGAACTTAAGCTACAGTGCTTCGGATTTCAGTTGCGGAACATGCAGAAGGCTGGTTCTTAATGACCGTGGTCAGGTGTGCGGTGAGTATATGCAGACAGGTGACAACGGAGACGATTCGCTTGTGGTAAGCCGGAATGCGGAAGCAATCGGTATATTGGACAGTTTCGTGGAGGAACATCCGGACTTTACTTATGACGGCGCCAAGGGCGTTATCTCGGTAAGCGGTTTTGAATCATGTTTCGGTTATGTCGTAAACGAAGATGAAGTCGACGACCGCAATGCCGACCTCAATGCCAGGAATCTTCCGTCCATCAATCCGAGCAGTGCTGATATACAGGCAAATTGCAACAGTGTGACTGCGATAGCGAATACACTTCGGGATACGGGATGGAAGTTTGCTTCATGTACATACGGGTATCTTGCGGACGCGTCAAAATGTGATATGGCGACAATTCAGTCGGATACCGATAAGTGGAAGACGCAGATAGGGTCCTTGCTCGGCGAGACGCATATGCTTGTTTATCCGGGAGGAAATTATATCAACGGCACTGATGAACGGGCTGTATATCTAAAGAATCAGGGATTCCGGATATTCTTTGGAATAGGCTCAAGGCCGTATTATACATATGGCGACAACTATCTGTATTTTGACAGAGCCATTCTGAGCGGCAATACTCTCGAAAAGATTGACTATTCGAGAATACTTGATGTCAGCACCATATTGGATCCGGCAAGAAACTCTGAAGAGTGATTTATATTAATATTTCGTTTCATTTGTCACAAAAAAAGTGTCATATCTGAGAAAATACTATAATATATCTGTATGTGATTGGAGACAGGAGGATTACTTATGCCCAAAATTGATAAGCTTACCGCACTGACACAAGACGAAGAGATATTATGGAAAGACAAGAAACGATATTTCGGTCTTCCTATATCATTTACAGATTACAGTTTCAGCAAATCAAAGTTCTATATGTCAAAGGGGCTGCTCAATGTTGACAGAGAGGAACTGCTTCTGTACCGTGTCCTTGATATTTCGGTAAAGCGTTCATTCGGACAGAAGATATTCGGCGTCGGGACGATTGTTCTTAATACGGCCGATAAATCGACTCCGCTGGTTGAGATTAAAAGCGTAAAGTCTGTAGAACGCGTCAGCAAGGCTATCAGCACGCTTGTTGAACAGAGACGTGATGAGAAGCGGGTAACCGGAAAAGAGATGTTCGGAGCTGCCGGAGCGTTCAGCCAGGCCGAAGGGGATATAAACGGCGACGGTCATTTCGACCTTGACGATATAATCGATCATCATTAATAGCAGAGGTGCGTTTTGGAAACGAGAATAGACAGGCTTGGCAGTGTTCAGGAAGACAAACTAAAACAGCTGAAACAGCTTATCGCCGAATCAAACAATATAGTTTTCCTCGGAGGAGCCGGGGTATCGACGGAGAGCGGAATTCCTGATTTCAGAGGCGGAACGGGTATCTATAATACTGAGAGCGGTACGAAATATCGTCCGATAGACATCATTGCACATGATTTTTTCATGACGCACACAGAAGATTTCTATGATTTCTACAAGCGCAAACTGATATATCCGGATGCCAAGCCGAATAAAGCTCACAAGGCACTTGTCAGACTTGAGAAACAGGGCAAGCTCAAGGCGATTATTACCCAGAATATCGATAACCTTCATCAGGAGGCAGGGAGCAAGTGTGTTATTGAACTTCATGGCTCTGTGTTCAGAAATTACTGCATGGAATGCGGCAAGAAGTTTGACACCGAGTATGTTGTGGCACAGCCCGGCGTTCCGCATTGTGATGTCTGCGGCGGAATTGTCAGACCTGACATAGTTCTTTATGAGGAGAATCTTGAACATAAGAATGTTGACGACGCGATTAAAGCGGTAAAGAATTGCGATCTGCTTATTATTGCCGGAACTTCGCTTACTGTTTATCCGGCGGCGACATTTGCCCAGTTCCTCAAGCACGACAGGATAGTTATTATCAACAAGAGTTCAACATATATGGATCTCACGGCATTGCTTACAATTCATGACAATGTCGGAGATGTGCTTGACAAGTGCATACCAAAACGTGTAAACAAACCTCAAAGTGCTGCAAAAAAGTCTGATTCAAAGAGTAAAGGGTCAAAAAAGACCGGTTCAGCGAAGCCTGCCGCAAAGAAAACGGCTGCAAAGAAGACCGGTCCGAAGAAGGCTTCTGAAGGTAAAGCCAAAGATGAAAGCAAATCTTAATGCGTTTGAGGAACGTGAACTGAAGATAACCGGTGATATAAAGGATAGCAGCAGCAAGAGCATAATCCTCAGTATTGTCAGGTTTGCAACGTTTATTCTTGCCATATCAACTCTGGTCTGGTCTGTTGCAAATAAAGCATCAATCATAGGATTCAGCGCGGCGTGCTTCTTTTTTGCGTTTATTATGATGTGTTTTGTTCATGAAGGTGTGCGCAAGAAGCAGAATTACTTTGAGATGCTTTCACTTGTAAATTCACAGTATATAGCAAGAATAAACGGTGATTTCAATACTTTGGGCAATGCAGCCGTGATGGGACTCAAGAGGCGCGATGACATCGAGGCTGCGATGGACAGATTCTCCGGTAAAGAGTATTTCGATGCAAATCACGACTATTGTCTTGACCTTGATCTGTTCGGGAGAAAATCGATTTTCTCGCTCTATAATGTTTCCGAAACTGCAATCGGCCGTCAGGCTTTTGCAAATGAACTGCTTGGAGTCAACTCAGGAAAAAGGAACGTTGCCGAACTTGTCATGCGCCAGAAATCTGTTGAAGAACTCGGAAAGTGTCCGTTTTTCCTTGAGCGTTATCAGGCAATAGCCAGAGACGGCGGAATGGAGAGATTGCCGCAGGCGCTTATGGATTTCAGCGCCAACGGAAGAAAACCCGGCAAAGCGGCGACAGCTGTTATGTGCATCGGTCCATGTCTTTGGATTGTGCCGCTTGTGATGATTTTTATCAATCCGTCTCTCGCAGGAACAGCTGCGCTTGGAGTTATCGCGATCAATATCATTTTCTGGGTTATCGGGCTCGGAGCAAACAGTGAATATCTGAGAAGTGCGAACGGAATGAGCAACCAGGTCAGAACTATGTGGAGACTGTTTATGGAGCTCGAAAAAGCGGACTTCAAGTCTGAGCTTCTGTCAGATCTGATTGGAGCCGGGCGTACTTCAGATTCGCTTTTTGCATTGTCGACCGCACTGTTTTTCGCGTCTCTGAGAAACCAGCCGCTATTTGCTCTGCTGTTGAATTCGGTTCTACCGCTTGACTATTTTGTGTCGTTCCTTATGGGAAAGTGGTCAGAAAAGTACGGTTCGGAGCTTTCCGGTGAACTTGATAATCTCGGTCAGATTGAGGCTATGATGTGCGCGGCACAGGTGATGCTGACATCAGCAAACAGCAATTTCCCGCAGTTTGTAGCGTCAGATGAGCCCTCTGACAATGCGTATTTTAAAGGTGAGCAGATTGTTCATCCTCTTTTGTCAAAGGACTCGGCAGTTCCCAACTCCGTGACAATCAATTCCGATATAGCTCTTATCACAGGTTCCAACATGTCAGGAAAGACAACGCTGATACGAACTGTAGGTGTTTCCTGCATTCTTGCATACACGGGCGCGCCGGTTAACTGCGACAGTCTGGTTCTCGGACGTATGAGAATAATGTCTTCGATGAGGATTGTCGACAGCCTGGAGGACAATATCAGCACCTTCAAGGCTGAGCTTATTAGAATTTCCGGAATTATCAAAGGCGCCGGTACAGGCCTTCCTATGCTGTTTCTGATCGATGAGATTTTCAGGGGAACAAACTCTGATGACAGGACCGAAGGCGCACTGACGGTTCTTCACAACCTGTCTTTGCCTCATATCTGCGGAATGATGACGACTCATGATTACGCAATGATTGACAGGACATGCGAGAAGTTTGACAACATTGTTTACTATCATTTCAGCGAGCATTATACGGATTCCGGAATAACATTTGATTATATGCTCAGGGAGGGAATAAGCAGGGAGTCAAATGCGCGGTATCTTATGCGCCTTGTCGGAATCGTATAGACTTTGTCATTTGATTTGTCAAATGGATTAACACAAAAGGATATTTCACTCTTAGTTTTAACTATTGTGCCAAAATCTGACACAATTTCTTCAATTTTGTTGAACGAAAATCACATTTATTATAAAATTATGTTGGAGATTTTCATTCTTTAGGTTGTGAGGGACTATGTTTGAAGTAATTTCGCAGTATGGGGCTGTTGCCCTTGATTATTCGGTCATAAGTGAGTTTGCCGGAACTCCTGTTTTCGATGAATTTACTGAATGGATTATGACAAGTTCTATTGATGTTTACGTAAGCAAGACATTTAAGACATTGCATTACTGTTCCGTTTATCAGACAGACGTGAAGAACAGCGATGTCAACATTGCGATGAAGAATATCTGTTCATTTCTCCTGCCGGATCACCGG
>ENA-UOYA01003477-UOYA01003477.1-activated-sludge-metagenome-genome-assembly--contig:-NODE-3477-length-14023-cov-169.022910_pt1 | contig 14023 bp, 9 predicted proteins | sample MGYA00238163_ERZ764804 | MGnify/ENA primary metagenome ERZ764804 (study PRJEB28919, sample SAMN05720223) | activated sludge metagenome | isolation source: Anaerobic digester | place: Hong Kong...
GTATGGCAAGATTCCTGCCTTCTGTCATGTCACCCATACTATTCCCGGAAGCCCCAGATTTTTTTTCTCTTATCTTTATTATTTTATTCTTTCTCCAGTTCAATTTCTACTACGATTTCATTCTTATTAATGATTATTGGAGTCATTACAGTCTTCTTAATGGATTTGTATCCTTCTGCTGTAATCTCTATTGTATGTTCTTCACAATATGTTATATATGAAAATTGTCCCATGGCATCAGTGATTCCCATATTGCCTTTTCCATAGTCCCCATCTGAGACTTTTGCATTAGCAATTGGCATACCATCTTTCTTATCTATTACTCTTCCACTAAGAGTTATCTCAGTATTAATGCATGAAACGAATAGAAGTGAAAATATTACTATAGAAGTAATTATATGTTTCTTCATGTCTTTTTCTCCTATATCAAACTTCATATTTGACTCCCTATTATTGCCTGAAGGGCCAATCTAACATTCGCAATAAAAGATTTAGGATGTATCTGTTTGCGCCGAAGGCGTCAATCTAACGTAGACTTCACTTGCGCCGCGCAGCGCAGCGGAGCGGTGTCAGGTGCAAGCGCTTGTTGGGCGGCACAACATCGAAATCATAAACCTCTAGTTGAGTCATGTTCTTCCAAAATCGTGAGCACTTCTTCGCAATATCCTTCTGCCGTTCGAAGTTCATAATCATAAAGTGCTTGATCCCGATTGTGGGCCAAAGGAGTCCTCATCTTTGACAATAGTTGAGCGCGCTGGTCCCAGTAATTTTTATCTTTGCCAAGAATATCCCTAAAAATCTGCCATTCAGCAAAGATAATATCGAACAAATCTCTTGGGTAGGTAAAATCAACTATATTCCGAGATGCCCTGCGCCCAAAGGATTTTTCTTCCTTCTGTTGTGCTTCTTGACTTCTCTCAAAAATTGGCCTTAGATTTGGCCTTGCTCTGCCCAACCTCTCAACCCATTGTTCGCCATAATGTTCCATCATTTTCTCCGTAACAATCCGTCGTAGAGCGACTTCTGTTTCTCGCCACAGTGGCCACAAGTCAACTTGACGCTCAACCATCTTCAAATAGGCTTGGAAATGCTCTGAAAAGGCCATGTAATTTCCCTCATCAGCAGGCTTGATGAGACCATACCTCTGCAGTTCTTCGGCATCAATAGGTTTTGCATCAATCACTGGTCCGAATAGAATTTGCAGCATCTTGTTAAGGCTTGCGTCTTCCACTAATACACTGAGCATATGCTCATAATGATCAATAATGGACTGTTCAATGCGTTTGGCTGCTCGTTCTATATTTACTATGCCCATTTCCCAAAACAATTCCACTACCTCATAGCCCAGCATTTCAAGCAGATAGGGATGGCCACCACAATAAAAAAGAAACCTTTCTTTGATTTGTAGGTTTACGGTAATCCCAACCGATGATAAGCGCTCAAAAAACTCTTCAAGTGCGTCCTCGTCGAACATACCGAGATAATGCTTATGGAAAGTATGATCAAGAGTCGAGATAGCCTTTGTTTGCAATTCGATGCTTTGCAAAGACCTTCTAGACGTGGTAATGAAGGTCACACGCCATTCGGGGCGGTAAGAAAGTTCGCGCAATCCTTGAAAGCCAGAAATGTCTCCCTTGAACAAATGCCGTGCGTGATCAAATTCATCCAGAATGAACAAAATCCGTATATTAGCCCGGTGTATTTTCTCAAAATAGCGTTGGATTCGTCCGTACCCTTCACTCCAGGACATCTCATCCAGAAGAGCGCGTTCAGCCGTGGTCTTAATCTCTTCAGAAAGCCAACCAAGACTGTCCAATTCATCATAACTACTGGTTACAAGCGAACGAAAGAATATTGAGGCCTTATCAAAAGTTGCCAGGTTAATCCAAATAGGAATACGTCTTTCTTTCAGCAAATCACTTTTGCGCTCCATAATGGAGTGGTACACGAGACTGCTTTTACCAATTCGGTAATCGCCTATAATTGCCAGATTGCCTGGTTCTCTGGGATGAATCACACGGTTCTCAACCGCGCGAACACTATCGCGGCGATTGATGAAACGCTCGCCGTATACGATGTTCCCGTAATCGCTGAATGGGTTTACAAAATCGCGTTCTGACATATCTACCTCAACGATGGGCAAGTAGCCATTCTCTGAAAAGTCCGACACGAATAGAGTAATATTGGCCTCGTTCACGCTCTATCACATCACGTCTGACGAGGTCTTCGAGAATCTCATCAACAGATATACTAGTCTCACAGGCAATGTTGCTTCGGCTACAAGGTCCAGTTTGGCTGTTCTCAGCAATTGCAACAAGCACTTTTAATGTATCGTCATCGCTGATTGCCTCTTGTGATGTATCGCCGGAGTTAATCAAATTATTGAATTTATCCTTCCCTAAAGCATTGACACCTCTAATCAACTCATCTCTGACCTGTTCAACATCGGCTTCGGTCACAAGGCTGGCGTGTTTGCGATTCATATACTCTACAAGACGATTGCACAATATTTGGATATAAAAAGGGCTTCCTGCTGTCAACTCCAGAATTCGCTCAATAGCCCGTTCCCGATAGCGGCTTTCTCCAATACGTCCCCCAATCCGAATCGGCTCATCAATCAGTCGAATAGTATCTTCTCGTCTAAGGTAAGTAACCCTCTCATCCTGGGTCGTTCCGAACTCGTTTGGAAAACGCTGTTTAAACTTGGGCATTACATCCTGTCCGACCAAGACTGCGTTGAAGAAATTATCTTGTAACAGAGCTTTCCAGTTTTTCATAAATGTCTCTGGGATCATCCCATTCAATATATATCCATAGATGTATGAAAATTCATCAATCAAAATAACAACACGTACACCGCTCCATTCAGAGAATTTGGTGGTTGCCCGGCGGAAACGCTCAAACACTTCTCTGAATAGTATTAGAGGGCTTGGATGTTGATAGAACTCCATATCAGTAGGGAGCGATATATTCAGTGAACTTTTACCTTCGCTCAATTTATCTTCAATAGCATTCCTTAGTTCTTTCAGAATAGTCCAAAGAATCTGGTACAAGAAAGGAACGTTTGAATGCTCGTCGAGAATTGCTCCAATATTACCTATATCTAAAACTAGCAAATCATCTTTTGATTTCAACCTTTCCTTCAAGTGATAAAGAATGGATGACTTGCCGGCGCGCTTCTGTCCATAGATTACGACGCACTTACTTTGCGCTCGAGATGATTCAAGCGCCTTCGCTACATTCGCAATCAACTCATCACGCCCGTAAAACATCGCAGGCTCACCCACAATACCGCCCTCTGCATAGGGAGCATACGGGTTATCAATTTCCTTAAACTCCTCTTCTGCGCTCAATCGAATCGAGAAGCTATTAACAGCCGTCTGCTGGATTTCTCCCGACCGTGTGCGGTAGCGAGTATAAATGGGGAGTGAAAATGCTTGTGCAGATAGGGTTTCTTGGCTGAATTGAACAGGCACTTTCAAGATGCGCTGCTCACCACCGCGCAAAGATTCTTCTAACTTGATAGAAAATGTCTCTTCATATTGCTGAACAACCAGTTCTACGGCCTCGGCAGGGCTGCATCCCGCTCGATTACTGACTACAACCTGCACCTCTATGGACCGGTTATTCTCGGGCGTGTAGGTTTCAACAGGCAAGCGCAGAGTTAACTGGGGGGTTGAAGTTTCATAGAGTTGTTCCAGGTAGGCTTTTATCTTATCCTGAACGCCATTGACAAGTGGGTAAATTTCCTCAACCGAAATCTTTGTTGGACTCGCCTCAATCTCTCTGAGCAAATCCTGGCAGCGGTTCCCAATTTGAATGCAAAGCCGTTCCTTTTCTTCAAAAGCACTCTGGCTGCATAATTCGAGGGCGGTTTCCAGTATTTCTTGTATCTGGTTGGCTCTTTGACGATCTAAGTCAAGAAAGAAGCGAGTATTAAGTATTTTTATTCTTTCAATGGCTCTTTCCAATAATACAGTGGAAAGTTCAAGTGTCGCTAAGAATCTGAGCTCAGCTTGGATGTGCCGGTTATCTTCGAGACGACTAAGTTGTAGATCATTCCATAGAGCAATAAAATCATTGAATGTTTTGGGGGATTCAGTGATATTGATGCCTTTCGCCTTTAGATAATCTAAGCACATTGCCCGCAAAGTAGACCTTGAATAAATACTCCTTAATATTCTTTCACCTGCATATTTGCTTCGAAATATCAAATAGGCGATACACTCAAAGGCTCTGCCCGGTTGCGGATATTTTGATATATAACTCTCTACTGCATCATCTATATACTGAAGCTGTTGTTTGAGCACGGGTTCTTTCTCATTACGTTTTGGGGGTGTGGTAGGAACTGTTTCACGCCCAAACCACGAATAGAGATAGCGCACCAAAGCATTTACGGCATCTTGTTCATCATACCTATCATCACTCTTCCCTGGATTTCTGTAGCCATCATACACAGCCAATGCCTCACAATAGAAGTCTCTGGCAGCATCTATTGGCTTATTTTCAATTACAAACGAATCACCCCGAGATGCAAAACTACGACATAGATATTGATAAAACTGATTTGGTTCATCCTTTTCAGAAATCTTCGCTGCTGTTAAGTAATAATCAGCGCGTTCAGATGGTCTTCTTGTACCAAGTTGTCTTGCTATATCTTCAAGACGTTCAATATCTTTAATTGCATCTCTTCTTGTGCCCACGTATATGGCTTCCCCAGCTTCAGTTTTTATACGATCAGGTGAAACGCCTCTGTAATCACATTGAGCAAGTAAGAAAGCTGTAAATCTACTGCGTTCAGCGATTAGCTCTGTAATTATTGTTTCTCTAAAAATTGACTCAAATGGAGCAAGCTGCCCTGTGGTTTGTGCTTTCCTGATTGCTTCCAGCAACTCAGCTGCTTGAGCATCAGGGGTAGTACTGAGAATTTGATGTAATACTTCCTGTGCTTCTTCAAAACGTTCTTGCTTAAAGAGACAAAAAGCAATATTCCTCTGTGCGGTTTTGTTGTCGGGCTGTGCCTGTTGTACTTTCCGGAAAGTCTGCTCAGCCTGAGCGTAATCTTCTTTCCTCAAATATCCAGCTGCAATCTGCCATAGAATTTGTGCTTTTTTGCTTTCTGTAGCGGCTTGTACAAGTTTCTTCTGAAGCAGAGCGATAGCTTTATCATGTTGACCAGCGTTCTGGTAAAAGCCAATCAGCATATTATCTACAGATTGTTGATTGGAAATTCGACTTCGGTTTCTTTCCAGTACCTGAATGGCTTCATCTGGTCTCCCTAATTGAACCAACAATGCCGCCAAATCTTTGACGGCACTTTCAACAGTATCACCTTGCTTGATGGCATCAAGAAGCAACTGGGCCGCTCGCTCAAGATCTTTCTCAACTAATTGAACGCGTTTAGCTTGTGCATAGGGATTTGAGCCTCTGGGAATACCACTGGCTCTGGCATACTCGCGCCATTTGTCGTAAGAATCTTGCGCAGATGGGAAGTTCGGGTTGGCATCCAAAACTTTCTTCACCAGGGCTATAGCCTTGGAATAATCGCCGTCATTGGCATACTCAACAGCCCTTGCAAACATCTGATCTAGAGTGCGATACAGTGCAACTCTTATGGCGATAGGACCCTTCGGTCCCTGGCTTGGTTCAAAGGTTACTGCTATGCGTTTGCCAGGCGAGAAATCGCGAAGCTGTTCGAGTAAGTCGTCATCAGACACCGCAGTAATATGGAAGAAGTAATTCTCTCCATCGTTACCTTTCAAGAAGCCGAAATTACGATCTCGCCCGTAAGAAAATATGATGCCTTGCGGGGTATCAATGCTTGTTTTGACAGGTTCGGGGATTTTTTCCTCAACAAACTCCGAAACTATTCCCTGATATGTTGCATCCTGCTGTTCCTGGAAATGAGCAAAGATGTCCGAGACCAAATCTTTAGGCGCACACCCTCTTATCCAGCGTTGAACAATATCTGTAGCAATGTGTTTGCGCCCAGTAGCGGTGAGCAGATAGATGCCTGTCTCCAACAACAAAGGGTTTGTCGCTCTTTTTAGGGCTATCTCCCTAATGGTCTGGTAATCGGAGAATTTCCTGATCAAGCGAATGTAAACATACCATGCGTGTGATGCCTCTATGTCAGGAATCACTTGGAAAAAACGCCCAAGGCTGTAACAGGCTAATCCCTCATCCCCACTCATCAGTGCTTTTGCTGCCAAGTTATACCAGTCTAAGGCATTATTTGAAACTGACGCAGTTTCTTTGTATAAAGCCAGAGATTTTTGATGGTCACCCAAGAGATGATAGAAATATGCCAGATGCCGCTTTACAGAAGCAGAATGCGGAAACCTTTCTGCAAGCGAGGCGAGGTCTAATACTAAAGGCTGTATTCTTCCAAATTTGGCGCTCAGTTCACTGATTTTGTCTGCGTACTGATATGAATCTCTGACACGATTCCAAATCGTTAGAGCATTGGCATTCTGCCTGCCTTGGATCTCATTCGCTGGGAAAACGAAGTCGGGTACTTTTATTTGTATTGAAGAAACCTGCTGCTGAGTCTCAAAGAGCGCTTCAATTTCTACGAGTTTCTTGATGACTTCTTGATCGACGGGCTCTGAAGAAGATGGCTTCGGCATAGAATCAGACGGTGTCTTCGGCGCTGGAGTGTGCGCCCGAGTTTCCGACTCAGCCCCTTTGGGAAGGCGCCATGTGCCTATCATCTCTAGCAGGATAGTTATTAACTCTCCGGCGTTATCCAAGGTGACATGGTCATGTCCGATTTCTACCAGAACTCCACTTATTTCGCGCCCATCCTTAAGGGCAAAGACAACAGTGCTACCTATTGGGATCTGGCGTTGTATTATCTGTGAGAGCATCATAGTTACTTGAACATTAGCAAGATGATTTAACAATGTACACCACCTAACGTGCGCTTAACCAGCGAAGCGCGCCCTGGAACAAAGTGAAGGGTTGGCGCGATGCGTGCTGGCCTAAGCGGCATTCTTAGTTTTCTAGTTGCCTTTTCCTTTTCTCGGTTACTTTTCAGTTTTGGACACTGAAGACTGCAAGCATCGTGACAAAGCGCAAGTCTGGTTCAAGCGCTTGTTAGGTTTCTCTTGTTTTAATTTAAGATGATATCATGACTGTTCAATCTTATCTTCTTCAACATTTTCCATTGTCTTTGATAAGGAGTTGCATAAATAGCCATATGCACTTAAAAAATCTATTTTCTGATTAAAAGTCTTATCAAAAAGTCGAAACGTTTTTTCCAAATATTTTGCACATAAATAAAAATTAAATATATCATTTTCAATATATTGATCACATGGTACTAAATGATACCGATGCAGGGGATTTCTACAATGTATTACATTATATCTTCCGACATGATTCCACATTGAATGAACCGCTGGACTAAAAGTAATATATACATAATTATAGAAATCGATACAGTCGGCTTCTTCAGCCATTTTACGGGTTGATATTCCTGACCAACTACCAATATCAACGTCTGTAAGAAAAGTAAATCTCTGGGCATCAGCCCATTTTTCATATGCATTAATAATTTTCTGGTCCTCAATATCCCCTTCTTTATGCTTTGACTTTCTATGTTCAAGTATCAGTTTATTTTGTCCAAGACCATAAGAAATATATTTTCTCGATCTATCGATAGGATCCTTTAAAATCCACGCAAATGTAATGTAAGTATCAGCCATTGTTCTATGTATTATTGGTGCAATATGGCCATTCCAAATTGTAGGAGCTGAGGCCATTTGTGTTGCTAATGTCACTTGTCTTGCAATAAGAGCACCAATAACTTGATATACTTCATAATTTTCAAAAGAAATACTCCAATTATGCCATCTTGTCTCTAATTCTTTTCTTGCAATTGTAGAATATTCTGTAATTATCTCTATTAACTTTTCAGTATCAATATCAGCGGGCATATTAATCTCCAAAATCACATTCACTAATCTCAAGACCTCTATTCCAAAAATAAAAACTCCATTTATTTCCAGTAATTTTTAACTGCTCTGCAATGAATATTGGAGTACTAGAGCGAATTACCGCAGCTATAATTTTAGACAGTTCTGTATCAGGATAATGCTGTATTTCTGGAAAATTTGATAACACTGATTTCTCTGTGACATGGAATCTCCCTGATTAAAATCCGAAATACATCAGGGCTGCTTGGGTTTTAATAGCAAGTCTAGAAGTTTTATCAAACATTTCTTTAATAGTTTCTGATATGATTTTAGTCTCATCATTTACATCTTTTTTCTGCTCCGTGGTATTAAGGTATAATAATGGATTCTCAGGATATAAGACAAATAGTGATTCTAAAGATTCACTTAGTATTTTCTTTTGCATATAGTCCATTTTTTCTAATATTGTCTTTTTTTGTTCTTCATTATGGGTATAAAATAGGCTCATGTTACCGTAAAATGGGAATTTATCGGTTTCCTTTACTTCTGAACATATCTTACATAATTGAGATGCAATATTTATACCGTCTCTTTCCCCATTCATTTGAATTAATAATGCAATCCATATCAATTCTGGTATAATTGTATTAACCCAAGAGACTTCTTCAAGTTTTGTAAGTTGGTAATTAAATGGAGCAATAAAAACACCTTTTTTCTTTATGTGATCTTTTAATATTTTTTCACTCATAGAATCTCCATAGATGAATAACAAAAAACATTGAGTATTATATAGAAGTGATAGAACTTGCTAAAAGAAGTGAGTAAACCTAACATTCGCTTAACCTGTGAGGCGTTAAGCTGGCACGTTTCTTGCAAGTCGCTTCGCTCCAGGCGAGAAACGTGCCAGTAGCCGAGTCAGGTTGAAGCGAGTGTTATACGTCTTTTTTAACGTATCTTCTACTAACATTCCATATTATATGTTTATAAATTGATTCAGGATATAGACCAACTATTGATTTTCTTCTTAAAAACATAGCTGTTTGAGTCTTACAATTATTTATATACTCTCTTACCGTATTTTCTGGCATATTATCATATAATTTATAATATTCTTCTTTAATTCCTTTTTTCATAAAATCAATAGATATATTTCCAATTCCTTTTATTTCTTTATCGTATGACTTTCTCATATTACCAACATCTCGAATTTTTACTAATAAATCTTCTTTAAAGAAAAACCATATATCGATGTCTTTTATCCCACTATATACAATTCCATTATCATCAACTTTATAACCTTTCTCATCTATTTCATTTTGTTGAATATATTCAATATTATCAACCTTTCTATTTTGATAACTAATAGTCTCAGTATAATGTTGCGCAAAACCTTGACATAAGCAAATTGCAATCAATTTTTCTTTATATACCTGATATCTTCCATTACCGATAATATTCAAGAATCTGTTATATTCTAGTAAGGAAGCATCTTTAAGTATGCTAAGTTGATTATCATTAATTTGAGTATATAATCTTATCATTTATTTCCTCACTTGCCTTTTACTATTTTTCTGCCTGAAGGGTCCGTATAACGTGCGCTTAACCAGCGAGCCGTTACTTGGCGCAAAACTTGCCAGGCGAAGCCTGGAAGCAAGTTTTGTGACAATAGGCGAGTCTGGTTCAAGCGGTTGTTAGCCACAGTATTCGTTTTCTTTACCTTTTCTTGGAATAGGATTCAAATGCTTTTTCTAATTCTTCTTTCGTCATTTTATTGCTAGCGACAGCCATCATAATGTCATAGATTTTTTCTTCAGAGCACTCAAAATCATAGCCATTGATATCAAGAAAAACTAATGCAGCAGCTAAAGCCGTTCGTTTGTTTCCATCAATCAACGCATGATTCTCGCAGATGTGATAGGCATACGCTGCGGCCATCTGTGGAATTGTTGCATGCAAGTACTCATTTCCAAATGTCGCCTGGGGGACATAGATAGCAGAGCTTAAGAGCGAAATATCCCGCACACCATATCTTCCACCATACTGTCGTATCTGATCTTCATAGATGAGCAGTACTTCAGAGAGGGTTAAGAAGCGGATACTCATTATTCACCCAGTTTCTTTAATGCGTGCTGATATTTTTGGTTAATCTTCTTTAGGGAGTCGAGAATATCCTTTTCGCGAGATGCGTCCTTCTGTGGTGAAAGGATGAGATTTTTACCGTCGGTTGTAATCTCAACCGGAGTGTCTAAGGACATATCCAGTAAATCGAGAATGGGTTTGTCAAGGACAAGTGCCGCACTATTACCGTGCTGAATTAATTTCTTGATCATATCTCTTCCTCCACTATAAATATATACACATTGTGTTTACATTTCAAGTGTGGAATTATAGCATCTGTTTTGTATACTATGCTCTATTTCTCTTGTGGATTTCTTTATTTGTAGCAATTCGATCGGCATGCCATCTTCCTCGATAAATGCTACAATGTTCCCTTCAGACTGACTATTGGGTTCAATAATGATTTCCCTATCCTTATTAAATACACCATTTCAGCCTATTTTTTCAGAGCGCGTAGCACCTGGCTAACGTGCGCTTAACCAGCGAAGCGCGCCCCGGAGCGGTGAGTGGAGGGTTGGCGCGATGCTTGCTGGTTGAGCGGCATTTTTAGTTTTCTAATTATCCTTTTTCTTTTTTCGGTTACTTTTCACTTTTGCGCACTGAAAACTGCACGCATCGTGCCAAAGCGCAAGTCTGGTTCAAGCGTTTGTTAGCAAGATCTGTTTTAGTCTGATTCAATCATTTTTATTTCTTGATTTTCAACTATTTCTACTGGTAATTCTTTTTTATTCTTAATTCCCAAATTTTTTAATTTTGTAGCTTGTAATATCAAATTATCATTCCCTGTTGTGAGCAATTTATTTGATTCCTGATATGACTTTTGGGCTTTTTCTATATTATTACCAATATCATTTAAACTCGCGACGAAAGTAACAAACTTGTCATATAATTTTGAACCTCTGTCAGCAATTTCTTGTGCATTTTTGTTTTGATATTCTCTTTTCCATAAGTCTGCTATTAATTTTAGGGCAATAATTAAGTTGGTTGGATTAATAAGTAGGATTCGCTTTTCATATGCAAAGCTCCATATCTCTGGGTCACCCTGTAAAACAGCCATATATGCTGGTTCGCTTGGTATAAACATCATCACAAAATCAAGAGTTTTGTTGTAATCATCATAGCCTTTGGTACTTAAGGAAATTATATGGTTTTTGACTGCTTGGACATGCTCATTTAGGGCTGTTTTTTGTTCTTCTACGTCGTCAGATGAGGTAAATCTTATGAAAGCATTGAGAGATACCTTTGAATCAATGATTACGGTTCTCTTATCTGGATATTTTATAATTGCATCAGGCCTCATTTTTTTATGCTCAGAATCTGATCTTAGAGGATTGCCTTCATCATCTGTCAATTGATATTCGAGGAAGTATTCTTCTCCCTTTCGTAATCCAGATTTCTCCAGAATAGTCTCAAGAATCATTTCTCCCCAACGCCCCTGAGTCTTCGATTCACCTTTTAATGCTTTTGTGAGATTTTTTGCGTCTTCACTTATAGTTTGATTTAATTGAGCAAGTTCTTTTACCTTTTCTCCCAAAGAAAATCTTTCTTTTGATTCTTTATCATAAGTATCATTTACTGTCTTTTTAAATTCTTCAATATTTTTACTTAAAGGATTTAGTATGGCTTGGATATTCTCCTTATTTAATTGAGTGAATTTTTCTGATTTTGTTTCAAGGATTTTATTTGCCAGGTTTTCAAATTCTGCTGAGAATTTTTGTTCAAGTTTCTCTATTTCTTCTTTCTGAGTGTTTAGTTTTTCATTTATCGAATCTATAGTGGCATTTTTTATCGCTATTTCTTGGTTTTTAGTTAGTAATTCTCTATTACCTGTTTCAATAGTCTCCTTTAAGGAAAATATTTCTTTATCTTTTTCGTCAATTTTTTCGTTTAATACTTTTAGATTCGTTTCCGTGGAGGCTCGATATTCAATTAATGATTTATCCAATTGTAAATAGCTATTTTTTGATTCTTCTTTTTCATTTCTATATTTATTTTCGTTAGCCAATTTGGTGATAAGAAATCCAATTAATAGACCAATTATAAAAGCAATAGCTATATAGGCTATCATGAGCATATTATCCTCCCATATTTATATATTTTGGGTCTTGCTAACGTGCACTTAACCAGCGAGCCTGAGATTGGCGCGGAGTTTGCTTAAGCGAGCGAAGCCAGTCGCAAACTCCGTGACAATAGGCTCGTCTGGTTCAAGCGCTTGTTAGGTTGCTCGTTGTTGTAATCACATATTGTTGCTCTTTTTTCATTTTAACTTTAAGGAAACTTATTTTATAAATATTGCTATTTTTTAGAATTAAAATTCTAATCCAAGTATTCTTTTATATTCTTCCATTCTATCATATCTTCCATTATAAACCATATGTGCTTTTTTCAAATCAGCAGAACCAGCATCTGTCTTATTCCCCATAACAGAATAGGGATTTACAATAGAGTTTCCTTCTCCACTTGGAGATAAAATGGCATGATTAAGTTCATGCATTGAAACTCCTTTTAAAGCGTTTATACTATTCCATAAAGTTGTTGCATTCAATCTTATAACAGCCCCGTTTAATACTCCAAGATTAGGATTATTATTTAAGTGTTGAACACCTGTTAATCCTTGACAAGGATAACCACTAATATCAGTAAGATTATATACAGGAACAATAACAATCCAATTAGGATGAGAAGTAATATACCCATTATAATATAAATAGTGAAAATTAGTTGTGCTTGCATTATCAACTTGTATCTTGCTATCTAAAGAAATTTTATTGTCAAAAAGTGCTTCAGCGCCATTGCTTGCCTTTACTCTTTCTGCAATTGCATCTTGCATTGTTGTTGTAAATTCTCCTTTGCTTGATTCAGGATGTTTATAAAGTATTTCAATTCCTTCAATTGTGGTCAGGTCCCAACTCCTTAAATAAGTCCCTCCTACTTGATTTATCCAATCTGCAAACTGTTGTTTTGTGACAGGGAGTGTTACAGGATTAGGGCTTGGTTCGCAGGTTAATACTATATTAGAATAATCTTTTGTAGCATCTAAAATCATGCTTCTTACATAACTTTTGTTATCTCCATCAAGATTTCCAGGCTCATCAAATCTTGCTCTTACTAATAAATCTGTTGCAGGCTTGCTTGCTTGAACATTAAAACTACCATTGCTTGTATGTGTTTCATTTATAATCTTTTCATCAACTCCAATGAACTGTCCATACTCATTAAAAATAGGAATATAACCTATAACATCCCCTGATTTTCCTACTCCAGCACTATCCCCATTGCTTTCTATTCTTCCTTGAACATTGCAGAGATTTTCAATAACTCCTTCAAGATTTGCTGTATTCTTGTTTGTTTCATCTGTTCCAAAACTTAGTTTTATCTTGTAATTTTGATTCTGAGAAACAGGTTTTGCCCTTATTATAAGCTCTCTTGTTTCTGAGTTTAATGAAACGCTTTCCAAATAATCATTTCCTTCTATGATTTCTGCTTTGCTATAAGGAATTTCTCCAGGAGTATCTTCATCTGTTGGTTCAGGAAGACCAATTGTTTTTTGCTTTCCATCAAAAACATTTGCATCAACTCCTGTTAAATCAACTTGAGGAATTTTATTTGTTCCTACAGCATTAACAGAGATATCTACATTTGTTGTTCCGACTGCACCATGTTCGTCAGTTACTTCACCATAAACTTTTACTGTTCCAGAATTATTAAATTGTTTTGAGCTGGAAATTGGAGTGGTTTGTTCTATCCTTTCATCATTATTAATTGTTCCATCTAAATTAAAATCACCCCATAACTTATATTTAACAATGGCATCATTATCTTCGTCTGTTCCTGTAAGAGAGATTTGTGATGATTCTCCTTGTTTCAAGCTTAAAGGATTTGCATTTAATTTTGCTAAAGGCACATGATTCCCAGGAATATCATTTACAATCCTAATTTCCCGCTGAATTATAACCAGGAATAGAATAATTCTGGAAAAGATATGA
>ENA-UOYA01003478-UOYA01003478.1-activated-sludge-metagenome-genome-assembly--contig:-NODE-3478-length-14018-cov-11.162358_pt1 | contig 14018 bp, 13 predicted proteins | sample MGYA00238163_ERZ764804 | MGnify/ENA primary metagenome ERZ764804 (study PRJEB28919, sample SAMN05720223) | activated sludge metagenome | isolation source: Anaerobic digester | place: Hong Kong...
AGAGCAAAGGACTGAAAATCCTTGTGTCCCCGGTTCGATTCCTGGTGGTACCACACAAAAAGACCGCTTCACGATTGTGAGGCGGTCTTTTTGTGTGATTATAGCAGTTCCGGTAGCTGGAACAGCTTGATGCCGTTGCTGCCTTTTATCAATATGTAATATCCTTCGGGCTGATGCTCGGCTATCGCCGTCTTCACTTCATCCACGTCGTTGAACTTGCGGAAATCGCATTTCGTCTTTTCAAACTCTTCGCCCACAAGCCAGACATTCTCCAATCCTGATTCTTTTAAGAAGTCAACCACGTGCTGATGTTCCTCTTTGCTCACGGCACCCAACTCGCGCATGTCACCGAGAATCGCCATTTTGGGACTCACCTCCATGTCGCGGAAGTTTTTCAGTGCCGCCATCATACTCGTCGGATTGGCGTTGTAAGCATCGATAATCAACTTGTTGTGAGCAGTCACGTCGAGTTGTGAACGGTTATTGCTCGGCACATAGTTGGTCAGCGCATGGTCTATCTGTTCCTGTGTCAGTCCGAAACTCAGTCCGATGCAGGCAGCAGCAAGCATATTGTAGATGTTGTATGAGCCGATGAGATGCGTCTGTACCTCGCGCCATTCGCCGGCAGCGTGGCGCCAACGGAACTTTAGAAACGGTGCGCATGAAATCACTTGGCCATTGGCACAAAGGTCTTCGCGATCGGCAGTTCCATATTTTATCAGAGTCAAATCGTGTGCGATACGTTGCAGATGCTCGTTTTCGTTGTCTATGAAAACAATTGCACCCGATTTCGTGCGCAGATAGTCGTACAGTTCCCCTTTGGTGCGTATCACGCCTTCGAAGGAACCGAAGCCCTGCAGATGCGCGCGACCCACGTTGGTGATGATGCCGTAGTCGGGTTCCACGATGTCCACCAAGGTCTTGATATCCCCAGGATGACTCGCTCCCATCTCCACAATGCCCAATTGATGCTCCTTGGTGAGGCGCAGCAATGTCTTCGGCACGCCGATATCATTGTTGAAATTGCCTTGTGTGAAGAGAACATTGTATTTCTCAGACAGTACTGTGGACACCAATTCTTTGGTTGTGGTCTTGCCGTTGGTGCCAGTGATGCCGATAATTTTGGTACCCAACTGGCGGCGATGGTAATTGGCTAGCTGTTGCAATGCCTTCAGACAATCATCCACGAGGATGAAACGCTCGTCGCCAGCCTTGGCATATTTCGCCTCATCAACCACTGCATACGAACAGCCTTTGTCGATTGCCATTTCAGCAAACTTGTTGCCATCAAACGATTCGCCTTTCAAAGCGAAGAAGATTGAACCGGCGGGGCAGTCGCGGCTGTCGGTTGTCACCTGCGGGTGTTGCAGGAAGATTTTGTATATTTCAGATGTTTCCATTCTTTTCTTATGGTGTCTATTCTCATGCAAAGATACTGAATTTTATAAAAAGACCGATAAAAAACGCTTTAAATCTATGTTTTTAGAATTAATATTCTTATTTTTGCATACGTATGAATGGATTGATAGATTATTCGATAAATGTGCGGGGCAGACTGATGAACCTTGGCGAGCCGCAGGTGATGGGCATTTTGAACGTTACACCCGATTCTTTCTATGCGGGAAGTAGGAAGCAGACCGAGCAGGAAATCAGTGAACGTGCCAATCAGATTATCGCCGAAGGCGGTACGATGATCGATGTCGGGGCTTTCTCCACACGTCCCGGTGCGCCGCAAGTTTCTGAGGAAGAAGAGATGTCACGTCTGCGCCACGGACTAGCTATCGTGCGCCGCGAGCAACCCGATGCCGTCGTTTCGGTGGATACTTTCCGTCCCGATGTGGCTCGGATGAGCGTAGAGGAGTTTGGCGCCGATATCATCAATGACGTTTCCGAAGGTGGAATCACGGGCGTGGTAAACACGCCATTGGAGCAGCAACAGGATGAATACCCCGCAATCTTCCGCATGGTGGCACAACTCAAAGTGCCATATATATTGATGTCTGTGAAGCCCGCGCTCAAAGAAATGATGATAGCCTTCGCCCGCGAAGTGCAGCAGTTGCGTGATTTGGGCGCCAAAGATATCATACTCGATCCCGGATATGGATTTGGCAAGACGCTCGAACAGAACTATCAGTTGATGAACGAGGCTGAGAAATTGAAGGAGTTGCAGTTGCCGATACTTGTAGGAATATCCCGCAAGTCGATGATATTCAAGTTGATTGGAGGCGACCCCACCACATCACTCAACGGAACCACCGTGCTGAATACCTTATCGCTGATGAAAGGCGCCAACATCCTGCGTGTCCATGACGTGAAAGAGGCAGTGGAAGTGGTGAAAATCTGTAGTCAGTTGAAATAGAAACCTATAATACCAGAGATATATGTTTTTTGATTTTGGAATAAAAGATGTCATCGACATTTTCCTTGTCGCATTGATGCTTTTCTACATCTACCGCCTGATGAAAGAGAGCCGTTCGCTCAACGTCTTCATCGGTATCATGGTGTTCGTTTTGGTTTGGCTCTTTGTAAGTCAGATTCTTGAGATGCGCCTGCTTGGCAGCATCATGGACAAGTTGGTGAGTGTGGGTGTCATCGGCCTCATTGTGCTATTCCAACAGGAAATCAGAAAGTTCCTCTATTCCCTTGGCGCGCATCAGCGGATGAGGGGACTGATTAAATTTTTCTCTTCGGGAGACAAGAAAGTGGAAGCAGACAAAGCCACGATTATGCCGATTGTGTTGTCATGCATGAACATGGCGAAAGGCAAGGTGGGCGCACTGATTGTGATAGAGCGTTCCGCCCCGCTCGACGATATCTCCGATACGGGCGATTTCATCGATGCCAACATCAACCAGCGGTTGATAGAAAACATATTCTTCAAGAACTCACCGCTCCACGATGGTGCGATGATTATCTCCAAAAAGCGCATCAAGGCGGCGGGATGTATCCTCCCCGTATCACATAATCTCGACATCCCCAAGGAACTGGGATTGCGCCACCGCGCCGCTATGGGTATTTCACAGGCTTCTGATGCCATCGCCGTAGTGGTTTCCGAGGAGACAGGACGCATCAGCGTAGCCATTAAGGGGTCGTTCCGCCTTCGTCTGTCGGCAGAAGAATTGGAGAGCATCCTTACCCATGAAATGATTGATTAAACCGATGGGCGCATTCAAAATGCGCCCACTTCTTAAACGACTCTAAATCTCAAACATCAATTAGTTCAGCATCAGATTCATCTCTGCTGTTTCGTCATCGAAGATGAACTCTGCCAATTGGCGGATGTTCAGCTTTATTGCGTTGACATCGGGCGCGTCGGTTTTCTTCACCTTTCCGTCTTTGATGATATAATAGGCATTGTTCATCGGGATGTGATGGTCGCTCTGCACACGAATGGTGCAAGCCTTATCGGGATGTACGGCGGCATAGATATCCAGGGCTTTCTTTGCATTTATCACCCTGATCATCGCCTGGATGGGTTCTGTCTCAGGCTGGTAGTCGTCAACGCAAATGTCGTTATCCGCTTTGATGACATCAAACCCTTCACGGTCGTGCAATAAGACACAGTCTTTCTGACGTTGACGGGCATCGAATTCTTCGAAACTGATTGTTTCCAAGTCTTCGGGCGGCAGCGTACAAGTGATTTTCTCGGCATATCCGCATTTGCCATACCATCCGTAAAGCCAATCTTCGGCAGGGATGAGTGTGGAGAAAACCGCACCTTTATAGAAGAGATGGAAATGAGCCTGGTGCATCAGGTTGTTGCCTATTTCCTTGCGTCTGTATTCGGGCAGTGTGCTGACACCGCTGATGTAGGCCGTCTTGATTTCCATACCATGGTAAAGCATGGTGTAGGGCAGCGTCTGCAAGGCAGCCACCACGTGATGATCTATCTGACAAGTGATGTTGTATTCGCTTTTATATACACGACTGAAATACAGGTCAGTGAATTCTTTGCAGTCACCGAAACACTTATCCCACAACTCCCGTGTCTCTTTCTTGATACGGTCCTGGTCTTCGAAATCAGCCAACGGATGTTTCTCCATGATGACATTCTTTTCGAGCAGGATGTCGGGCTTGTATGATTCCTTCGCCCTTCGCAGTCCCTCGTCGCCCATGTCTTCTTCGCGGTTGATGTAGAAATATTTTTCGGGCAGATGCTTCACAAATTCCTGATTGATGATGGTGAATGAACCTTCGTAGTTGGTGTCCGCCTTTTCCACGCATACATCGAAGGTGGACTGGTTGATGGGACACCCGAAAGTGAAGGCTATCAGTTTGCCTTCCACCCATATTGTGCCGCCGATAAGTCCCAGTTTGTCCCAGCGGTCGAAGGCACGGGTCATGGAACGCAACTCCTCGGTCATACTTTCGTCGTACTCCTCGTCCTCTGTCTGCGTGCTTCTCCATTGCTGTTCAAGCCTCAGACATTCGGGAATCAGCTCCGGTGTGAGTTCGCGGTATTCATAATCGGGGTACAGATTTTTGAATTTATTGATGTGGTTGCGCTTGGGCTGCAGCTTTTTTCCGGACAGAAACATCAGTTTCTCGCGTGTGTAGATATAGTCGGCATAGTCGCGGTCTGGTTTGATATCGAAAGTATCGGGGAATGCCTTTTCGATGACATCCACCATATAATTGCATACGCCCAGCAGCAGGAACGGATGTCCCATGGCGATGGAATCGTCGCGGATGGCACGTATCACGCTTACCGAACATTCGTCGCACGGCTCCACTTTGTACGTACCGTCTTCCTGGAGCTTGGGTTTTGCCAGTGGCATCATGTATGCCAGATGATGTTCGGCATAGAAACGAAATACCAGATAATCTTCGACGATGGCAAATTGGGTGTTGTATAGGAATCGCCAACTGATGAGGTTGGCAAAAGAGAGGTCACAATTTTGCCGTTCTCCGTAAAGCGTAAAACTCTGAATAATATCTTTGTCAGCGGTTGTCAAGTCCTTGAATTTAATCATAATGTGCTCATAAATTGATTATTGCGACAAATTTATGAATTTTTATCCGATTAACAACTATGATATCGATTTATTTTCTTAATTTTGCAAACTGGAAATAACAAATAGACTATTATCTCTCATTAATACACATTATTTAATAATTAATAACAAACTATGGATTTTTTACAGCAAATTGTAGCGCGCGCAAAAGCAAACAAGCAGCGCATCATACTCCCAGAGGCTACTGAGGAGCGTACATTGAAGGCCGCCGACCGAGTATTGGCTGACGACATTGCAGACATCATCCTTATCGGAAATCCCGACGAGATTAACAAGCTCGCCGCCGAATGGGGACTCAACAACATCGGAAAAGCGACCATCATTGACCCTCTGAACAATCCGAAGAGTGAAGAGTATGCTACATTGCTGGCAGAACTCCGTAAGAAAAAGGGCATGACGATAGAGCAGGCCCGCGAACTGGTGAAGAATCCGCTTTATCTCGGTTGCATGATTATCAAGACCGAGGGTGCCGACGGACAGATTAGCGGTGCGCTGAGCACAACGGGTGACACCCTGCGCCCTGCATTGCAGATCATCAAATGCGCCCCTGGCATCTCTTGCGTGAGCGGCGGTATGATTCTTGTGTCGAAGGCGAAAGAATATGGCGAGAACGGTGTCATCGTGATGGGCGACGTCGCTGTAACTCCAAACCCGACAGCCGAGCAGCTTGCTCAGATTGCTTATAGCACGGCAGAGACCGCCAAGAGTGTGGCTGGATTCGCAGAGCCGCGTGTTGCCATGCTGAGTTTCTCCACCAAAGGCAGTGCCAAGGATGCCATCGACAAGGCTACAGGCAAGAGCGTTTATATCATCGACAAGGTCACAGATGCCACGAAACTGGCTCATGAAAACTATCCCGACCTGCATGTAGACGGTGAGTTGCAGGCAGATGCAGCCCTCGTTCCATCGGTTGGTGCAAAGAAAGCTCCAGGCAGCAGCATTGCTGGTAAAGCCAACGTGCTCATCGTTCCGAATCTGGAAGTGGGCAACATCGGTTACAAACTGGTTCAGCGCCTCGGCGACGCCATCGCCATCGGCCCGATCCTGCAAGGTATCGCCCGTCCTGTAAACGACTTGAGTCGCGGATGTTGCGTGGACGACATCTATTATATGGTCGCCATCACATCTTGCCAGGCACAGGAAGCAAAGAAACAATAAATGATTGGAAAATCAGAATTTAAAGAAGTTATATTATAGAATTTAAAGGAGTTATAGAAGTTAAAACCATTACTTTTTCTCTTGAGAATTATTGAGCAGCCTTAGCATACGGTTTTAATTTCTCTAACTTCTTTAAATTCTCTAATCATAAAATTATCAACTTATTGAAATAATTAAATGAAAGTACTAGTATTAAACTGTGGAAGTTCTTCCATTAAGTACAAACTCTATGACATGGACGGAGAAAAAGTCCTGGCACAGGGTGGCGTTGAGCGTATCGGCATTGAAGATGCCTTCATCAAAGTGAAGTTGCCAAACGGCGATAAAAAGAAAATCATGGCCGACCTGCCAACTCACAAAGAAGGTGTCGCCCTGGTGTTCAAATGCCTGACAGACCCTGTGATTGGAGCCATCAAGAGCCTTGACGAGATTGATGCCGTTGGCCACCGTATCGTGCAGGGAGGCGACCTCTTCGAGAAGAGTTGCATCGTTACAGCCGAAGTCGAGAAGGGTATCGAAAGCCTCATCGACCTTGCCCCTGTCCACAATGCCGGTCACTTGCGCGGTATCCGTGCCGTAGACGCGCTGATGCCAGACGTTCCTCAGGTGACAGTCTTCGACAATGCTTTCCACAGCACCATGCCTCCTTACGCATTCCTTTATGGTGTTCCTTACGAACTGTATCAAAAATATCATGTCCGCCGCTATGGTTTCCACGGCACAAGCCATCGTTATGTGAGCCAGCGCGTGTGCGATTTCCTTGGCGTAGACATCAAAACACAAAAGATTATCACTTGCCACATCGGTAATGGCGCATCTGTTGCTGCCATCAAATATGGCAAGGTCATCGATACTTCCATGGGCCTCACCCCGCTTGCAGGTGTGATGATGGGTTCTCGTTCGGGCGATATCGACCCGTCTGCAGTGACCTATATCATGGACAAACTCCACAAGACTCCGCAAGAAATGGCCGACTTCCTGAACAAGGAGAGCGGCGTGCTGGGTATCACGGGCATGAGTTCGGATATGCGCGACATCGAAAATGCCGACAACGAAGGCAACGAGCGTGCTCACTTGGCTCTGCAGATGTACAACTACCGCATCAAGAAGTATATCGGTGCTTATGCAGCAGCCATGAACGGTGTGGATATCATCGTTTGGACAGCCGGTGTTGGTGAAAACCAGGAAGGTGTTCGTTGGGATTCTTGCGAAGGTCTGGATTATCTGGGCGTGAAGATGGACAAGGAGCGCAACCATTGCCGCAGCGTAGAGAAAGTGCTTTCTGCCGACGACAGCAAGGTGAAAGTGGTGCTCATCCCTACCGACGAGGAGATTGTCATCGCTCGCGATACACTCGAACTGGTCACCAATCTGAAGAAATAATTCATGATTATTCGCAACATGTCTCTATCCAGAGAATGCCGTAGGCATTGACTATCGGTAGGGATTCTATCATAACAAAGAGCTGAAATCCTTTAGGGATTAACCTCGTTTCAACTGTTTTAGGCAAATCCCTATGGGATTTATGAAAGTTTGGAGGATACGTTTTTCTACCAATAGATTTTCCCTAACGGGAAATCTGATATGAGGACACATTGTGAATTGTCATAGATAGGTATTATCAGAAAATATCAAAGCCGCGACAAAGAAGGTATGAACACCTCTTTGCCGCGGCTTTTTTGTTTCCCTATCCCAGTCCGTTTATGTTAAATTTTAAGTTAATTCCAAAATCGTTTTTTGTCGATGAAAAGTTGGAAACTAGAGAAACAAAACGACAAAAAGGGATGAAGATGGCGTCATTGCACGGCTCCGATTTTGTCGTTTACGTCTACTTGCATTGTAAGTAACGTCTACTTGCGGGCTCATTTGATGCAAGTTGCAGGCTCAGAAGAGTGCTTTGTGGGTCTGATATGATGCAAACAGCGGCTATTTACACGATGAACTTCATGTCGGAAACGCAATATTTTTGATATCTTAGTGATAATCAGGTAGTTGCGGATATCGCTAAATATTCGAATATTTTCGACCGATGGCTTCCTCGCTTGCAAATAAGCGAAAATTTGGGGATGCAAATTAACAATTCAAGGAATTTTAGTTGTCAAAATAGCAACTAACGAAACGATGATAAATTTAATCAATAAAAATTACAGTTTCACATACATTTCTCTATGTTTTTTCATAACTTTGCAAAGTAATTCATCGCTCTTTCCATTTCGTGCAGACCCGATATGAATCAATGAGACATATCGAGGCAGGAATGAAGGGGATGGGGCGGTGCAAATAAATCAGTGCATAGAATGAAAAAGAAGATAGTTACTTTCGGCGAAGTGTTGTTGAGATGGTCTAAAAACGGACGTCGCCGCCTTTCGCAGGGCAGCCAGTTTAATGGCAACTATGGCGGTAGCGAGGCAAATGTGGCAGTGTCTCTCGCCACCCTTGGCGATGATGTGGAATACGTCACTCGTGTGCCCGACAATATCATCGGGCGTGCCTGCTGCAACGAATTGCGGTATTACGGACTCAATCTCGACCATGTAGTCAAAGGCGGAGACCGCTTGGGCACCTACTATTTCGAGGAGGCGGCTGCCATGCGCAATTCCTGTGTGGTCTACGACCGCAACGATTCTTCCTTCAACTCCATCAAACCGGGCGTGATAGATTGGCGCACCGTGTTCAGCGATGTCGATATATTCCATTGCTCAGGCATCACGTGTGCCGTGAGTCAGAGTGCCGCCGATGCCACTTTCGAGGCGGTGCGCATAGCCAAAGAGATGGGGCTCACCATTTGTTGTGATATCAATTACCGTAAAAATCTGTGGAAATATGGTGCCGATGCCCACGAGATGTCGTATCAATTGATGCAATACAGCGATTTCGTTTTCGGCGATCAGGGCGAATACGATGTGGCAACAGGCTTGCCACGCGTGCCTTTTGATCCTACCACATCCGATGCCGTGGTCGATGAGGCCGCTTATTTGGAATACTTTGCCAAGGTTCAGGCGATGTTTCCCCATTGCCATCAGTTTCTCATGGCGGTGCGCAACCAGATGACATCCACCCATCATACCATCACGGGACTGCTCTATACGGAGGGGAAACTCTACACAACGCGCATCTATGATGTTCAGATGATTGTGGACCCGATGGGAGTGGGCGACGCATTTGTGGCTGCATATATCCACGCAGCACTGAAATGGCCTTCCGATTTCCAGCAGCAGCTCAACTTTTCACTTGCTGCATCGGCTCTGAAAAACAGTATTCCGGGTGATTTCAATCTGTGCAGTGAGGAAGAAATCATGAGTATGATGGACCATCCTTCGGGAGGTCGCATCGACAGATAACAATCAATTCGAAGGCGCATGGAAACTTTTGTTTTCCATGCGAATTTCCATAAAGAGAGAAATTTGAAAAGAGAATGATATGTTAAGGGCGGCTTTCGCCCTCAACATATTGTTCCAGGAACATGTGTTCGCCGTCGAAAACGGCATAAGTGAACTGCCATATCCAGTCGCCCAGTATCATCATGCGCGCTTTGCGCGAGAGCATCAGGTCGAGTTCGATGTGGCGATGGCCATAAATGAAGTAATCCACGTCCGTGTGGGTCTGCATATATTGCTTGGTATAATTCACCAGAAATTCGCGGTCTTCGCCCATGTATGGCGGCTCTTTGCCGTCGGCACGCTTCATTCGGCTATGCTTAGCCCATGTCAGACCGAGCCACATTCCAAACCGTGGATGCATGGCATTGAGCAACCTTTGGCATGTCCGGTTGTGAAACATCTTGCGCAGAAACTTGAATTTGTTGTCAGGGTCGCCCAGTCCGTCACCATGCGCCAGGTAAAAAACCTTGTCGTAAATCTCCGTGGTAATCGGTTTCTTGTGGACAATCATTCCGCATTCCTCTTCCAGATAGCCGTAAGTCCAGATATCGTGGTTGCCGGTGAAGTAATGCACTTCCACGCCCATGTCGGTAAGTTCCGACAGTTTGCCCAGAAAACGGGTGTAACCTTTGGGCACCACGTATTTGTACTCGTCCCAAAAATCGAACATGTCGCCCAGCAGATACACTGCGGCGGCCTTGTTCTTGATGCTGTCTAGAAACCTCACCAGGCGCCGCTCCTGCGTGCGCCCGTGGTCGATGGCCAGCGAACCCAAATGGGCATCCGAAAGAAAATATACGTTTTTCATCTATTCAAATCCAAGTTCCACTCTTGCTTCTTCGCTCATCATGCTCTGATCCCATGCGGGCTCGAACACCAAATTCACATTGGCTGATTTCACGTCTTCCACACCTTCTATCTTCGTGCGCACGTCCTCAAGAATGAAATCGGCAGCGGGACACGACGGCGCGGTGAACGTCATATCCACGTCCACGGTGTAGTCGTCTTTCACATCTATCTTGTAAATCATCCCCAGACTCCAGATATCCACAGGGATTTCGGGGTCATAAACTGTTTTCAGCACGTCTACGATGCGCTCCTCAATCTTTGTTTTTTCTTCTTGCGTCATATTCTGTTTGTTTGAATGTTTGCATGGGTCATGCAACATGTTTATGCAAAGATAAGGATATTTTTTGAAAGTGGATGGATATTTATGGAAAATATTCAATAAGTGGGAATTATCTGCATAGAACACGCGTTCCATCTAGATTACATATCCATCCACTTCATCTGCCAAAATTACGGGAATCGATTATTTGAACACTTTCACTCTCTCTTCTATCGGCTGATACTGCTTATCACCGGGCTGGGCGAGAGGATTGCCGAAAGGCATCTCTGCAATCAGCTTCCATGAAGCGGGAATCGACCATTCTCTAGCCACCTCATCATCGATGAGCGGATTATAATGTTGCAGATTGACACCGAAGCCGAGGTCTTCGAGCATGGTCCAAATCGCCAACTGATGCATGGCTGATGTCTGTTGCGACCAAACGGGAAAATTGTCGGCATAAGATGGGAAAGCATTCTGCAACCCTTTCACCACATCCTGGTCTTCAAAGAACAGAAGGGTGCCATGTCCGGCAAGGAAACAGTTGTCTATCTTTGTCTCCGTTCCTTTGAATGCCTCTGCTGGAACAATCTTTCTCAGAATGTCTTTTGTGATGTTCCATACGCGCTTGTGGTTTTCGCCTAACAGCAATACCACGCGGGTGGACTGGGAATTGAATGCACTAGGCACGTTTTTTACAGCGAACTTAACCACTTCTTCTATCTTGTCGTCACTTACTGGCGATTCATTACCGATGGCGTAATAAGTACGACGGCTCTCTAAGGCTTGCATAAAAGTTTTTTCCATAATATCTCCTTCTTAAATATTTGTCTGATTATCTATTGTGCTATTTTATTGGGTAACTATATTCCTTTATGGTAATATTTGCAAAGTTAGCATTAATATCATAACGTGCAAACAAATCAATGAAAAAGATAATATAAAAAATAACATTTCCAGCAGCATTTCACACATATTCTCAATATATTGATGTCTTTATAGTTTGAATGCTACTCCAATGGAACCTGTATAATATTTAGGGGCATTGTGAGTGTTGAGCAACGGCGTGAGCCCACAGTTGCAATAGATCATGAAACCATCGTAGCCGATATATGATTCCACATTTAGCCCCACATGGTTCAGGTTCACGTCTGTTGTTTCTGTGTGTTTATGACCGTCGGTCTTATAGCGTGAATGTTCGCCACTGCGCAGTTCCAAAGAGAAACCGATCGACATAAACAGTTTGCCTATCATCCGTTGACCTTCGAGCATCACCGGCACCTTGAATGCCCAGTAGCTGAGATAACTCTTTTGGATGTCACGGGTATCTTCTTTGAGATAAGTTTGACCATTGTCATCAGTGGTTAGAATATGGTTCCCGCTGAAATAGTTGTGTACGTTTTTGATTTGTGCCGCCGCTGTGATTCCAAAATCTTTCATTTTGTCCAACGGAAAGCTGAAGGTGGTGATGGTGATGCCCCATTCACTGGAACTACTGACGTTAGGTGCCAAATCGTTCATTGAACTTAAACAGTGGCTCTCCAGATTGTTAAACCCCAGGAAGACAGAGGGGTAGCTGGCCTCAAAATATCGATTGCCTTTCTTCTTGTTGGGGATGAATGGCGAGAAGAAATACTGTTCCACGTCCTGTTGGTCGGAGTAATGGCCCTCGAAGGTCATCTTCTCCTCCTTGCCGTCGTTCTCCAACACTTTCACTTTGGTGGTGCCTGCCGTGTCGGTCACAATTACTTTCTTGTTTGTCTTCGTAATGATCGTGTCGACTGGTTCTGCCGCCCACAACGTGGCAGGGATAACTGCTGCCAGCAATAGTAAATACTTTTTCATATTCATATCTTTCTTTTTATTGTTTTCATTTGTTCACCGTACACAGTTTCATCAGTTCGTCGGGTGACAATGCACCTTCGATATAAACCACTGTGCCGCTCTGTCCGCTGCCGTTGCGGAACAGAATGTAGCGGTTGATGCCCTGTCTGGTCTGCTTCATCATATAGTAACCGCTTGTAATCACACCGTCTTCCACAATCTCGCGCACCTTGCGGGCATTCTTGCGGTCGGTCTTCAGATAATTTTCTATCGCATTGCCATATTGCCTGTATATGAGACTTTTGTATACATCCAGTTCATATCCCCGAAACGAACTATGATGCAGCTCCACCATCTTGCAGCCTTTGGAATGGCCGTAGAGGTCGAACACGCGTCCCACCTGCAAGTCTGCTTGTGCCAGCACGGTCGATGCGGATAGCAGCATCGCCATGATGAAGCCTAATTTTATAATTAATAATCTCTTCATATTCTGTTCGTTTTATGTTTATTCCGTCATGGCGGCGAAGTCTTCGTCATGATGTGCCGACACAGCGTTGAGTGCCTCCATTGCCTGCTGCTTCACCGTTGCGGAGTCGGTGGTACGGTGTCCGTCGATGACGGCATAGTTGCCTATATTCGCATTACTTGTAGTTGCAGAATGATGGTCTGTCACAAAGGGGACGATTCCGATGATCAGCACTGCCGCAGCGCAAGCCACTGCTACTCTTATCCAACCTTTTCTCTTGCGGTTGCTCTTCATCTGAATAATTTTAGCGCCGCTCTCGTCTGAAGTCCCTTTGTCCATTGTCTCGCCAGTTTCTTCATCCTCGAAGGCGAACAGCGCACGGTAAGCGTGCCACTCTTCAGGGATGTCATTCCCCACCTTGCGGAAAAGACTGTGCAACAGCCGTTCCTCGTTGTAGGTTGTGTTGCCGTCTAGATATCTGTCGAGCAACAGTTCCATCTTTTTTATGTCATTTTGTTTCATCATTGTCTACGTTTCGTCAGTTTCATATAGTCTTCACGTATTCTGCGCCTTGCGCGTGAGAGGTTTTGTCTGATGCTGTCTGCCGAGCACCCTGTGATTTGCATGATTTCCTCGCTGCTATAGCCTTCTATTTCTTTCATCCTCATGATCTGATTTTGCAGCGGTGGCAAGTGGCCCATTATCAGTCGGATGAGTGCCATCTCGTCGTGCAAATCATTTTCAGCATTTTCTTTTCCGATATCTGTCGGCCAGTCTTCCACCTGAGAAATCTTCTGTCGGTGTCGCCACATATCCGTGTGCTTGTTGTGCAGAATGGTGAATGCCAGAGCCTTCACGTTCGGGTGCGTGTCGATGCTCTCGCGCATGGTCCACAGCTTGAGCATGACTTCCTGTGCCAAATCCTCGGCATCGTTGTCATCTCCAGTCAGCCTGCGTGCCTGTTCAAGCACCTCTTGCCGCATCGGGATTATCTTTATGGTAAACTCTTTCAGATTCATCTTCATCTTAATAACGTATGGAATCGTGATTTGTGACATCCCTTTTTC
>ENA-UOYA01003479-UOYA01003479.1-activated-sludge-metagenome-genome-assembly--contig:-NODE-3479-length-14011-cov-6.021210_pt1 | contig 14011 bp, 12 predicted proteins | sample MGYA00238163_ERZ764804 | MGnify/ENA primary metagenome ERZ764804 (study PRJEB28919, sample SAMN05720223) | activated sludge metagenome | isolation source: Anaerobic digester | place: Hong Kong...
ACATTTTTTTTGCCAACCATTCCGCCATAAAAGAAGGATAAACCAGGTGTCATCAGTAACACTAGACATGATGCTGTCAATAGCCAAGCTACATCGCCATAATTGATGGTTTCAATAGTATTAAAAACATCTGCATTGTCAGCAGATTGATGTTTCCAAAATACTCCTGTAAATGCTACAACAGTAATGATGATGAATGCAATTATCCAACGTTTCTCTTTTTTCATTTTAAATTAAATTGAAACAACCCTAATTATTATAAGGGTAAAAATATAAAATATATTAATAAATAATACAACTCATTAATAAAAATAGGGGTAAAAACAAATAAATTATATATTTTTTGTTAAATAAGCCCTTTTTTTGAATTTTGATATTTTTTTCTTTCAAGTTTTGAGAATTTTGAATTTCCTCTAAAAAAAAATAAAGTTTGAAATAATAAAAAGTATAAAAAAACCCCAACTTTTATGCTGGGGTTTTGTAATTATATTTTGAAAAATGACTTTACCAGATTTTAACTCGCTTATCTGGAGCTAAATACAATTTGTTATTTGGTTTAACGTTGAAAGCTTCATAAAATTCTGGAATGTTTCTCACAGTTCCATTTGCACGGAATTTTGCTGGTGAATGTGGATCAGCTAAGATTTGATTGCGCAAAGCTTCTTCACGTATTTTTTCTTTCCAGACTTTACCCCAACCTAAAAATACTCTTTGCATTCCAGTAAACCCATCGAGAACAGGAGCTTCTTTTCCTTGAAGGGATTCTTTATAAGCTTTTACAGCTATACTCAAACCGCCAAGATCTCCAATGTTTTCACCTAATGTAAAAGCACCATTTACATGCAATCCTGGTAGTGCTTCAAAGCTGTTATATTGTTCAACAAGTGCAGCAGTTTTAGCTTTGAAAGCAGCCATATCTTTTTCTGTCCACCAGTTTTTCATTACGCCATCACCATCAAAAGTACTACCTTGATCATCAAATCCGTGACCAATTTCATGACCAATGACTGCGCCAATTCCACCATAATTAACAGCATCATCGGCTTCTAAATCAAAAAATGGAGGTTGTAATATAGCAGCTGGAAATACAATTTCATTTACAGAAGGGTTATAATATGCATTTACTGTTTGTGGTGTCATTCCCCATTCTGTTTTATCTACTGGTTTGCCAAGTTTAGCTAGGTTACGGTTATATTCAAATTCAGTAGCTCTTTGTACATTACCAAACAAATCTTTTTTATTTATTTTTACACTACTGTAGTCTTTCCACTTATCTGGATAACCAATTTTTACAATAAATTTATCAACTTTCTTTAAAGCTTCTTTTTTTGTAGCTTCACTCATCCAATCAAGTTTTTTGATACTTTCGGCATAAGCTTTTAATAGATTTTTAACCATTTTGGTCATGCGCTCTTTAGCTTCTGGGGTAAAATGTTTTTCTACATATAATTTTCCAATCATTTCACCTAAACCATTGCTTACTGTAGCAACCGCACGTTTCCAATCTTCACGTTGTTTTTCGGTTCCGTTTAGTATTTTTCCATTGAATTCAAATTGTTGTTTATCCAATTCAGTGGTTAAATAGGTGCAAGAATTGTTAATAATACCCCATTTCAAAAATGTTTTCCAAGTATCAATAGGCGTTTTTTGAATTAATCCATCTAAGTTTTTCAAGTAATCAACTTGCGCAATAATTGCCGATTTTTCTTTAGCAACTCCTGCTTTTTCCATCATTGCATTCCAATTGAATTGAGGCATTAAGGTTTTAAAATCTTCAACTTTGTATGGATTATATAATTTCACCATATCTCGATTGTCTTCTTTTCGTTGATGAATTTTTGCTATTTCTGTTTCTAGAGCAAAAACTTTTGCAGCATTTTCTGTTGGTTTTTCTATTCCAGCAAGCTGAAGCATTTTCTCTAAATGTGTTTTGTATGCAGTTCTTATTTTTAGCATTGCTTCATCATTTGATAAATAATAATCTCTATCGGGTAATGAAATTCCGCCTTGCCAAGTTACAAGAGAATATTTGTTTGGGTCTTTAAAGTCATTATAAACAGAAAAAGAAAAAGGTATAGAATAGCCTTTTCTATTGGCTTCACCAAAATAACTCGCTAAGCTGTTGTAATCTGTAATAGCATCTACTGCGGCAAATTCTTTTTGAAGAGGTTTAAGACCTATTGCATCTCTTTCTTTTCTATCCATGTAGGAAGCAAAGAAATCACCAATTTTTTGCGCATCTGAACCTTCTGCATTATTTCCTTTTGCCGCTTCTTCAATAATTGCTTTTACATCTTTTTCAGATTTATCCAACAACATATCAAATGCACCATAGGAAGATTTATCAGCAGGAATTTTAGTGGTTTTATTCCAATTACCATTTACATATGCATCGAAATCATCTCCAGGATTGATAAGTGTATCCATATCTTTTTTGGATATGCCCGAAGCCATTTCTTTTTGACTACAGCTACTCAATAATAGACTGATAGTAAAACAGGATAAAAGTATTTTTTTCATTATAGTTTGGTTTGTTATGATAGGCTAAAGTAGTAAAAATTTCTTCTAAAGTAATTTTTGATTCATTAATATTGAATCTCAAAAATGTTAAAAATAGTTATCTTTACTTTTCAAATATACTTATGAAAAAAATAAAAATTCTTCACCTCGATTCAAATCATCCTTTGTTGTGGGAGCAACTGGAAAATTCAGGGTTTATCAATGAAGCTGATTACAATTCATCCAAAGAAGAAATAGAAGAAAAGATTCAAAGTTATCAAGGAATTGTAATTAGAAGCCGATTCAAAATCGATAAAAATTTTATAGATAAAGCTACTCAACTTGAATTTATTGCTAGAGTTGGTGCTGGATTAGAAAGCATCGATTGTGAGTATGCTGAGAAGAAGAACATTCGACTTGTAGCAGCTCCAGAAGGAAATAGAAATGCAGTAGGCGAACATGCAATGGGAATGTTATTGTCGTTAATGAACAAGCTAAATCGTGCAGATAAATTGGTTCGCGAAGGCAAATGGATTAGAGAAGGTAATCGAGGATTTGAACTAGAAGGGAAAACAATTGGGATTATAGGTTATGGCAATATGGGAAAATCATTTGCCAAAAAATTGAAAGGGTTTGATGTTGAGGTTTTGTGTTATGATATTCTTGAAAATATTTCAGATGAAAATGCAAAGCAAGTTTCTCTCGAGGAATTAAAAATGAAAGCTGATGTTTTGAGTTTACACATACCTTGGACTGCAGAAACAGATAAGATGATTAATGCAACATTTATTGAAAGTTTTGCAAAACCTTTTTGGTTTATAAATACCTCTAGAGGCAAGAATGTAGTGACTGATGATTTAGTTGAAGCATTGAAAACAGGCAAGATACTTGGTGCAGGATTAGATGTTCTTGAGTATGAAAAGCTCTCTTTTGAAAATTTATTTTTGGATGAACAAAAACCAGAAGCATTTGAATATCTGCTTCAAGCAGAAAATGTTTTACTTACACCACACATAGCAGGTTGGACTTTTGAAAGTCATGAAAAACTAGCACAAACTATAGTTGATAAAATTAAAAAGATTTACCATTTATAAAAAATGTAACATTCATTTCGAATATTATACTAACTTTAGCAAATTAATAAAAATAAAGACTAACCAATTTTAAAATTAAATTTATGGATTCACAAAAAGTCGACATGTTCATGATGAGTAATGCTAAATATTTTGAAAGTCATCATTTGGGCGCTGTTAGAGAAAGATTATTAAGTTTGGATGAATCGAAATGGAGTTTAGTTCAAACAATGCAGTTCAAAGATCCAACAACAAGCCTTATTGTATCATTACTTGGAGGTGGTTTGGGTATCGATCGTTTTTTGATAGGTGATACTGGAATGGGAGTTGGAAAATTACTCACTTGTGGTGGATTAGGAATTTGGACTATCATTGACTGGTTTTTAATCATGGGTGCTACTCGTGAAAAAAATATGGAAAACTTCCAAAATACACTTTATTAATATGACTAAAAACAGGTTGTACGTTCTGATATTTACAGCCTGTTTATTAGGTTTTTTATACTCATTTTATAAAATCCAATCGCATCATGATGAGGATTTTTCGGTTTGCTTGATAAAAAACACAACTGGAATTCCTTGTCCATCTTGTGGTACAACCAGAGCTATCATTGCCATTTTTAGGGGCAATTTCATCGAATCGATCTACATAAATCCACTTGGAATTTTAGTTTTGTCAATAATGATTTTGGCACCATTTTGGATAATGATAGATTGGATATTGAAGAAAAGTAGTTTTTATTTTATTTATAAAAAAGTAGAAACAAGATTAAAAAATCCAATTGTTTATATACCATTGCTAATATTAGTAATAGCGAATTGGGTTTGGAATATTTTAAAAAATAACTGATGAAAACAGAATTTGTTTACAACCCTTCTGAGCACGAACGAGAAAAAGCATCAAACAGTTATTTGATGTCGTTAGTAGCGCTTATAGCAGGATTACCTTTGCCAATTATAAACTTATTGGCAACATTTTTTTTCTATTTAGCAAATAGAAAAGGGACCTATTTTGTTCGATGGCATTGTATTCAGGCTTTGCTTTCGCAGTTGTCAATTTTGTTTTTGAATAGTGCTAGTTTTTGGTGGACAATGTCGATTTTGTTTTCAGGAGAACAACTAACGAATGAATACTTTGCTTATTTATTTACAGTTATTAGCATTAATATAGCCGAGATTGTTTCAACCATCTACGCAGCCACTATGGTAAGAAAAGGCCATCATATTCGTTTTTGGTTTTTCGCAGAATTAACCGATTTAGTTTGTAAGCCCAAATCAAGCATTATATGAAAAAAGCACTTTTACAAGGATTTATTCTTGCAGCTATAGCTGTTTTAGTTTGGTTTGCCTATTCGCAAATCGATTATTTAAAACTTTTTAAGGTAAAGCAAAAATCTGTTCAATTGGAGCAGAAACTTGGTGATATGATTTGGGATAATCTCCAGCATACAGAAGATGTAGTGACCAATGATACTCTCGTAAAAACACTTGACAAATTGATAAAACCTATTTGTGAAGCAAATGATATTGAGCGTGATTCTATCAAAGTTCACATAATTGACAAAGATGAAGTAAATGCATTTGCACTTCCCAACAAACATTTGGTTGTCTACACAGGATTGATAACTGATTGTAAAAGACAAGAAGCTGTTCAAGGTGTTCTTGGTCACGAAATAGCTCACATTACGCAAAATCATGTAATGAAAAAGCTATCAAAAGAAATTGGGTTTAGCGTTTTATTATCAACAGTTTCTGGAGGAAATGGTGGGCAAGTGATGAAAGAAATATTCAGAACATTGTCTTCTTCTGCCTATGATAGAAGCCTCGAAAAAGAAGCAGACATCACGAGTGTAGATTACATGATTGAGGCAAATATAGACCCAAAACCATTAGCTGATTTTATGTATCAAATGGCTCAAGACAAAGAACTTCCAGATGGTTTAGAATGGATATCTACTCATCCAGAGTCTGAAGAAAGAGCCAAATATATTATGGATTATATCAAAGGGAAAAAGCTCAAATCCAAACCAACACTAACAGAGAAGGAATGGAAAGAATTTAAAGATAAAACAGAGAATTATTAAAAAAAAGCCACTCAAATTTGAGTGGCTTTTTTTAATGTTTTTCTTTGCGTTCTAGCTCAGCTTGAAACTCTTCCATAACAGGTTTTACAGTACTTTCGGGTAAATCGGCTATTCTAATATACATTAACCCATCAACAGAATTATTGAATAAAGGGTCAACATTGAATGCAACAACTCGAGCGTTTTGCTTGATGTATTTCTTGATTAAAACAGGCAGTCGCAAACTTCCAGGTTCTATTTCATCAATGATTTTATCAAATTTATTCAAATCAGCTTCAGCTTCATTAAAAACGAAATCTTTATCAGCATCTTTAAGTTTCACTTTATATTCTTTCTTAGGATGAATATATTGTGCAACATAAGGATCATAATAATGTGACTTCATGAATTCAATCATCAATGATTTGGAGAAATCTGTAAACTGATTACTGATGCTTACACCGCCGATGAGGAATTTATTTTCCGGGAAACGAAGAGTTGTGTGAACAATTCCTTTCCATAATAAAAACAAAGGCATAGGTTTTTGTTGATATTCTTTTATGATGAAAGCACGTCCCATTTCTATGGATTTACTCATCATATCATAAAGTTCAGGCTCAAAACGGAATAATTCATGAAGATAAAATCCTTCTATACCATGTTTTTCATAAATTTCATGTCCCAATCCCATTCGGTATGCTCCAGCAATAACTTGTGCATCTTCATCCCAAAGAAACATGTGGTGATAATATTTATCATAATTATCTAAATCAATAGCTTCATTAGTTCCTTCACCTACTTCGCGAAATGTAATTTCTCTCAATCGGCCAATTTCGTGAAGAATGTTAGGAATTTTATCGGCAGAAACAAAAAACACATGATAGTTCTTGCTATGAGTAAGTCTGTTGTCACCATTTTTCAACTGCTCAATTTCTTCCAGAATCTTGTCGTGATTTGCAGGTTTAACAATCTGTTTTGGTGGTTTTTGCGTCTTTAGATTAAGATTATTTGTACTCAATAATTTGCTCTCATCATCATTGAACGAGTTGGCAAGCATATACGTTTTTCTCCTAAGGAATTCTGAGTAGTCTTCAATGCTTTGATGCTCATTTTGTTCTGAAACCGAAATGGGTTTACCAATACGAACTTTTATTACTCTGTCTTTTTGAGTTAAAAGCTCCGAAGGCAACTTAGCAGTTCTTAATGTGTCGTCTATTTTTGATAAAAAATAAAAAAGTTTGCTATTTTTTGCATGAAAATAGATTGGAACAACAGGAACTTGAGCTTTTCGGATAACTTTTATTGCGCCTTCTTCCCATGGTTTATCAACAACTAGTTTTCCATCTTTATAGGTTGAAACTTCACCAGCTGGAAACATACCAAGTGGTTTTCCATCACTCAAATGACGGAATGTTTCTTTCAAACCAATAACACTCGATTTAGCATCTTTGTGAGTTTCAAAAGGGTTTACTGGCATTATATATGGTTTCATCGGCTCTATTCGATGCAGAAGAAAGTTGGCAATTATCTTGAAATTTGGTTCTCTTTCGAGCATCAATTTTAATAACAATATTCCATCAATTCCACCCAGCGGATGATTGGAAATTGTGATATAAGCACCATCTTTTGGTAAACGTTTCAAATCCTCTTCGGGAACTTCAAACTTTATTTGAAACTCGTCTAGAATAGCATTCAAAAACTCAAGTTCAGATAAGTGTTTGTTGCGATCATAAATCTTATTGAGAGTAGATATTTTGAGTAATTTCATCAAAAGCCAACCTGAAAAAGTGCCGAAAACACCATATTTATCAGTATTAATAGCTTTGGCTACTTCTTTGGCAGTGACTAAACCCATAGTTGTTTTATTGTTTTGTAGAGCAAAAAACAAAGATAGTAAAACAAATGAAACTCTAAAATGATTGCTTATGTTTTAGAAACATTTCAAAGTGGTGATAAGTTTGTTGAAAAACTTAATCTAAACTAACAGTTTTTTTGCCTTTTTTTAAAGATTTTAGCGACATGAAAATTATTTCTTATAATGTAAACGGCATTAGAGCTGCTATAAACAAAGGTTTTCTAGATTGGTTAAAAGCGGCCAATCCCGATGTGATTTGTCTTCAGGAAATAAAAGCAACGCCTGAGCAAATACCTTTGATTGATTTTGAAATCAATGGCTATCCTTATCATTATTGGTATCCAGCTCAAAAAAAAGGCTATAGTGGTGTGGCAGTTTTGTCTAAAATTGAACCAAAAAACGTAGTTTTTGGCACAGGAATAGACTATATGGATTTTGAAGGTAGAAATCTTCGTTTAGATTTTGAAGATTTTTCTGTGATGAGTTTGTATCTGCCTTCAGGAACTAATATTGATAGATTGGATCACAAATTCAAGTATATGGATGATTTTCAAGTGTATGTCAATAATTTGAAAAAAGAAATCCCAAATCTTATTATTTGTGGCGATTACAATATTTGTCATGAAGCTATTGATATTCATGACCCAATCAGAAACAAAACTGTTTCAGGATTTTTACCCGAAGAACGAGCTTGGCTTGACGCTTTTATGAAAAGTGGATTTATAGATACTTTTCGTTTTTTTAACAAAGAACCACACAATTACAGTTGGTGGAGTTACAGAGCCAACGCAAGAGAGAATAACAAAGGCTGGAGAATAGATTATTGCTTAGCGAGCGAACCCATGAAAAGCAGGTTGAAACGTGCTTTGATTTTGCCCGAAGCCAAACATTCAGATCATTGCCCAGTAGTAGTAGAAATTGAATAGAAACCCCAAAAAATTTTAAAATAGAATGAAAAAAATTGGATTATTATTTGTTGTGATTATTTCAATGTCATCGTGTGTTTCCAAAAAAATATACAATGATTTGGAGAACAAATACACAGATTTGAAAAAAGAAAATCATGCCTTGGCAGATGAAAATGAAGAGTTGAAAAAAGCAAAAAGTTTACTCGAAATGCAAAACGACTCGCTAAAAACGGAACTAAACAAACTAAAAGCAGATAGAGATAAACTTCAAGCAGATTGCACGGCTACAGCCAATAATTTGAAAACATTGCAGTCTTCCTATGCAGCTTTGGAAAAAAACAGTAGCGAGGCATTGGAATCTAACATGAACAAAAACAGAGAATTGCTTGCTCAATTGGCTGCAAAAGAAAAAGCATTAGCTGCAGAACAAGACCGATTGAACAAAATGAGAGACGAACTTTCGTCTAGTTCAAAACGATTGAGTGAGTTAGAAAGCATGATTGCTGCCAAAGATGCTGCCATGAAAAAACTGAAAGAAACTTTGTCCAAAGCTTTGAATGCATTTGAAGGAAAAGGATTGACTGTTGAACAAAAGAACGGTAAAGTTTATGTGTCAATGGAAAATAAATTGTTGTTCCAAACGGGTAGTTGGGCAGTGGGAACAGAAGGTAGAAAAGCAATTGTAGAAGTAGGTAAAGTGTTGGCTCAAAATCCAGATATTACAGTACTGATAGAAGGCCATACAGACAATGATAAAATACTTGGTAGTATTGGCGGTGGAGTAGAAAACAACTGGGATTTATCAACCAAGAGAGCAACAGCAGTTGTAAATATACTTGCTGAAAATCCTGGTATTCAAAAAAGAAATTTAACTGCAGCAGGAAGAGGAGAATTTGCACCTTTGATGAGTAACGACTCACCAGAAGGAAAAGCTAAAAACCGCAGAATAGAAATTATACTTACTCCAAAACTGGATGAAATATCAAAAATGTTGAACGAGTTTTAATAAAGAAAGCCACTGAAAAGTGGCTTTTTTATTTAGAAATATATTCTTGATATTCATCATATGAATAAATCTTATAACCTTCGATTGAAATAGGAATTTCCTCAGTTGTATTTTCAATATTGTCCAGAGTAAAATTAAATATTGATGTTTCCAGTTGAACGATTAATCCTGGCAAATCCGAAAAACAATTTGGCCCAGATGAAGTTTTAATCTCAGGTGTAAACCATGCTGTGAGATTTTGACCTTCTACAAAATCATCTTCATATAATTGTTCTAGAACACACGTGGCTTTATAGCATATATAACCATTAATTTTTTTTACTTCATCTGTAATTATCCAATTGGTTTTATACTTTGTTTTAAAAGCAATTTTTTGAGTTTTATTTTTTTGAAACCATGGAATAATATATTCAAATTCAGATTGATAGGGTTTGAATGTGCTGCCATTTGAATTAATTGCAATTTTTATCATTTCAAATTCGTCATTTGGAACAGAACCATCTTGAGTAGCATAGAAATACTCTCCAGATGAATTTATCAAAAGATGAGTTTTTACGTTGTTTAAAAAATTTTTAAAGGGAAAAGACATGTTTTTATTTGAATTTGTTAATTCAATTTTATAGTCATATTTGGTCGTTTGAGCTTTAGCAAATTGAATGATAAATAGGAAAACAAAAATTTTTTTCATGCAGTAGAAAATTAGAGATAATGTAATAACGTCTCAATGGGAAAAATATTTTTTAGAACATTATTTTTTAATTGTTTTACAGTTTTTGAAAATAAAATTGCTTTTGAAAATGTATTTTTGCAGCACAATTTTTCAAACATGAACTATACCACACTTCCCAATACTGACCTAAAAATTAGTAAAATTTGCCTCGGTACAATGACCTTTGGTAATCAAAATACCGAAGCTGAAGCACATGCTCAATTGGATTATGCCGTAGAAAGAGGAATTAATTTTATCGATACAGCCGAAATGTACCCAATTGGTGGAAACGCACAAATTTTTGGCAGTACTGAGCGTTTTATTGGAAGTTGGATTGCAAAAATTGGCGCTTCTGAAAGAGAAAAATTAGTCGTTGCTACAAAAATTGCTGGTCCAAATCGAGGAATGGAATACATTCGTCAACCACTAGATTTTTCCAAAAAAAGCATCACCGAAGCCGTTGAACTTAGTCTCAAAAACCTTCAAACAGATTATATTGATTTATACCAAATGCATTGGCCAGAACGCGTGATGAATATGTTTGGCAAAAGAGGTTTGACAGAAATTGATACCAATTGGAATGAAAATTTCTTTGAGGTTTTAACTGTTTTTGATGGTTTGATAAAGGAAGGAAAAATAAAACACATAGGCGTTTCCAATGAAAACCCTTATGGTGTGATGAAATTCATCACCGAAAGCGAAAAGCACAATCTTCCTCGAATTGTGTCCATACAAAATCCTTATTCACTTTTAAACCGATTGTTTGAAGTGGGTTTATCCGAAATTTGTATGCGCGAAAATGTTGGATTATTAGCCTATTCTCCGCTGGGATTTGGCTTTTTGACGGGGAAATATCTGAATGGTTTTCCAGAAAATTCTCGAATGAAATTGTTTCCAAACTTTGTTAGATATACAAACGAAAATTGCTTCAAAGCAACAAAATTGTACAAAGATTTAGCGGAAGCCAATGGATTAACTTTAACACAAATGGCAGAAGCTTTTGTAAAAAGCCAATCTTTTGTAACCTCTACAATTATTGGTGCTACTTCACTGGAGCAACTCAAAGAAAATATTGATAGTTTTCAAATTGATCTTTCACCAGAAATAATCAATGAAATAAACAAAATTCAAGAAATTCACCCAAATCCAGCGCCGTAGTTATTCAATCAGTAATTTGGTTTTAACTTTTTTGCCCAAGTTGTTTTCAGCCTCAAGGAAATAAATACCTTTTTGAAGATTGGAAACATTGATGCTATGTTCTGATTGTGGTTCCACATTTTCAAAGAAAACTTTTTTTCCCAGTAAATCAGTAATAGAAATTGACTGCAAAATAGTATTGGCGCAACTCACATTTACGTTATTTTTTGCAGGATTAGGATATACTTTCAAAGATTGATTATTAAAATTGTCAACACCAAGTGAAGTATCAATTACTTTGAAGATAGAAGTGCTATTAGTTACATACAACTCTCCATTTTTATCCTCGCCAAAAGAAGTGATAACTCCAGAACCATCATAAGCCCAAGTAATAGTTCCTGTATTGTCAATCCAAGCAATTTCAGCTGTGCAGTAATCAGCAAAAAAATATTTTCCAGAAAAATTTGGATAAGCAGTTCCTGTATAGAAATATCCACCAGTAATTGAACAACGTGATGAAGCATGAGTATAAACAGAAACTGGTGCTACTGTAGATGAATACACAGGACATGTTCCCGAACCACTGTAGGACGCATTACCTTCGTAGCAATTCCAACCAAAATTTAGACCAGAATCTGATAACGGAAACTCAATTTTATTGATTTCTTCAATTATATTTTGGCCTACATCTGCAATCCATAAATCACCATTCAATCTATTAAATGAAAATTTCCATGGGTTTCTAGCGCCAATAGCCCAAATTTCACCAATTCCTGCTTGCTCTGCATAAGGATTTGTTGAGGGAATTCCGTAGTTTAGAAGTCCAGTAATACTATCAACATCTATACGAAGTATCTTTCCTAAATAAACTCTAGATGGAAATGAAGAATTAACTGTAATATTTTGTGCATAACCATTTGGATCACCGCCACTTCCTCCATCACCCATACCAATGTAAAGATAACCATCAGTCCCAAATCGTAAACAACCTCCATTATGATTAGCAAAAGGCTGATCAATTGTCATTAAAATTGTTCCTGTTGGATTGGCAATATTTGGGTCAGAAGATACGCCATAACGAGCAATAACTGTGTCGCCAGCAGTATTGGTATAATTTACAAAGAATAAACCATTTGTAGCATAATTAGGATGAAAAGCTAAACCAAGCAAACCTTGCTCTGCTCCAGTACTAATTCCAGTAATAGTTATAAAAGGTGTCGCATTTACTGTTCCATCTGGATTAATGATTTTTATTTTTCCACCTTTTTCTACTACAAAAAGTCGAGCATCATTTGCTGGATGTGCAATATCTACAGGAGAGGATAAACCACTAGCAAAAAGTTGTAAACCAACAGTTTGAGCATTTACAAGTGATGTTAGCAATAAAACGATTGAAAGTAAAGTTTTTTTCATAGAAGGTTTTTTATTGTAAATTTAAAAAATAAAAAACTTATAATCAAATACTTATAAAAAAGCAACCAATTTTGGTTGCTTTTTGTGTTAAAGATTATCGATAATCTTGTCTTTCGGGTATTTAACTTTATAACTTATTCGGATTTTTTTCGTCTCGTTTGGATTGAGTTTTAAATCCCATGTTAGAATTCCGGTTTCTTTGTTTTCTTTGGCTCCGTTGCTTTCCAATAATTCCACTTCAATTTCTTTATCAGTGCTAAGCGGATATTGATCTTTCAACAACATGTTAACCGCTTCTTTTTTGTTATTTCTAACTGTAATGTCAAACGTAAAGGTTTGTTCTTTCTTGGATGATAAAAATTTGGTTCCACTTTTATCAACTACTTTTTCACGTTTGATAGAAACTTTTTTGTCTCTTCCCATGCTTAAATTCAACGTATCCGAAGTTTGGTTTGTGTTGATATAGGTTTTACCCACATACAAACCTTCAAATATGATATTAGCTTCGCCTGGCAACAAATTATACTTGGAATAATCATTAATTTCAGCCAATAAAAATGCTTCTTTTTCAACTCTTGGCGCTGCATAATATTTATACGTTGCTGGCAATTGAATGTCTTTCAACGCTACACTGTGTGGTTTACTATTCGATAAAATATCATATGGAATGTCGATATCGAATGAAACGTTGAGTTGGTTTTCTTGGATGTTTGCGTCAATTGTTTTGGTTTTAAAAGCCATATCTCCATCTCTTAGCTTTTTTGGCTTTGCAGCATAACCAGTAACAACAACTTCGTTCAATTGTGCATTACTATTATTGTAACTATCGTAGTAAACTTCTGGTTGAGAATACCTCAAAAACCACGAACTCAAAATTGGTGCTTGATTATTTTGATTAGGATTTCCCGAGGATAATGTTAAGTTTACTTTTTTCCAATCAATTCCGGTCCATTGGGTTACTTGTGCTTTATACATCATGTTGATAGGCGAATTTACATTGTCCGCACGCAAATCATAAAACGGCTGCCACGAAGCGTTATTGGTAATATAATTAATGTCTAAATTCACTAATCCTGCAATTTCATTCATTACTTGTATAATCAATTTTCCTTTGGAATTTTTCTCTTCTTTTTGTGTATTGATTTCTAGTTTTGACTTCAGTGCATTGAGCTTTGTGTTGAGTTTAGTTTCTTTTTCTTTCAAAGCAACAATGTTGTTGTCCAGTTCAGTTCTTTTGGCTTTATAATAATCAACGAGTTTCATCAGTTCGGTTACATTTAAACCCGAATTTGCGCCAGCTACGTTTTGATTTGCATCTAATAACGCAATGGTTTGTTGGTGCGAATAGG